>SPJK01093582.1_pt1 | contig 15037 bp, 12 predicted proteins | sample 3741771 | NCBI WGS metagenome assembly SPJK01 (sample SAMN10925997, study PRJNA522277) | cold seep metagenome | isolation source: Elba SIP-enriched marine methane seep metagenome, extraction at timepoint T2 | place: Italy: coast of Elba, Mediterranean Sea | reverse complement strand
TCGCATGGATTGGATTTTGCGCACCAGGCTTTTGATCGTGGTGCGGTGGCGGTGGTTTATGAGCAGGCTGTGGATGATCAGCAATTGATGCAATTAAAAGCGCATGGTTTGTTGTTTGAAGTTAAGGAATTAACCGTAAATTTAGGCATTATAGCCGCGCGGTTTTATGGGCACCCAAGTCATGATATGCAGGTAATTGGCATAACGGGAACCAACGGCAAAACTTCGTGCAGTTATTTTTTGGCTCAGGTTTTGGAACATTGTGCTGTCATCGGGACCTTGGGCTGGGGATTGTTGAGTTATATCAAATCAACCCTGAACACCACGCCGGATGCAGTAGCATTACAAAAAATGCTGGTCGATATAAAGAGCCAAGGCGGCAAGGCTGTGGCTATGGAGGCTTCTTCTCATGGCTTGCAGCAGGGAAGAGTTAACGGTGTTAAGTTTAAAGGCAGTGTGTTTACTAATTTTAGCCGGGATCACCTTGATTACCATGGCACGATGGACAGTTATATCAACAGTAAATTACAGTTGCTGAGTAAACCGGGTATCGAGTTTGTGGTGGTTAATGCTGATGATGCGCAGTGTCAACGGGTTTTAGACAATACACCGCAGGGTGTAGAGAAATGGGGGTTTAGCGCCACCGGAATCGAATTAAAAGGAGTTAATACCGTTGTTGCGTTAAATACCCGTTTGAATGAGTCAGGATTAGGTTGTTGTATAGGTTTTGATGCTCGGCATGTTGAAGTGGATACGGCATTATTTGGACTGGTCAATTTGGAAAATTTATTAGCGGTCATGTGTGTATTGCTGGCAATGGGTTTTAGTCTGGAAACGGCTGCGGATAAGTTAAAGTTATTACAACCGGTTCAAGGCAGAATGCAGGTATTTAAAGCGGATGGAAGACCTACGGTAGTGATTGATTATGCGCATACACCCGATGCATTGGAAAAAGCGTTAAAAAGTTTACGGCCGCATTGCAAGCAACAGCTCCGGGTGTTGTTTGGTTGTGGTGGAGACAGGGATCGGGGCAAGCGTGCTGAGATGGGGCAGGTGGCAGAACGATTTGCCGACCATGTGCTTATTAGCAATGATAATCCGAGGTCTGAGGACCCGGACCGGATCATTGAGGATATCAAAGCTGGTTTGAAGGGGCGGAAAGTGCAGGTCCTGAAGGATAGAAAACTGGCGATACAGGCATTGATAACCCAAGCTGAGGAGCTTGATATGGTGTTGATTGCGGGAAAAGGGCATGAGACGTACCAGGAAATCAAAGGGAATAAACTCCCGTTTAGCGATATTGAAACGGTAAAACAAATTTTACAGACTTAATGAAATCGATTGCATGTTGAATTTAACCGAAATCAATCAAATGGTAAATGGCCAGCTTCACGGCAAAGACATTACCGTGCGTTCGATTGCAATCGATACCCGGACCTTGACACCTGATTCATTATATATAGGTATTAAAGGGGAAAATTTTGACGGCAATGCATTTGTCGGGCAAGCAGAACAAGCGGGAGCTATTGCGGCTATCGTTGAAAAACCGGTTTCCACAGATTTACCTTATATTCAAGTTGAGAATAGCCGTCAAGCGCTTGCAGACATCGCTTCAGGCTGGCGTCAAAGGTTTAATTTAAAAATGGTTGCAGTGACCGGCAGTAATGGCAAAACCACGGTTAAGGAAATGATCGCTGCAATCTTATCCGAGCAAGCGCCGGTATTATTTACACAAGGTAATCTGAATAATGAAATCGGAGTACCGTTAACACTGTTAAGACTAACAGATGAACACCAGTTTGCGGTGATTGAAATGGGCGCTAATCATGTCGGTGAAATTGCCCATAGCTGTGCAACTGCATCCCCGGATGTGAGTTTGGTCAATAATGTTGGCCCGGCGCATATTGAAGGGTTCGGTAGTCTGGAAGGGGTGGCCAAGGCCAAAGGTGAAATTTATTCCGGTTTGTCAGATCAAGGAATTGCGGTGTTGAACCGGGATGACCCTTTTTATGATTATTGGCAATCAGTGGTAGGGCAGAGACAGCAGATTAGTTTTGGCTTAAATGAACAGTCCAGTGTGCGTGCTGATGATATTGAATCCGGTGTGTTCGATAATCGCTTCAGCAATCGCTTTGTGTTGCATATTGAAGGTGGTATTGAAGAAATTAACCTGGCATTGCCCGGCACTCATAATGTCTGTAATGCGCTGGCGGCTGCTTCGGCGGCAACTGCATTTGGCGTACCGCTGTCTACGATAAAACTGGGATTGGAAAAAGTTAGAGCAGTGACTGGACGTTTGCAGTTATTACGCAGTCAATTCGGCGGCATCATTATTGATGATACTTATAATGCCAACCCTGCATCACTCAAGGCCGGGTTGCAAGTGTTGAGTGAATGCCCAGGTGAACATTGGATGGTCCTGGGTGCATTTGGTGAATTAGGTGAAAACAGCCACTCGATTCATCGTGATCTAGGCGACTTGCTAAAAGAGATGCAAGTTAAGCGATTATTCGCGACCGGCGATGATGCGCTTTTTACGGTTAAGCAGTTTGGTGATGGAGGGTGTTTTTATACCAATAAAACCGCATTGATTGATGATTTAAAAACCCAGCTCAGCGATACTCAATCAGTATTGATTAAAGGCTCCAGGTCACAAAAAATGGAGCAGGTGGCCGCGGCGTTAATAAAAGACTTTAGGGTGTAATATGTTTGTATATCTGACCGAATATTTAATGCAGTTTGACGGTGGCTTTAGAGTCTTTCAATACCTGACTTTACGGGCCATCATGGGTGCACTGACTGCATTAATGATTTCATTTATGGTCGGACCGTGGATGATTCGCCGCTTAAGTCTCAAAAAAATCGGGCAAAGTGTTCGTGACGATGGTCCTGAGTCCCATTTCAGTAAAGCAGGAACGCCAACCATGGGCGGCACCCTGATATTGGTAGCTGTTGCCAGTAGTACTTTATTATGGAGCGATCTGCAAAATCGTTATATCTGGGTCATATTATTTATCACCTTGAGTTATGGGGTGATCGGTTTTGTTGATGATTACAAAAAAATTAAATATGGTAATAGTGATGGCTTGTCTGCTAAAGCCAAGTATTTTTGGCAATCAGCACTGGGGTTAATGGCAGCAGTATTTTTGTTTAAGACTGCGGAAGTACCCGCGGAAACACAATTGATTGTCCCATTTTTCAAAAATTTCATGTGGGATATGGGATGGTTTTATGTGGTGCTAACCTATTTTGTGATTGTCGGTACCAGCAACGCGGTGAATTTAACCGATGGTCTGGATGGTCTGGCGATTATGCCGACGGTGATGGTGGCTGGTGGTTTAAGCGTGTTTGCTTATTTGTCAGGTCATTATAATTTCGCCGATTATCTGGCGATACCATTTTTACCGAAATCCGGTGAATTGGTGGTGTTTTGCGCAGCGTTGGTTGGGGCCGGTTTAGGATTTTTGTGGTTTAACGCTTACCCGGCAATGGTGTTTATGGGCGATGTCGGGGCTTTGGCACTAGGTGGTGCATTAGGCGTATTGGCGGTCATGGTTAGACAAGAAATTGTGCTAATGATTATGGGCGGTGTATTTGTGATGGAAACTGTTTCGGTGATTATCCAAGTTTTATCCTTTAAATTAACCGGAAAACGGGTTTTTCGAATGGCGCCAATTCACCATCACTTTGAATTAAAAGGTTGGCCTGAACCTAGGGTCATTGTGCGATTTTGGATTATTACCTTCATATTAGTATTGATTGGTCTGGCTACTTTGAAATTAAGATAACGACACCATGGACAAAGCTTTAATACAACAGACATTAGAAACGCAACTGGGACTCAATGTTGAGACATCCAGGATTGTGGTTGTAGGCATGGGTAAGACCGGAATATCAGTCGCTAAGTTTTTAAAACAATGCAACTTTAAATTCGCCATGGTGGACAGCAGGGGTAAACCACCGGGTATTGAAGAGTTAACTGAAATGATGCCGGAAGTTGCGGTATTTACCGGAGGTTTTGATCAGTCGGCATTTAAAGTAGCGACCCACATCATTGTCAGCCCCGGTGTGTCATTAGATGAATATACCATTAAAAAGACTGTCGAATCCGGTGCAGCATTGATCGGTGAAATTGATTTATTTGCCTGTGCCACCGATGCTGCTGTGGTTGCGATTACCGGGTCGAATGGTAAAAGTACCGTGACTTCTATGTTGGGTGACATGTTGGAACAATCAGGGAAACAATTTGCAATTGGTGGAAACCTTGGGCAACCGGCTTTAGATTTGTTAAACGACAAAATTGAGGTGTATGTTCTTGAGTTATCCAGTTTTCAACTGGAAAGAACGGCATTATTAAATACCGTGGCTGCAACGGTATTGAATATTTCTCCCGATCATATTGACCGGCATGGATGTATGGAATCATATGCAAAAGCTAAAAGCAGGATTTTTGATAATGACGGGATGATGATTCTAAATGCCGATGACCCACAAGTTATGGTTATGCAACGTTCGGGCAGGCAGGCTCTAACATTTGGAATTGAAAAGCGTGCCGATTTTTATATCGGTCAGTGTGCAACTGGCAAAGCTTTGAAACAGCATGATGAAACGTTAATGCCAGTCGCCGAATTACCGCTGGAAGGACAGCATAATCAAGAAAATGCATTGGCTGCATTGGCATTGGGCAGCGTGCTAAAACTATCTACGGAAGATATGTGCCGGGCATTGAAGCAGTTTAAAGGGCTATCGCATCGTATGCAGCGAGTCGCTGAAATAAACGGTGTGACTTGGATAAACGACTCCAAAGCGACCAATATTGGTGCCTGCATTGCTGCATTAAAAGGCTATCAGAATAAGGTTGTTTTAATAGCCGGTGGCGATGCCAAAGGTGCAGAAATGAATGATTTGGCTGCAATGATTAAGTCCAAAGCCAAAGCTGTGGTTTTATTGGGTAAAGATGCCGGTTTGATTGCCAATTCACTGGATAAGGAGATCCCGGTTTTTTTTCAGGAAACCATTCAATTGGCAGTACAAAAAGCGGCTGATTTGGCATGTGCAGGGGACTCGGTGCTGTTGTCCCCGGCTTGCGCCAGTATTGATCAATTTAAAAATTACCAACAGCGTGGTGAACAATTTGTCAATGCGGTAAGGGCGTTGCTGACATGAGTATCAATTCCGGCGAAGCCTTTATTTTACGTGGCATTTATTTAGACAAAGTGTTGTTTTTGGTGTGCTGCGCATTGTTGACCTTTGGTTATATTATGGTTTCATCGGCAGCTTTACATTTAAGTGTTAAAGATCATGGCAGTAGCTGGCATTATCCGGTGAGACAGTTAATTCATATTGGATTAGGTTTATTTATTGCTTGGATGATGTTGAACATTGATATCAATGTCTGGGAGAAAGTCAGTCGTTGGTTGTTTTTATTAGCCTTGTTATTACTGGTTTTAGTGTTTATTCCGGGCTTGGGGGTTAAGGTCAATGGCAGCGTAAGATGGCTTTCTATAGGGGGGCTTCGGGTGCAGGTGTCGGAAATGGTCAAATTAATAGCAGTAATGTATATCGCAGGATATGTGACCCGATATCAAAACCAATTAATTGAGTCCGTGCAATGCATGTTAAAGGCAGTTGGCATGTTTTTAATAGCCGCTTTTTTGTTATTGCTGGAACCCGATTTTGGCTCGGCCGTTGTGATTATGGTGATTGCGTTAGGGGTGATGTTCTTGGGCGGCGCAAAAATTTGGCAATTTTTGGCGTTGCTGTGTGGGTTTGCTTTATTGGTATTACCTTTGGTTTATTTTTCTCCTTATCGTTGGGCAAGGATAACCAGTTTTATAGACCCCTGGGCTGATCCATTCAATTCCGGTTTTCAGTTGATCCAGGCGTTAATTTCATTTGGTCAGGGTCAATGGTTTGGAGTTGGGTTAGGGAATGGTATCCAAAAATTATTTTATTTGCCTGAAGGGCACACCGATTTTTTGTTTTCGGTCATTGCGGAAGAATTTGGTTTAATGGGTGTATTGCTGGTTGTTTCATTGTTTACGTTATTGATTTTAAGGGCTTTTGCGATAGGTGAAAAAGCGGAGCAATCGGGCTTTATCTATGCTTCCTTTGTCGCTTATGGTTTGGGAATTTGGTTCGGGTTTCAGTCGTTTGTGAATATGGGCGTGAATATGGGCATTTTGCCAACCAAAGGATTAACCTTGCCATTGATGAGTTACGGGGGCGGTAGCATGATTGTCATGTGTGCCGCGATGGCTTTACTGCTTCGTGTCAATCACGAGGTAGAAGCCTTGCATGCGAGCGTACCAAAAGGAAAACCGGAATGGGCAAGCGCATAGTAATTATGGCCGGTGGAACCGGCGGGCATGTGTTTCCGGCATTGGCGGTCGCCAATTTGTTGCGTGAGCAGTCATGGCAGGTTAGCTGGATCGGAACTCGTCAAGGTATGGAAAGCCGGGTTGCGCCTGAAAATGGCTTTGAGATTGATTGGCTGGATGTTGCGGGTTTACGGGGTAAAGGTTTAGTGTCGAAATTAACTGCGCCATTGATGTTGCTGCGTTCCTGTCTTCAGGCTGGAAGTATTCTACGCCGCCGCAAACCGGATGTGGTGTTGGGTATGGGCGGCTTTGCTGCCGGTCCAGGCGGATTGATGGCTTGGCTGTTGCGCATTCCATTGTTGATTCATGAGCAAAATCGAATCCCAGGAACCACTAATCGATTATTAGCTGGTAAGGCCAATTGTGTTTTGGAAGCTTTTCCAGGTAGTTTTAAAGCAAAATATAATGCCCGGTTTGTGGGCAATCCGTTACGAAAAGAATTTATTGAAGCCAGCGTCGAGCAGCAGTCGGAAGTAAAGCATATAAGCATTCATATTTTAGTGGTTGGCGGCAGTCTTGGTGCCCAAGCATTGAATGAAACTGTACCTGAGGCTTTGGCATTGATACCTGAATGCCGGGTCATACATCAAACCGGACAAGCAATGCAGGAAACGGTTCAACAACATTATAAAACATTAGCCATTGATGCCGATGTGAAAGCTTTTATCGATGATATGGCGGCTGCCTATCGATGGGCGGATTTAGTGGTATGCCGTGCTGGAGCAATGACTGTCAGTGAAATTGCGGTATCCGGTTTGCCGTCAGTGTTAATTCCGTTTCCTTTTGCCATTGATGATCACCAGACCGCAAATGCCAATTATCTGGTTGCTGCTGAAGCCGGGGTGTTGCTGGATCAAAAACAATTAACAGCGGATCTGTTAGCTGAAAAAATACGCTTTATCATTGCCAATCGGGAGTCGATGGCTGTGGCAGCAAAAACTTGCTCAAAACCGGAAGCGACTCAAACCGTTGCCCAATTGTGCGAACAAGAGGTACGGTCATGAACTTACCGGAACAGCGGCGCACCATTCAGCAATTTTCATTAATCGAACGCATTCATTTCGTCGGAATCGGTGGAACAGGAATGAGTGGTATTGCTGAAGTGTTAATGAATCTGGATTATAGCGTTTCAGGTTCTGATCTGAAAGAAAGCTCAGTGACACGGCGCCTGGCCGATTTAGGTGTGATTATACAAATCGGTCATGCCAGTGAAAATGTGGCCAATGCCGATGTGGTTGTCGTGTCCAGTGCGGTTGATAGAGACAATGTAGAAGTCAATGCCGCGTATGAAGAACGGGTACCGGTAATTCCCCGTGCTGAAATGCTGGCGGAATTGATGCGCTTTCGTTTTGGTATTGCCATTGCCGGTACACACGGCAAAACCACAACCACCAGCTTGACGGCCAGTATGTTGGCGGAAGATGGTTTGGACCCGACATTTGTGATTGGAGGTCGGTTAAATAGCGCTGGGAGCAATGCAAAATTAGGACAGGGTGAATATCTGGTTGCTGAAGCCGATGAAAGTGATGCTTCTTTTTTGTATTTGCAACCGATGGTTGCAGTGGTAACTAATATCGATCAGGATCATATGGAAACCTATGGCGGCAGTTACGAAAAACTAAAAGCCAGTTTTATTGAGTTTTTACACCATATTCCTTTCTATGGCCTGGCTGTTTTATGTATAGACGATGCAGGAGTTCGGGAAATTCTGCCAGAGCTGTCAAAGCCGGTTAAAACTTACGGTGTCAGTGAGCAAGCCGATGTTCAGGCCTGTGAAGTGGTTCAAGATGGTATGCATACCACATTTACAGTGCGCCGCTGGGGTGCGCATAAGCCATTGCGAGTTACTCTAAATATGCCGGGTTGGCATAATATGCTGAATGCACTGGCCTCAGTGACTATCGCTACGCGGCTTGGCGTTTCGGATGCCGCTATAGTCAGTAGTTTAAAAGAGTTCAAAGGTGTAGGCCGACGGTTTCAATTAAATGGTAATTTAAATATCGGTAACGGCGATATTGTATTTGTCGATGATTACGGACACCACCCCCGGGAATTGGGTGCCACGCTTGAAGCCTTGCGCCAGGCATGGCCGGAGCGGCGGGCCGTGGTGATATTTCAACCGCACCGCTACTCGCGAACCCGGGATTTATTTGAAGATTTTGTGAATGTGTTGTCGACTGTTGATGTGCTGTTATTACTGGATATATATAGTGCCGGTGAAACACCGGTTGCTGGTGCGGACAGCCGCTCCTTAAGCCGCGCGATTCGGGTACGGGGGCAGGTCAATCCGGTATTTGTTGAGGATCAGCAGGAATTGGCGGTGATTCTGGCCGGTATAGTGCAGCCTAATGATGTAGTTTTAACAATGGGTGCTGGCAACGTGGGTCAGATTGCGGCCCGATTACCTCAGCAATTAGCCGAGGCATTGCAATGAATAATCTCGCAGCGGCCTGGGATGATAAGTTTATGAATAACATGGTTTCAGGCAAATTATTAAAAAACCAACCTCTGGCTAAATATACCAGCTGGCGAGTGGGTGGACCGGCTAGACAATTGTTTTTACCGAACGATAGACAGGATCTGGTTAATTTTATCGCCGCCTTACCGAATTCTGAAACGATTTTCTGGATGGGCTTAGGCAGTAATTTATTAATCCGTGATGGTGGTATAGATGCAACTGTGATTAATACCCGTTCATGTTTAAAGGCTATGCGTATTTTAGACGATAATCTGGAAAGTGGAATACAGAAAGTCTATGTTGAAGCCGGTGTCTATTGTGCTCAGGCGGCTCGGTTTTGCAGTCAGTCCGGATTGAGTGGCGCGGAGTTTCTGGCTGGCATTCCGGGCACTATCGGTGGTGCCTTAAATATGAATGCCGGTGCATTTGGGGGAGCGACCTGGGAGATTGTGGAACAAGTGGAAATGATACAGGCTTCAGGTGTTGTCATTATTCGAAATGCGGAAGAATTTAAAGTGGCTTATCGGTCAGTTGAAAAAAAATCGGATGAATGGTTTTTATCTGCAGTTTTACGATTACCGGTATCAGAAAATGGTGAAAATTATGATAAAATTCGCGGTTTGCTGGCGAAACGTTCACAAACCCAACCATTAAACCAAATGACCTGTGGCTCAGTGTTTAAAAACCCTGAGGGTGATTATGCCGCCCGTCTTATTGAAGCAAGCGGATTAAAAGGACATCAAATCGGGCAGGCGATGGTTTCTGAAAAACATGCCAATTTTATTGTCAACCTTGGCGGTGCGAGTGCCGCTGATATTGAAGCGCTGATTGAATTTGTTCAAACCCAAGTGAATCACCAACAAGGCGTAGAATTATCGACAGAGGTATGTATTGTCGGTGAAAAGGGAAGCCGATGAAGAAATGCCTGATCAATAACCCTGAACAATTTGGCAAAGTCGCTGTATTGATGGGCGGTGTTGCCGCTGAACGCGAGGTGTCGCTTAAAAGTGGCCAGGCGGTGTTATCGGCATTGTTAAATCGTGGTGTCGATGCTGAAGGTGTGGATGTTGTGACTAGTGCTTGCGCAGCATTGTCAGAACAACCGTTTGACCGGGTGTTTAATATCATTCATGGCCGTGGTGGTGAAGATGGCGTATTGCAAGGTTTACTTCAGGATATGAACGTGCCTTATACAGGTAGCGGAGTACTCGCTTCTGCGTTAAGCATGGATAAATTACGCACTAAACTGTGCTGGCAGGGCTATGGGATGCCAACACCGGACTGGTATTTGTTGGATAGCCACGAAGCAATCGATGTCTGTATTGAAAAATTGGGATTTCCGGTGATTGTTAAACCGGCTCAAGAAGGTTCCAGCATTGGTATGAATAAAGCTGAAAGCCGCGAACAGTTGCTCGATGCCTGGCAACAGGCGAAAGCATACCAGTGTGATGTCTACGCTGAAGCCTGGGTGGATGGGAGAGAGTATACCGTGTCGATATTGGCAGGTGAGGCGTTACCGGTAATTGGTTTAGAGACACCTAATGATTTTTATGATTACCAGGCAAAATATGTTTTAAATTCGACCACGTATCATTGTCCTTGTGACCTGGATACCGCAACTGAGCAGGCTTTACAGAAGTTAGCGCTCAATTCGGCTCATGTCATTGGCGTTGAGGGGTGGGGAAGAGTTGATGTGTTTATTGATGATACAGGGCGGCAACAACTAATCGAAATCAATACAGTACCCGGTATGACTGACCATAGTCTGGTGCCGATGGCGGCAAAAGCGGTAGGTATAGATTTCGACGAACTGACCTGGCGAATTTTGGAAACCAGTATCAAGTAAGTTCGTGAGCTGTGAAATTATTCAAGCCGGTTATGTTGCTGTTGTTGTTATCGGGCATCGTGATGATGAAAGAACACATACGGGTATTAGACTGGTTAAAAGCATGGGCACCAGTGCGTTATGTACGGGTAGGTGGAGTTTTTCAGCATATTAGTAAGGATGATGTCAAACAGACTTTACAGCCGGTATTGGATGTTGATTTTATTACTGCTGATTTGCAGGAAATCAGGTCTGCGGTGGTATCGTTACCCTGGGTGGCGGATGCAAAAGTTAAACGGGAATGGCCTGACGCGATTGATATTAAAGTGTTTGAACAACACCCATTCAAGCGTTGGGGGGAAAAAAGTTTATTAAATGAACAAGGTGATATTTTTACCTTGCAAGATACTGGTGCATATCATGACATGGCGTTATTGATTTGCCCTAGAGGACAGCAACGAAGGTTTCTGGAAATAATGAAAGGAATTGAAGTGGCGTTAAGTGATAGATCATTGGAGCTGGTCGAGTTCAGAGTCACTGAACGCTTGTCTTGGGAATTGATATTGAGTAATGGATTGAGAATTAAATTAGGAAAAAAACAACCACTTTATAACGTGCAGCGCTTTTTAAAGTCGACGGAAATATTAGGAGTGGAACGAATGAACGCGATGGCGATGATAGATATGAGGTATCCGAACGGTTTTGCAGTAACCTGGAAACCGGGCGTGGATTTTGACTGGGAAACGAATGATGGATCAGCCGTTTAAATATATTCAGGATTAAATAGTTAATGCAAAACGAATAAATGATATGGCTAAAAAAGCAGAACGAAATTTAATCGTGGGGCTGGATATTGGTACCTCGAAAGTTGCAGCCATTGTCGGTGAAATGACAGAAAGTGGCGAGCTGGAAGTGGTCGGAGTAGGCTCTACGCCGTCCAGAGGCCTGAAAAAAGGTGTGGTGGTAAATTTGGAGTCGACTGTGCATTCTATACAACGCGCTGTCGAGGAAGCCGAATTGATGGCGGGTTGTAAAATTGATTCCGTTTATGCGGGTATCGCCGGCAGTCATATACGCAGCTTGAATTCACACGGTATCGTGGCGATTAAGGATAAAGAAGTGTCAAATTATGACATTGATCGAGTGATCGATTCGGCTCAGGCAGTAGCAATTCCAGCCGATCAGAAAATATTACATATTTTGCCACAGGAATTTGTCATAGATCAGCAGGAAGGTATCAAGGAACCTTATGGAATGTCTGGGATTCGCCTGGAAGCTAAGGTTCATATGGTCACAGGTAGTGTCAGTGCTGCACAGAATATAATCAAGTGCATACGCCGATGTGAATTGGAAGTCGATGATATCGTGCTGGAACAATTAGCGTCCTGTACCGCTGTGTTGACTGAAGATGAAAAAGAATTAGGTGTGTGCCTTATTGATATCGGTGGTGGGACCACGGATATCGCCATTTATTCAGATGGCGCTATTCGTCATACTGCGGTAATTCCGATTGCCGGAGATCAGGTGACCAATGATATTGCCGTGGCGTTAAGGACGCCAACGCAAAATGCCGAGCAAATAAAATGTCAATATGCCTGTGCATTAACGCAACTGGCGAAAACCGATTTGTCGATTTCGGTGCCAAGTATTGGAGACAGGCCGCCGCGTAAGATATCTATGCAGAATTTAGCGGAAATTATTGAACCGCGATATGAGGAATTAATGCTGCTGGTGCAAGCTGAATTAAGGCGCAGTGGTTTTGAAGAGTTGATTGCCGCAGGTATTGTACTGACTGGCGGCAGTTCAAAGGTGACAGGTTTAATGGAGTTGGCTGAGGAGATATTTCACATGCCGGTTAGGATGGGAGTGCCGCAGCATGTGACGGGGTTAACCGATGTGGTTGAGAATGCGATTCACTCAACGGGCGTTGGTTTATTGTTATATGGCAAGGACCACCATATGACAGGGGAGCCACTGGATGGGAGTTTGTCAGGGTTTTCCAGAATATTATTAAAAATGAAAAGTTGGTTTCAGGGTAATTTCTAACAATATACGTGTTTGAAGGTGATTAAGATGAAGTATGAATTATTGGATGTAGATGGACAGAAAGCTGTTATTAAGGTGATCGGAGTAGGCGGTGGCGGCGGTAATGCAACCAATCATATGGCCAATAGCGGAGTGGATGGTGTTGAATTTATTTGTGCAAACACTGATGCACAGGCTTTAAGTAAGCTGGATGTAGACAAGATATTACAATTGGGTCATCAATTGACAAATGGGTTGGGCGCTGGAACCAATCCGGAAATCGGTAAAAAAGCGGCAGAAGAAGATTTGGAACGCATTAAAGAAGTGGTTTCAGGTGCTAATATGATTTTTCTGACCGCCGGAATGGGTGGTGGAACAGGAACCGGAGCGATTCCGGTTATTGCTGAGGTGGCGCGGGAAATGGAAATTTTGACCGTGGCTGTAGTTACCAAACCATTCGAATTTGAAGGTAAAAACAAGAAGAAGGTGGCTGAGCAAGGCATTCAGGAATTGGAAAAGCACGTTGATTCCCTGATTACTATTCCTAATGAAAAATTATTGACCGAATTAGGCGATAACCTTTCTTTAATGAGCGCATTTAATAAAGCCAATGATGTGCTGTTGGAAGCGGTTCAAGGTATTACTGAATTAATTACCCATCCTGGATTGATCAATGTTGATTTTGCCGACGTGAAAACCGTCATGTCTAAAATGGGTGTTGCCATTATGGGTTCCGGTTCTGCCAGTGGTGAAAACCGCGCCAGAGAAGCGGCAGAAAAAGCGACTTCTTGCCCATTACTGGAAGATATTAATTTACAGGGCGCTCGTGGCATTCTGGTCAATATTACAGCAGCTGATGTCAATATTGCTGAGTTTAACGAAGTGGGCAGCATAGTACATGAATTCGCAGCTGACGAAGCGGTGTTTAAAATTGGTACCGCTATTGATCCTTCTTTGGGTGATGAAATTAAAGTCACTGTGGTTGCAACCGGAATGAGATCTGAGGGACAGGAAGCTCCTGTATCTGAACCGATTTCAATTATTCCGCAATCCGTTAAAATTGCAAGTGCCGGCAATCATAATCAAGATCCACTTTCCGGTTGCATGACTGGACTGGAACCAGATTATGGTGTTTACGATACACCGGCAAAAGATAGACAACTAGCTGCCCGTGAAAAACGTTATGGTGCACAAGTTAAACCACAAAGCAATGCCACAGATGATGGTCTGGATTATTTAGATGTTCCGGCTTTCTTGCGTAGACAGGCAGATTAATGACCTGCTATCTATGGGATTGTAGACTAAATAAAATGTGAAGGGGCAATTATGATAAAATAAGCCATTTTTACCGTTATTAAACGAGTACTAATATATGGTTAAACAGAGAACGCTCAAAAATACAATCCGGGCAACCGGGGTAGGGTTGCACACAGGTGATAAAGTGTATTTGACTTTGCATCCTGCTGAGCCGAATTCGGGTATCAAGTTTAGGAGGACTGATCTTGATGATCCGAAATTGATTGACGCGACTCCTGAAAATGTTGGTGACACAACGCTATCAACGACATTAATTCAAGAAGGAGTAAAAATTTCTACCGTCGAGCATTTGTTGTCAGCAATAGCTGGCTTGGGCATTGATAATGCTATTATAGATGTCAGTTCTGCCGAAGTACCGATCATGGACGGCAGTGCCGGACCGTTTGTTTTTTTATTACAATCAGCCGGTGTCGTAGAACAGGATGTGTTTAAAAAATATATTAGAATCAAAAAGGAAGTACGCGTTGATGATGGTGATAAGTGGGCGTCTTTTAGCCCTTTTAATGGCTTCAAAGTCACATTTACCATTGATTTTGAGCATCCGGCATTTGAAGAGCATTTAAAAACCGCAACCATGGACTTTTCCAGTACTTCGTTTGTACGGGAAGTGAGTCGAGCTCGAACTTTTGGTTTTATGAAAGATATCGAGTTTTTAAGGGAAAATAATTTAGCCCTGGGTGGCAGCCTGGATAACGCGATTGTTGTAGATGATGATGAAATTCTCAATGAGGATGGGCTTCGGTTTGCCGATGAATTTGTTAAACATAAAATTCTCGACGCCATTGGCGATTTATATTTGCTGGGGCATACCTTAATTGGAGAATTCAGAGGCTACAAATCCGGGCACGGATTAAATAATAAGTTATTACGTAAGTTGTTAACTGAAACTGATGCGTGGGAAATGGTTACCTTTGATGAGGAAGACAAGGTGCCCATTATGTTCATGCGCCCAACAGAATCAGAAAGCAATAAGGTTTAACTAGCGAATATTGAATTTAAGCTGCTATAAGTTTTTTTTAAGAGTAGCTTCTA
>SPJK01064415.1_pt1 | contig 15041 bp, 12 predicted proteins | sample 3741771 | NCBI WGS metagenome assembly SPJK01 (sample SAMN10925997, study PRJNA522277) | cold seep metagenome | isolation source: Elba SIP-enriched marine methane seep metagenome, extraction at timepoint T2 | place: Italy: coast of Elba, Mediterranean Sea | reverse complement strand
CTTTTAGCGCCTGGCCCCCAAGACACTTCCCGCCTTTTTCTGTACATCCAAGCCATGTCCTTGGGTGCTTCTCCTCCCGACCCTGAACTCACCCGTCTGGTTCAAGAAAACGCAGAGCTGAAGCAACAGCTTGCCCGTTATCAACGTAGTCAGAAACAAACCAAATCTATCTTGAGAGTAGGAGGGCGCTTTTTGCTGCCCCTCTTTGACCGCCGAAAGGTGGTGGAACATAGTTTACACCTCTTTGACGATGTTTCTAAGTTTGCCGGTCCCAAGGATAGTTGGCCCGACCGAGATAGTTTGCTCAAAGATGGTCGCAATCTATTAGATGCCATCGTTCGCTTTTGGGTGCGTCGTCGTCTGGTTATGTTTTTGTTTTCTTTCTTAGCTCTGGGGTTGCCTCTAGCTCAGCTTTGGCTGGTTTTTCAGCAAAACGAGATCATCGAAAACCAAAACAAATACTTCAATATCCAGGTCTATGACATCGTCGCTCGTTCTTTGACCGGAGACACTACCGCCAAACAAATTACCAGCGCTCTTTTGGCTCGAGAAGACTTCGAACTATTGAATGGCATCATTGTGGCGGTCTTCTCACAAGACTCCGGGGGCAGCTTCACTGAGCAAGGTCTCACCGGCGGGCGTCCACTACTCATGAAGGAGTCTTCGGCGCGCGGGCATTTAGTATCGGCCTTGGTCCAGGCGATAGACCGCCATGAAAACCGCCAAAGTGTAGATAGTTTGTGGGGCAAGGTGCAAGGAACTGCCCAGTTGGTACTTAATGACGCCACCTCTAGGCTTCCCTCTTTGCTACGCATTCCCCGGCAAACCTTCGTCAAAGATGCTGCTGCCGCCGAAGACGTGCATCGCTATGTTTTTAATCTCAGTACTATCTTAAGAAGGGTCTACGCCATGTCCGAAGCTATGGGCGAGCAGGCGCTTTTTCATAAGATGGCCGCACCTTTGGTGGCGCGAATTTCCCAGTTTCCGGTGGCGACCGCCGAAGCTAGTCCTATCTCAAGCGTGCTTTCAGCGGCCTTTCACGAACTATTGCTGGATATTGCCTTAGAAGCCAGTTTTGGCGACGAGCCGCCCTCCTTAGATGAGCAAAAGAAGTCTCAAACCACCTTGGTCAAAGAAGGCTTCAATAAGCTCAAACAGGGCATGTCCTTTGAAAAACGGATTCGCTGGGGCAATCTTAAGAGCTTGCTGGAGATCCAATGAGGCTCTACAAAGTATTCGCTGGGATAGTTCTACTTGCTTTGGGGGCTTGTAGTGGCTCCCAGAAGATAGTTGAGCCCGCAAAGCCGGTTGTTGAGCCCCAACCCACTCGGCCAGTGGTTGAAAAACCTCTATGGGCCTTGGGGATCTATCCAGAAGATATGCCTGAGAGCCATCATCTGATGGCGGTGGCCGAAGGGAAGACTAAGCAAGAAGCAACCCAGAAGGCCGAACTATTGCTTCACGATAAGTTTCTGGGTCCCAAAGGCGGCCGGCCTTTCCAAGTTTTGCCTCGTTCTTTGGCCCAACTGTCTGAGCCTCAGTTCACCAAGACTGCCAGCCTGGCCGAGGGGCATTTTGCGGTGGCGGTAGCGGCTCGGCGGGGGTACTTCACCACCGCACTCGACCAGTGGCTCGCCGAGCTGGAGAAGCAGGTTTCGGGTCAGCTGGTGGATGCCGCTCAACCGCTCAGTCAGCTCAATAAGCTGCTCTTTCGCCTGCGACTGGCGCGGGGCCGCTCCTACGCCTGCGCGCGCCTTACAGCGGTGCTCAAGAGCCCTTGTCAGGCGACGCCCGCCGAAGCTCTGCAGAAGGAGATCAGCGGTTTCGCCAGCAAGCTCAAGATCGAGCCCGTGATTGCTACAGGAATTCCCGGCTATCTTAATCAGCCTGCTTTGCGACCGGCAGAGGTACTCGTCTTCTATCAAGGCGAGGGCCAAGCCATCGCGGTACAAGGAGCGGAGCTTATTTTCGAGGCTTCCACCAGTCTTCTAGCTGAGAGTCGGGCCCAAACCGAGATAGACGGAAGGGCGGGGGTGAAACTCAAATTGCCTCTTTTGGAGAGTTCAACCGTCTCCGTTCGGCTCGATGCCCAAAAAATGCTCGGCGATGAACATCAGCTTTGGTCCAAACTATCCAAGGTGACCTTAAAGCCGAGGATACTTACGACCAAGAGTCGTAAGATTGCCTTCTATCTCGAAGAAAATGCCTTAGGTCAGAGTGTTCCCTGGGCCACCAATTCCCTGAGGGATAGTTTGAAGAAGGCCGACATCGCTTTGCAGGATAGTTTAGATCCCGAGGTCAAGCAGCAGTTGGCGGAAGTCATAGCTCAAGGCAAAAACTGGTCTCAAGCGCTCCAAAGCCTGCCCGATGGGCATCGGGCGCGGCCAGATATTCTCATCCAAGGAACTATCGAGAGCCATTTTGCGAGTCGAATGGGCGCTCGCTCGGTCTGGCATGAAGCTACTGGTAAACTATCAATCTATGAAGGATGGTCAGGCCGGGTGCTTGGCGAGGTGCGTCAAACCGCTCGAGCGGTGGCTATCGGAGAAGAGGCCGCCAGCCGCAAAGCTCTGACTGCTCTAGCCCAGCTACTAGGGGAAGAGCTGACCCGCTTGCTTAGGGAAGAACCCGCCCTGCCGAAGTCATGACTCGGTCGAATGACGGAGGGTCTAGAGTAGCGTAAAACCCCCTTCTTTTAGCCCCTTTGTGAGCGATTCTGCCGACCGAAAGTTAGCGCCCATTCCAGATTCTCTAGCTCGCAAATGTGTCGCTGCTCACAAGCGTTGGATATCTCCCGTCTTTTGGGTTTTCCATTTGGCAAAGATGGTTCGAAGTAAGTTCAGGACTTACAGGTAAAAGGCGTATCCTCAGCTTGAATCTCAGCCTCGGGCATCGCGCTGATATATCTTCGGCGACGGCCGTTAATAATACTTTGTATGCGTGAAGCGGTGCTTGGACTTTTGATAGTCCTCAGCGGCTGCCAAAACGGGGCAGAGCAGGAGCTCAAGATCCCCGCGGGGACGACGATTTTTTTTCAACAGGGCGAGCATGACTTCTATCAGCTCCAGCCAGGAAAGAAGCCGACTAAACGGTCGGAGAATACGTTTCTCTATAGCGCTAAACCTTCTGGAGACCTTTTTTATGGGATGCAGGAAAACCGCCTCGTAGAACTATCTAAAGCAGGCTTTAAGGTACTCGGTCCTCAGAAAAGGTTTAAAGGTATCCAGTGGTACCCACAGCTAAGAAAGCAGCAGGACTATCTGCTCTTCGAATCCAATACGCAGTCCTTTCGGGATATTTACCGACTGTCTTTGAAGACCAATAAGATTGTTAGACTGACCAATAATTCCCAAGGCAATTTCGACGCCAGCTGGTCTCCCGATGGTTCTAAGATCGTCTTTTCTAGTAGCCGAAACGGTAAGTTAGAACTCTTCACCATGAATGCTGATGGGTCGAAGCAGACTCGTTTAACTCAGCATTTGGGAGGCGCGATCAAAGCTAAGTTTTCACCAGATGGAAATCGTTTGGTTTATATTTCCTCTCGTGATGGTGGTGATGATCTCTATATGTTGGGCGTAGAAGGCGGAATGCCAACTAAGCTCACCAGCTTACGTTGCGGCATTCTTAAGTTCGCCATGCATCCCAGGCTGCCTCAGCTCGCCTTTAGCTGTCATGTAGGGATTAATAAGTCTAGTGTATATAGTTTGAAACTCACCGGTAAGGATACACCGGTCAAACTAACTCCTAAAAACGCTAGCGACGCTGAGCCGGCTTATTCGCCGGAGGGGAAGTATCTCGCGGTCGCGCGGAGAATAGGAGAGAAGAGCGATATTTGGATCATGGAGACTGGGGGCAAGAAAGCCACCCGTCTTACCTCAATAGGCTCAGCGTGGTTGCCTCAATGGCTGCCCGCTGGTGCAGGAAGCATATAAAAGCGCAAGGAGCGTAACGAGGATGAAATCTAATAAGTTTTCATGGTTAAAGCCGATAGTTGGGGCTGGACTGTTAGTAAGTTCGGCAGCCTGCGTGCCTGAAGGAGATGGCACGGCATCCCAACTGGCAAATCAAGGCATGCCGGAGATTGCAGAAACCAGCCAGGGGTTGGGTTTTGTCGCCGCGGCGGAAGCTTGGGATGTGCCTGTCGATCTATTGAAAGCCTTAGCTTGGTCAGAAACTCAAGCTTTGGAAATGAGGGGCGAAATTGAGTTTGATGGCCAGCCTGAGCCCTATGGAATTATGGGTTTGCGTGGAGAGCAAATCTCAGTGGGTGCACATCTCAACGGTTTGAGCGTCGATGACGTCAAAAATGACCGAGAAGCCAATATTTTGGCAGCCGCAGCAGTGCTGGCATCTATTGCTGAAGAAGTTGGCATCCATCCTGATAAGCGAAAAGATCCTCTTGCCTGGGGCGAAGCGCTTAAACAATGGGGTGATTTAGAGCCCGAGATGGGCGAACTATTCTCGGAAGATATTCTGCGCACTGTAAACGATGGTTTGGCGATTCCTCTGGAAGATGGCTCAACCATGGTGGTGGAGCGTCACGGTGAAGCTCCCAATGACTTTGTAGTCACCAAAGGCAGCGGTTTACGCGCTCCGGGAACTCGTTGGCGGCCGAGCCCCAACTATAATAGTCGGGGAGGACGTAAAATTGAGTTTATCGTCATTCATACTTGTGAAGGTTCCTATGCGGGTTGTGTGAGTTGGTTGAGGCAGCGGCGAGCCGGCGCTTCGGCCCACTATGTGGTCAAAGAAGATGGTTCTGAAATAACTCAGCTTATCGAGGAGACAGATCGGGCTTGGCATATTAGTGCTCGCTATAGAAGTCGCCTCAATAGTGGTCGCTTAAGTCACCTAGAGGGTTCTTCGAGCAATACGGTATCTGTAGGTATTGAGCATGGTGGTTCTGCCCGACAGCGCAGCTTCAATCCTAATATGATCGAGGCCAGTGCCCGTTTAACCAGAGGCATTGCTGAGCGCCACAACATTCCTATAGACCGCTATCATATAGTTGCTCATGGGGCTTTGCAGCCTGAGTCACGAACGGACCCTGGCCCTAACTGGCCTTGGGCGGAATACTTGGCCATGGTGAATCAGGGAGGCTCCACGCCTACCGAGCCCATGAACCCATCTAACCCTATGAATCCTATGAATCCTATGAATCCTATGAATCCATCTAACCCTATGAATCCAACCACTCCGGCACCTGAGCCCGAGCCGGTGACTTTGGTGACGGTGGATAACGAGAGCAGCAGTCAATTCTCTGCTTCTCGGTCTTGGGAATACAGTCGTTGGGCGGCGGGCAAAGTGGGCCGGAACTATCGTTTCCGGGGTGCTGCCTACCGAAGTGACCCTGCTGAGTATCGAGCAGACCTAGGAACGGGTGGCCGCTTTGAAGTATTTGCCCGAGTCCCTGGGCATGGATACAGCACGAAGGTGCCTTATGTGGTGCATCATCGCGGTGGAAAAACGGTGGTGAACAGAAGTCAGCGAGATCACGGCCCCGGTTGGATGAGTCTGGGAACCTATAATTTCTCAGGCGGTAGTCAGCTGCGAGTGCAGATCTCTTGCTGGACCAATGGTGACGGCTGGATTGTGGCCGACGCCGTCCGCTTTGTCGCACGCTGAGACACAGCCTACCCCCTCCCAAATTCCTGTCACTGTCGTACGCTTTCTCACACTTTCCCTCCGAGTTGTGCCGTGTTATCGGCCACACGCAAGAGGGATCATAAGATGAGCGATCGCGTAAAAGAAATCCTCAGCTGGTACAGCAACGAAACCCCCGGCCTCCTGGCCAATCTTTACAAGATGATGAACACCGGCCGCCTTGCCGGCACCGGTAAGTTGGTAATTCTTCCCGTCGACCAGGGATTTGAACACGGTCCTGCGAGAACATTCGCCCCCAACCCCGGCGGATACGATCCACTTTACCACTACCAATTGGCCATCGATGGCGGCTGCAACGCATACGCAGCGCCCCTCGGTTCTTTGGCTACCGGTGCTGCCGAGTATGCCGGCCGCATCCCCACCATTCTAAAGCTGAACAACTCCGATTCTCTGATGGCCTCAGAGGATCCCTGCCCCGCCATCACTGGCTCCGTGCAGGACGCTTTGGACCTGGGCTGCAGCGCTATTGGGTTCACCATTTACCCCGGCTCTGCCTTCCGCAACGAGATGTACGAGCAGATTCGTGAGATCAGCCAAGAGGCTCGCTCTGTCGGTCTGCCCACCGTGATTTGGTCGTACCCCCGTGGTGCTGGCCTTTCCAAGGAAGGCGAGACTGCCATTGACGTTGTGGCCTACGCTGCGCAGATTGCCTGCCAGCTCGGTGCGCACATCGTTAAGGTTAAGCCCCCAGCAGCTCACATTGAGCAGGCTGCTGCCAAGAAGGTCTACGAGGCCCAAGGCATCAAGATCGACACCCTGGAAGACCGTATCCGCCACGTGGTTCAGTCCTCCTTCAACGGTCGTCGTATCGTGATCTTCTCTGGTGGTGCCGCTAAGGGCGCAGATGCTGTGATGGAAGAGATCAAGGGCATCGCCGCTGGCGGTGGCTTCGGCTCCATCATGGGTCGCAACGCTTTCCAACGTAAGAAGGAAGACGCTGTGAAGCTCCTGAACGACATTCAGGACGTCTACGCCGCTGCCAAGTAATCTAGTTTTCAGCTAGGTTCTAAAGAGCTTCCTCGGAGATCTCTGGTCTCTGTAGGAGGCTCTTTTAGTTTATAAACTATCTAAACTATCCCTGAATGACGTCTTTGATATAGTTTCGACTAGGATGAGGCCAAATAATAGTATCTCCATCGCCTTCAAAGAGATAGTTGGCCTGAACTTCTGAGAGCTGGTCATTATCGAACCAAAAGAAGATGCCGGTATCTTGAGAGTCCAATAGTTCGTGGGTCTGGCCCACTGCGCTTTGGTCTTCCCAGTCGGGGGCCGCATAACCCTGTCTCTTGAGCAGGTCGCGAACCTCTTGCTTGGAGGCTTGGTGCAGCCGCTGCTTGAGCAGATAAAGATCTGGGTCGTAGAGCGTGATCCCACCCAGACGAAAGTCGTCCTCTTGGTCGAAATGAAGCTCTAAACGGCCCTCAAGGTATTGAAAGCAGCGATTCCAATCCCCAGTCTTGGGGATATATTCCACCTCTGAAATATCCTCAGGCAGCCCTAAGATAGATAGTACCTGATTTTGCGAAAAGCCATAGCGCAGTGGGCCCCAGCCGACGCCAGGAATCAGGACTTGTGCTTGGTCGATCTTCATCGCGAGCCCGCTCAGGTGGTACTTTATTTCCTAACTTGGTCTGGGACGGAAAGAAAGATTGAAGATGAGAGAGAATGGATTCGTGGGCCGTCGCTTTTGTTGGAGCCTAACTATATGCTTAGCTCGGCGATACTCAGTAAGGCTCAATCCACTCTGAATGACCACAGCTACCACATTCTAATAAAATACCTTGTTCACCCGGCGGCCAAAAAGCCGGTGCGGTTTGCAAAGACCCACAGCCGCTGCAAGCTCGTTGTCCGGTGAAGTCAGCTTCAACCCAATCAACGCCAGAGTCTGACTGGCCAAAAGGGCTCGTAAAATGACCCGAAGAGGTTGCGAGAGCGGAGAGTCCAGCAGTGAAGCACTGCACCCCCACCAGGACAGGAGAGAGTGCCACTTCTTCGAAGTAGAGTCCGGGCAGGATGCCTCCGCGAAGAAGGATGATGGCAACGATTGATAGTACCGGTGTGAGTATTGCCATCCGGGTAGAGCTGTATCGTTCAGCGAGGATGCCGAACCCTCCACAAACGGCTCCAAGAGCTAAAGCTTGGATCGGAAAGAGCCTTCCGATAAAGAGATCGACGACGAAGTAAGCAGCAAGGCCGGCAATGACTCCGAGGAAACTATAAACTATCTCTCGGCCACTAAGTTTCTCTTGATACTTGTCCATAAACTATATTCCCCAAGCAAGCTGCAGGCCCGCGCGACAGCTTAAACTATTAGATGTGGGGCTGCGAGCGTCCGCGGGTGAATCGGGAAGGAATGGAATCACAGGCTCCTCAATAATTGCGTAACCATTGAGCCTGCAGCCTAACCAGGCGATGAGTTCACTTCTAGCTTCGCTGCGGGCTATGACCATCCCCAACCGAGCGGCAAAGGCCATTCCTAGATATGCTTCTTTGGCGCCCTCGATTGAATGGGTTTGATAGGGAGGGACGAAGCGGCCTAGAAGCCCCACAGTTGCTGAATGGTTGGAGACTATCTCCCGATACATAAGCTGCAGGCCGGTTTGCAGCCTAAAGCGCTCGGTTCTTACTAGGTTTACATCCGCTTCGAGAGCAACACGGTGGTTTTGCGAGTCTTCGCTATAATAGGTGAAGACCGGAAGCAGTGGCCCCGAGTTGCCTCCTTGGCCCCATTCATAACTTACAGATAGTTGTATGAACTCTCGCCATTGGATGCCGAGGCTGCCCCTAACTAAGCTTACGGTTTGACCGTCAGTATAGGCAAACTCGTCACTGTCTAGGCCCCCGCTAGCCTCAAAGAGTAGACGATACCAGGGAGCCTGATAGTTAGGGCCGATGATACTGGATTGTACATCGCTCTGCGGTTGTGATGCCGCCATGTTGAATAAACCTAACGTACAGATAGTTATTGAGGTGGAAAGCATATGGTTATTCCCTAAAGTCCCCAACTCAGCCTGGCTCCGAGACTGCAACTCACCGCCTGCGAAAATAGTTGGTCGTCGTCCAGTGATAGATCAAATCCGGCGTTCTCAGGGCGTGGACTGGGGTTAAAGTATCCGCTAATCCTACACCCCGTCCAGGCGCTGAGTTGAGCTTGGAGGTCTGTCTCTAGTATAACTATGCCCAGGCGGGTTCCAAAGGAAAGGCCATAGCGGTCGGTGACGAAGCGCCAAAAACTATCTTGGGAGCTACCTGGGAGGAATGGAGAGCGTCCCATATCTTCTCCTGGCAAGTGCGTGTCCTCAAAAAAGCCTTGCACATCAGATTGTATACGAAACCGACCCCAGCGAAAGACAGTCACTGCCGCCTCCAAGGCAAAGCGGTCTGATTGCCAGGTCAGGAACTGCCAAGGTTTCGGCATCCCATGAAGGTCATAGGCTCGTTCTCCGGCACCGCGTTCATAGTGAACGCCAAGTCGAAGAAAGTCCCGCCACATCAGCCCTACGCCTAGGTGTCCTTGCCACATCGAGGAACCTGAGGAGTTGCCCTTCTGGGCCGCCTCGATGGAGTAAAGCCCAGATACCTCAAACTGAAGAGATAGATGAAATGTGAGGTAATCAGGTCCTAAACTATTGGTTTCAACTAATGTGGGGCGCTCTAGCGGGGAGGGGACAGGCTTTGCAGCTTGGGCTGACAAAGGCCCAACCAAAAGCAGGATAGATAACAGAGGGAGAGTTCGCGATAGAGGCATGGAATAGAGCCAGAAGATGCTTGAAGACCCTATTGTAGTATACGAGACTTGTCTAGGATCTGGGGATAGCTCGCACAAATTGGCGCGATGGGTTGACTCCACTACTCATGACGTCCTGATAGATGTATGCAGGGAAATTGTTCGACGTTGCGCATGTCTAAATGGGGCGTAAGGGACTACAGCCCAAAAGACAACTGAAAGCCAGATCGACAAGTTAGACCGTAAGCGACGGGTCTGTATGGATTTGCCAAAGCACGACCAGAGGATGAAGACGTTTGGGGATTAATGTATCCATTGATCCGGCATCCCGCCTCAACTGAGAGCTGAGTCTTTGTGTTTGTTTTAAAGACTATCAATCCAACTCGATGCCCTAGTGATATTCCAAACCGTTTAGGACTGGTAGAGGAGCCATCAATGGGGTTTGGAGGGAATCGTGGGAATGCGTCGTTGATACCTCTCAGGTCCTCGTAGAAGCCTTGTACATCTGCCAGAAGACGAAACCTGCTGACCCGAACAAGGTTAATTCCTGCTGCCAAACCGAATCTATCTATCTCGAAGAGTATGGCTTCAGTGCCGGGAATACGCCCGGACACTACTTCCTCTCCCCAGCCTCGCTCATAGCTGAAGTCAACCTGAAGAAACTCCCTCCATTGCACTCCGATATCAAATCGGCCTATCCAGGCTTTGATAGAGTCTCCTCCAAGAGACTCGATTGAAGAGTGGCCGCCTGAGATTCCTCCGAGTAGTCTAAACTTTGGGTCTAGATAAGTTGGCCCAAGGATAGTTTGTTGAGGAGGAGTCTGCTGGTTTTGGGGGACTGAGTTGGGCGGGGCCGCCAGCGTTTGACCGAAGTTCAGGCAATACAGACCGACGAAGAAGATGACAGAGAGAGAAAAACGCATTGAACCACCGAGATAGTTTCGGCGGTGTATTCAATGCGCAGGAGCTTGTCGAGTCCCTCTAGCCTGCTTTTTGACAATAGAATTGATACATACAGCGGAATGCGTGGGGATTTTCTACCTCAAACTGAGCCCAAGTATCCAAATTTGTCCAAGCTTTCGGGTCAGGGTGCTCCGCCCGGAACTTATCCAACAAAGAGAGATCGTGGTGTACGAAACCTAAAAAGCGCAGATTGAGCTTGGCCAGTGTTTCCTTAAGCTCCGGCAAGTCATATTGGTGCTCCTGAACGTGAAAGAGCAGGTCGCGAGCATCACTCATAGTATACATGTCGCCCCAATAACGAAGTTGCTGAAGCTGCGGGTATCTATCACCCTCAAAAATGTCTGCCCTTAGTTGGCGGATATTTTCGGGGGTTGCTTCAATGCCCTCTTCGGCGATGATCTTTCTTGCCTCAGTGATGACCTTTCGAGCAATTTTACTGTAGAGGCCAATCTTGAAGACCGCCCGAGGAGCGGAGACCTTAATCAGCTGTTCGAAGCCCTTTTCCGGCTCTTCTAAGTGGTGCAATACACCGACCGATTCGATGATTTCATAGCCTGGTTTTAGCTGAGACTCTTCCAGCTTAAGTATGTCTGCATGTCCGAAAGATAGATTAGCAATACCTAGCTCGGCTCGTTTACGTTCTGCGTAGGCTAGACTGCTCAAACTAAGGTCGATGGCATCTATCTGACTAAAGGGATGACTAAGAGCGAGGTTGATGGGGTGCCGCCCAGTACCGCAGCCAGCAACTAGTACTCTTGGAGAGTCCGGGAAGTTTCTGGGAAGTTTAAGATTAGGGCAAGCGCCCTGCAAAGTGTCTTTCCAATTCCTCTCAGGACTCAGCGTTGGGCGAATCCATCGTGGGTAGGGGTTGGCTTCGTATTGGCCACGGACTTTGAGTGACACTTGATGACTGATTTCAGTCATCGCTGGGATGCTTTCTCTAAGCTTCCTTTCGCGTTGTGGCTCCAGGAAGAGGCGGCTAAAGACTGGCTGGATAGATTCACAGAGGCTACCGACTGGTAGTTGGCAGAGATAGTCCAACCCGGCGATATCGGTATAGGGACGCCACATACCTAGTAAGATTAGGTCGTATTGCGCGTTCTCTGAAGGGATAGTTTGGTTCTCTACCCAAAGCTGAACCCGTTGGCTGAGGGCTACAATGATAGTTTCGTCTTGGCTGCTTTGAGAGTGTACATATTCGCCATTGAAAAAATACAGGGCCAGAATTGCAGCAACGGGCATCCAGGCCGGGTCAGGCTCTAAAGATAGTTGTCTGCGTAGTCTAACCAACATGTTTTCGATGTCGGGGTCGGCAATATTTCCGTGTACCAGCATCGAGAGTAGCAGAGGGTTTGCCGCCAGCGAGCGGATATCCGGGACTTCTTGATTGATCGCCTCAATGAACTGAGGAGCGAGCTTGATCAATTGAAGCGCTGCTCCGGATACATCCTTTCCATCTACCTCCGGGTGTTCGAGACAGCGTTGGTAGAGTTCAACCGCTTTAGGATGATAGTGAGTAAAGCGCAGCTTGGGTAGAATAGCACTTAGGGCATTTCGCGTAGAAGGGTGCCGGGGTGCCGTTTCTAATAGTTTACAAAGACTCTCGATAGATGACTCTTTTTGGCCGAGCTGACACTGTGCTTCAGCTAGAGCAGCGAGGGGCTCGGGTTGAGGACCTACTGAGGGCAGAGCTTTTTGAATATGGTTGTAGGCGTCTTCAAAACGTCCCTGTTCAAGTTCTAAGCGCCCCAAGTTAAGCAGAGCTTCAGGGCGATCGGGCTGAACTTTGAGCGCCTTTTTATAGGTGCTGATGGCCTCGCGGTTTTTTCCCAGGTCTCTCAAGGCGCTACCTAAAGTATTCAAACCCTCGAAATAGTTTGGACGTTGCTTGAGAGCCTTGCGTAATACCTTTACCGCTTCCTGAGCTTGTCCTGCTGCTCTCAGAGCACACCCCAAAGTGTTGCTATAGGCGAGATTTTTGCGGTCTGCTTTGAGCGCACGCTTGACCATCTTGATCGCCTCGTCATGGCGACCTTGCTGATGGTGTAGAGCGCCCAAAAGGTGCAGGGCCTCGCCGTGGCGGGGATGGCTACTAACTATCTGATTATAAATGGATTCCGCTTCTGAGAAACGTCCTGCTTGATGATGACTGAAGGCTTCTTGGACTAGTTGCTGCGGATTCATGACCTAGGAACTCAAGGTTCCTATCGGCCGTTCTGACTCAAACTGGATCAGCTAATTGGCGGTGGTGGCAGTTTGCGTATTTGCAGGCTGAGAAGAAGGCTGGGCTGGGGCCTCAAGGGCGGAAAAGGGGTCTTCTTTGCCGGCGAGCAACGTCATAAGGTCTGCTGCTGCCTTGATGTCCTTGAGTTCTAGAGTGATCACCGACTTGTGAAGGCTAGACACTTTAGCCCCCGTTGAAAGGGTCTTCCAACCCTCCCAACTTACTTCAAGACCACCCACGGGAACTATCTTAACCCACATGCGCCAGTGGCTGGGCAATCCATCTCGGCCGGGGATCCATAGATAACTATCCCCGGAGTGACGCCTCCGCTGGCATAGCTCACCAGCAATCCCTTTCCACCGTCTTCAAGTTCCACTTCGCTCAGAGTCACCCCGTCGTCCCTTAGTTTGGCTAGAGGGTTGAGCCAGAAGGAGTCGTTGGCCCACCACTCAAAGCCTTTCTGTAGAACGGCCTGGGCAGCGGCGCCCTGGAGGGTCTGGCCGTCCTTTTTGGCGACGCCCGATTTGTCCTTGAGTCGTACTATTGCTTCGTGCCCAGACCACTTTACCTGAACATAGTTCCGGTGCCGATCCCAAAGCAGTTGGTGTCTACCGCCAAAGTCCCATTGAATAGCCCCGGTTTTCTGCCAAGCGGCCAAATTGATGGCTTGCTCGAACTTGGTAGCCATCGCTTGGGCGCCGGGACCGGTTTTGCCCTCAGGACGGGGCTTATTGGCTGCAAAGATAGTGATTGCGCCTACGGCGATCACCGCGACAAGCAGGCCAAGAACGACCTTGAGGACTTTTTTCACGATGCGAACCTTCGCCGTGCGGCTCGATGCTGTAAAGCGTCAAAAAGGACTTTTTCCGGCGCTTTTTTGAGGGTTCGACAGAAGCCCTGGCTATGGCGTACATTGCGCCCGTGAATCACTCGGTTCTGGGCAAGCGTTTACGCAAGGTTGACGGGGTGGCGAAGGCTACCGGGAAAGCGGTGTATGCCGACGACATTCAACTGCCAGGAATGCTGCATGCAAAGATACTTCGTAGTCCCCATCCTCATGCAAAGATAGTTAAGATCGATACTTCCGCTGCCGAGGCCTTGCCAGGCGTCAAGTCCACGGTTGTCGGGGCCGAGATGCCCATTCGCTACGGCATCATCCCTTGGACTCCGGACGAGCAAGCTCTGGCTGCAGATAAGGTGAGGTATGTCGGTGATGGTTTGGCTGCTGTGGCGGCCATCGACGAGGATACTGCCAATCAAGCCCTGCGCCTCATAGATGTAGAGTACGAAGTATTACCTGCTTTGTTAGACCCTAAAGAGGCCGCAGCCAATCGAGAAACTATTCTTCATGACTATACCGAGCGAGGTCTGAAGAAGGGAAATATCTCCAAGCATGTTTCTTTGGAGTTTGGAGAGTTGGACAAGGCTTTAGAAGAGGCAGAAGTCACCGTTGAAGAAGAGTACTTCTTTGAGGGAACGACCCATGCACCCATCGAGCCCCATTGTGCTGTTGCTCGCTGGGATGAGGCACATCTCAACGGAGATGGCCATCGTGGTCAGCTAACTATCTGGTCCTCCACCCAAGTCCCTCATTACTTGCACCGTGAACTGGCGAGAGTATTAGAACTCTCTCAATCGCAGATTCGCGTCATTCAACCGGCTTTGGGCGGTGCTTTTGGTGGTAAGAGTGAACCTTTTGATCTTGAGTTTGTGGTTTCTAAACTAGCGATCAAGACCGGTCGTCCGGTGAAGCTGCTCTATACCAGAGAAGAAGTATTTTATAGCCACCGCGGACGTCACCCGATGTTGATGAAGTTCAAGACCGGGGCAACCAAGGAAGGCAAACTTACCGGTGTCAAGTCAAAGATACTTATCGATGGTGGTGCCTATTCATCTTTTGGCCTGGTGACTTCCTACTATGCTGGACAGCTACTCACCGGCCCCTATGACTTTCCTAGCTATGGTTTTGAAGCAACCCGAGTATACACCAACAAGCCTTGCTGTGGTCCCAAACGCGGTCATGGAAGTGTTCAGCCCCGTTTTGGCTTTGAGGTTCAGCTCGATGAACTATCTCACAAGATAGGTATGGACCCCATTGAACTACGCCGTCGTAATTTCATTGGCGAACAGGTCGAGACAGTTAACGGTCAAACTATTGGCTCCAACGGCTTTATGCAGTGTTTGGATATGGTTGAGGAAGCCAGTGGCTGGAAAGATAGATATGGAAAGCTTCCTAAGGGCCGGGGGCTTGGTGTAGCCGGCTCGATGTATATCTCAGGAACAGCCTATCCGATCTATCCCAATGAGATGCCGCAAAGTGCAGTGATGGTTCGGATCGACCGCAGCGGCGTGGTTGCGGTGCATTGTGGCGGCTCTGATATTGGTCAAGGCTCAGATACTATGCTCCAATATATTGCCGCCGAAGAATTGGGTGCACCCCTAGATGCGATTCGTGTCTTTTCT
>SPJK01011754.1_pt1 | contig 15042 bp, 13 predicted proteins | sample 3741771 | NCBI WGS metagenome assembly SPJK01 (sample SAMN10925997, study PRJNA522277) | cold seep metagenome | isolation source: Elba SIP-enriched marine methane seep metagenome, extraction at timepoint T2 | place: Italy: coast of Elba, Mediterranean Sea | reverse complement strand
ACTCATCAGCACCAGTTGGTAGTGCGTTTTGATTTCCGCTCTCTCTAAATGCGCCACTACCGTTCTGACCATGTGAAACGATGACTGCTACAGCTGCACATGGATTACTGTTACCTAGATTGATACAGTCATTAGATTGATTGCCAGCTGGTGCATTACCCAATACTGCTGGTGTTGCTGTATGCATTGTTGAATTCCCTTGCATACCTGCTACTGTTTGATTATTTGTTATTAGTGGGTCAGTTGCACGAACTGTCACTTGATAAGTAAAGCGATTGTAATAAGCATCTGATGCACTGTTAGCAGTAATACCTAAACTACTCCACGGGATAATACCAGTCGCTACATTTCCGTTAATCGTAGTGCCATCACAGTTTGCTTGCTCATCTGCTTCAATACCATAACCAGCTTGTCCCTGAGCAAGATTTGCTACTGCTGGACATGGTAAACGATTATTTACTGAGATAAAGCTGATGAGAGCTTGTTTAACCGCAAGTTGTTTTTGTTTCGTAGATAAGATTCTTGAAGCGCTTATTTGTGCTGTACCGTAGCTGAGAAACATACTCATCAAAAGACCAATAATGACGATCACTATTGATAATTCGATTAAAGTAAAACCGCGTTGTGTTTGTCTTAACATTTATATTTTTATAAATAGATTTATGAGAAACAATATAACTGAAATTTTATTTTGGACAAACAATATTAAGTAAATTAAGTATGACAATTACTCTTAAACATATTAAATCATACTGAAATAAAAATTATGTTTTAATACATAATAAATACTCATCAAATGCGTAATCCCTGTACGCAGCATCAACGTCCATGTATCGGGTTGAATCCCTGCATCCTCGCCGATCACCAACGCTGTCACCACACCAGACAAAGGACTGCGGGGCAACACCGACTGAATATGCGCTTGTACTGACCCGCGCAGATGGTCAATAACATAGGGTACGCCCCAGACAAATGGCTGCAAACGTTTCATCGGCTGTTTAGTGCGCACATAACCCAACGCACGTATATTGCGTGCCAGCGCCCAGCCAGCGAAATCAAAACCGTGTGGATTTAAGCTGCTATGTGGGCGCTTAAGCTTGACAGTCCATTGCCAACGCTCACCAGCATGCAGTTTTATAGCGGGCGTTTGACTGATTCCCCCCCAATCTAATGGATACAGGTTTAAATTGATGTGCGCAGGCACTGTGGCCCCTGGTGTTAATACTTTTTCCACTTTGAAACGAAAGCGCGTTCGCGACGGCGTCACCTCTGGCAGGCTGGCAATGACACCCATGACTTCAATTTCTTTTTGCTGCCATGAAAATGGCAATTCATCAGAAAGGCGCAAATGTGCCATCGCCGAGGCCCAAAGCACTCCCGCAAAAAGCAAAGCTAATAAGAAAAAAAGGTTGCAACAAGAAAAAAGAGACTCAAGCCGGGCTCGACATGCCAACACTATGGCAATAAACCCAAGCATCGCGAGCCATTGCCATACACTTGGCAACTGCGCCATGTGCTGAAGCCACAAGACCCCTAGCACAACACTAGCCGCTTTAAGCATCAGGCACGGCCACCCGCCTTCCTACTCTACAGCCTGAAAACGACCATCGACCAGGCGATAACAAGACTGCATTTGGTCAGCCAAAGTCAGATCATGGGTAACCACAACGAGACTGAGCTGAGAGGATTGGTTGAGATCTTTTAATAATGAAAAGACGCCTTCTGCAGTACCACGATCAAGGTTACCTGTTGGTTCATCCGCCAAAATGCATTTAGGCGAGGTTACCAATGCACGTGCCACCGCAGCGCGTTGGCGCTCACCACCAGACAGCTCACTAGGCATGTGTTCCAATCGATGTGACAAACCGACTTTGGCTAACTGCGCTTCCGCCTGACTTAGTGCCTCTTTTCGCGCTACACGTCGAATCAACAAAGGCATCGCAACATTCTCTAAAGCAGTAAACTCAGGCAACAGATGATGAAACTGATAAACAAAACCAAGGTGTTCGTTGCGCAACTTTGCCTGTTGCGCTGCATTTACCTTGGTCATATTGTGCCCCATCAGTGCAACATTGCCCTGGGTTGGCGTATCCAACCCTCCCATCAAATGCAACAAGGTGCTTTTACCAGAGCCTGATGCGCCAACGATCGCAATCTGATCGCCAGCATTGACGGTTAAATCAATGCCATTGAGCACATTGACTGACAAACCTTCATAAGCTTTATACAAGCCCTCGCATTGCAACACCACCGAAGAATTATTCATAACGCAAGGCCTCCGCTGGTTGAATCTGACTGGCTTTCCAGCTCGGGTATAACGTAGCTAATAAGCTTAATACAATCGAAATCACCACAATCCAGGTCACATCAGCCCAAATCACTTGTGAGGGCAAGTCGCTGATGTAATAAACATCTTTAGATAAAAACTTCACATGTAGTTGCTCTTCTATAAATGGGATGATGGTATCAATATTCATGGCAATCAACACGCCAGCAACCGCCCCAATTGCCGTGCCAATCAAGCCAATCAAGGCCCCCTGAATGACAAATATCTGCATAATACTTCCCGGACTGGCGCCCAGAGTTTTTAAGATGGCAATGTCGGCCCGCTTATCGGTCACGGCCATGACTAAAGTCGACACAATATTAAAGGCCGCGACGGCAACAATCAATGTCAGGATAATAAACATCACCCGTTTTTCTAACTGAACGGCCTGAAAAAAGTTCGCATGGCGCTGCGTCCAGTCTGTCACATAATAGCCACCAACCTGTTGCGACTGCGTGTTTAAGTCCACTTGCATCTGATAAGAAATACGTGGTGCATTAAATAAGTCACCCAGCTTTAAGCGCACCCCCGAAACCGCATCACCCATGCGATACAGTTTGGCCGCATCATCGATATGCATCAAGGCCAGCCCTGCGTCATACTCGTACATGCCAATCTCAAAAATACCAACCACGGTAAACTGCTTTAAACGCGGCACAACACCTGTGGGTGTAAATTGACCTTGAGGCGCCATGACAACAACTTTTTCGCCCATGCGCACCCCCAGCGAGTAGGCCAAGTCTGAGCCCAGCACGATACCAAAATCGCCAGATTTCAAATCGGTTAACTGTCCCGTACGCATATGTTGACCAAGGTCAGCCACGGTATTTTCCAAGTCTGGCAACACACCTCGCACAATGACGCCGTGCACCGCCTGGCCATGGCTCAGCATCGCCTGCGCATCAACAAAAGGTGCACTGGCCACCACTTCAGGTTGGCTACTAACTTGCTCAACAACTGTTTGCCAATCCTCAAGGCGGTTTTGGCTGCCCGTCACCTGCAGGTGTGATGCCACACCTAGGATACGCGTACGCAATTCCTGCTGAAACCCATTCATCACAGACAACACGACAATCAGTGCAGCCACGCCAAGCGCAATGCCAATCATACTAGTCAGGGAGATAAACGAGATAAAGTGATTCTTACGTTTTGCACGCGTGTAACGCATGCCAACAAAACGTTCAAACATAGTGTCAACACAGTTTCATCAAAGGGATATACTCTATCACGCGCCAATCAAAGGCCAAAACGATATTTATTTTATAAAATTAAAAAACATCTGTTTACATTATCCTTGTATGCAATCATGAAAAGCAGTCCTACAAACACCTCTAATTCACGCATACAATCCGTGCAAGGCTTAAGAGCCGTCGCGGTGATTGGCGTATTACTATTCCATGCACAAGTCTCTGCCATCGCAGGTGGTTTTATTGGTGTGGATGTCTTTTTTGTCATTTCAGGGTTTGTGATCACCCTGTTACTTAGAAAGCAAATAGAAGCACAGACATTTTCATTTGCTGAGTTTTACAAACGACGTGCTTGGCGGTTAATGCCCGCACTGGCCGTGACGCTATTTTTCTCTGCGTTATTATTTGGTTTTTTAATGCCAACTTCGGAAAACCCGACCTTGCTATACGCCTTGGTCAGCGCTGCATTTGGCGTCTCTAACTTTTACTTTAACAACACGCTGGATTACTTTGACAGCGGCATTACCAACCCAGTGTTACACACCTGGTCATTAGGGGTTGAAGAGCAATTTTACCTAATGTTTCCCTTGCTGCTATGGCTGCTTTATCGTCAGTTTGGCACAACATCCATTGAAAAAGTGCGAAACGTCACCATCGGACTAACCCTACTTGGTTTCGGTATCGCGGTTTATCAAACCTATCACCATCAATCGAGCGCCTTTTATTTGCCCTGGTTCAGAGCTTGGGAATTTTTAACAGGTGCCAGCGTTGCCTTCATCGAACTAAAAAAATTGAACAACACGCTGACCAAAGCCAGCTCTTGGCTCGGCATGATTATTCTGCTCCCAGTGATGCTGTTTTACCATGAGCATTATATTTTTCCTGGCATTGGTGCCGTATTACCCGTGATTGCAACCATGCTCCTGCTGATCGGCTCGCAAAGCCAATCATTGATTAACCTTATTTTATCCTCCAAACCTTTCCGGTTTATTGGCGATACGTCTTATTCTCTATACCTTGTACACTGGCCAATTGTTTGTTTTATCGGTCTGTTTATTTCACTCAACAACCCTAAAACTCAACTCCTCACCATTGTTAGCAGTATGATTTTAGGTTACTTATCCTGGTATCTTATTGAAGAAAAATTCAGGCATGGCATTAAGCCACTGACCTCAATCAAAAAAGCCATAACGCCTATCGCCTTGATGATTATTTCGGCGTCACTGGTGTTGCTAAGCGCTTGGGGAACGAATACCTTTTGGAACCAGTTTCCCACTGCCAAACAACATTTCACTGAAACCCGTGGCCATTCAGAATTATTCCGTGAGGAACAATGTTTTTTAGTGGCTGGAGACATCTCTCAGTACGATGAAACAACCTGCTTCAACTTGAGCGATACCAAAGAAAACATTCTAGTAATGGGCGACAGCCTTGCCGCAAACCTAGTCACCACCCTACAAAGACAACACCCTGAGCGCAACTTTTTGCAAGCAACAGCGCTAAACTACATCCCAGGCAACTCGCTGAAATGGTCACCCATCGCAAAAGAAGTTGATAAAATCGTGCAAAAACACTATGCGTCAGAAGGTAGCAGAATCAACACTTTTCTCTTTCATGCATTCTGGCAAGATGATGACTTGGCCCCATTAAAAAAACACATCAAAACGCTCCAAGCACAAGGCCATCGGGTCATCGTTCTCGGCCCTTCGACACAACTGTATGTGGGCGCGCCTATCATATTGGCGCATTCAGAAATCTTTGGTTACAACTTTGGTAAACATTTATTTAAAAAGAATCGCCAATTTCTAAGCGAGAGCTTCAAAGTCAGCTTAAATGAAGCCGACCAGTATAACTCCACCTATGAAATGCTCTGCCCGAATAGCAAATGCAGCTTATACGTGAACGGTAAAAAGCCTATGTTTTTTGATAAAGTACACTTAACTGAAGCAGGTGCCGCACACTTAGTCGGCCAGTTAGGCCTCTAATGGCTGGTTTGAAAGCATTTCTGATATTGGTGCGGGCTTATGATTGAGATAGCCTTGCGTATAGTCAATGCCCATTTGTTTTAACATGGCCTCAACATTAGGGTTATCAACCCACTCGGCGATAGTTTGCTTGCCCGTTGCTTTTGCCACTTCGGCGATACATTTGACCGTCGCCTGACCAATTTTGTTGTCGATTAAATCCTTGATAAACTGACCATCAATTTTGAGATAGTCTACTGACAAGTTGTTTAAATACCCAAACGAAGAGACGCCAGAGCCAAAGTCATCCAATGAAAAACGCACGCCTAAGTGCTTCATGGCAGCAATAAATTTCTTAGCTTCAATGATATTGGTGATCGCTGAAGTTTCAGTCACCTCAAAACACAATTTAGTACAGTCAATCTGGTATTGACCAATCAACTTAATAACATATTGGTGAAAAGCCAGATCGCCCAATGACTGACCGGACAAATTCACAGAGAGCATGGCCACCTCATGCATTTGCGTATCATGATCCTGCATCCAGGCAAACACCTGTTTGACCACCCATTTGTCAATACGTGTGGCCATGTTAAAACGCTCGGCCGATGGTAGAAATGCGGATGGTGCGATCAGCTCCCCTTGTTTATCACGCATGCGAATCAGCACTTCGGCATGTACTTTTCCTTCGTGACTGATGGGCTGAATTTTTTGACTAAATAAAACAAAACTCTCTTCTTCTAGCGCCTGTTCAATTCTACTGGCCCAATGAATCGCCAACTGCCCACCATCTGGATCATCTTCCTCATTAAAATAGACATGCACGCGATTGCGACCCTCTCGCTTGGCTTGATAACAGGCGCTGTCGGCAGCCTGTAACAACTTAGCCTCACTATCCCAGCTGCCATTGATCATCACTAGCCCAACACTCGCGCCAATCTCAAACTCCTGATCGTTATAATAAAACCGATACAAGCTAACAAACTCACAGATCTTTCGTGCGATATCTAAGGCGTTTTCCGTGTCACACTTTCTTAAGATAATCCCAAATTCATCGCCACCGATACGCGCCACCAAGTCGCTGCTACGCACACAGCCTTTCATGATCTTGGCCACTTCTTGCAACAGCTTGTCACCAGCGGCATGACCACTGGCATCGTTCACCGCCTTAAAGCGATCCAGGTCAATAAACATCAGCGCATGTGTTTGCTCAGGGTCTCGATGATTATTCACAAAGCGACGTAAACCCAGTTCCAACTCATTTCGGTTAGATAAGCCTGTCAACAAATCATGTGTCGCACGGTACTCAATCGCTTTGGCCATTTTTCGCTGCGTCGACACATCATGAAACATCACCACGACACCATGCTGGCGACCTTCTGGATCCAGCACAGGCGACACCGACAATTCAATGGCATACTCTTTGCCGGCGGCACTCAATAATAAGGTGTCATTCAGATAGTGCTCAGGCTGCTGGTTATCCAGACATAACAGAACTGGGTCAGGAATAGGAAGGTAGGTTTTTTCAAAGACTAGCTTAAGAATCCGTCTGGCCTGCTTACCTATCGCATCCTGGTTCATCCAGCCTGTGAGCTTAACGGCCATCGGATTCATGTGCGTAACGGCGCCAGTTTCATCGGTCGTCAACACCGCATGATTAATGGCCTGCATCGCCATTTGCCAAAAGCCTTGTGTCTGCTCTGATACATCAGCGGGCGTTACCACAGTATCGGGCATTGTTTGTTCTGGGCTGTTTTTAAAAAAAGACAACGTTTACGCTTCCACCAAAAAACTCTTAAATCAATCATAGTTCAAATGCTAATAAAAACAAAACCCTATCTGGGGGTTTCTCAACCATTTGTTAACACTTTCATAAAAAATTAACGTTTGCTCACTAGCCTTCTGCTGACCCAACACTCACTATTTGTCACCCTGATAACACCAATAATCTGCTAAAATTCAGCCATGTTTACTGGAATCATTGAATCTGTTGGTCAAATCCAACACAAGGCACCCAAGGGTGATGACGTTGTTTTAACGATAGAGGTAGGAAAGCTGGATCTGTCTGATGTGAAAATCGGTGACAGTATCGCCGTCAATGGCGTTTGTCTAACCGTAGTCAACCTGGCAGATAACACCTTTGAAGCACACGTATCCTTAGAAACGTTGTCCAAAACCTCTGGCTTTGAATCAGACACTGACACACACCCTAAGGTGAATTTGGAAAAAGCACTACGACTCAGTGACCGTCTTGGCGGTCATTTAGTCAGTGGTCACGTGGATGGCATTGGTGAAGTCACCAACTTTGAATCGCAAGGTGACTGCTGGCTGCTGGCCATCGACGCACCTGTCGAAATCAGCAAATACATCGCGGTAAAAGGCTCAATTTGTGTCAACGGTGTCAGCCTGACCGTGAACACTGTCGATGAGGAGCTGTTTACCATTAACCTGATCCCGCACACGCTGCAAGAAACAAACCTCAGCGACCTAAAAGAAGGCGACAAGGTCAACTTGGAAGTCGACTTGATTGCGCGCTACATTGACCGCAATAATGAATGGGAAGAAACACAGTCTGCGCACACATTCATCAGCTCAAAACTTCCCTTTATATTATGATTAGCCCAACAAGTGAGATAATTGACGACATTCGCCAAGGTCGCATGGTCATTCTGGTGGATGATGAAAACCGCGAAAACGAAGGCGACCTGGTGCTGGCCGCACAGTTTGCGACGGCAGAGCACATTAACTTTATGGCCAAATATGGCCGTGGTTTAATTTGCCTGACACTGAGTGAAGCAAGAACGCAACAACTAACACTGGACCAAATGGTGCAACAAAATGGTACACGCCATGGCACTAATTTTACCGTTTCTATCGAAGCGGCTGAAGGTGTTACCACGGGAATCTCTGCCGCCGACCGCGCAACGACGATTCAAGCCGCCGTCAAAACCAATGCCCAGCCTGCCGACATTGTCAGCCCTGGTCATGTTTTTCCGCTAACCGCTGCCAATGGTGGTGTGCTGGTACGTGCAGGACACACCGAGGCAGGTAGTGACCTTGCGGCATTGGCTGGATTGGAACCTGCCAGTGTGATCTGTGAGATTCTCAATGAAGATGGCACCATGGCACGCCTGCCTGATTTAAAGGCTTTTGCCGAACAGCATGGCATTAAAATTGGCACCATTGCCGATTTGATTCACCACCGTTCAGAACACGAGTGCCTGGTTGAGCGTGCCGCTGAGCGTGAAATCATCACGCCCTATGGTCCATTTAAATTGATTGCCTATCGCGACTATATTGCACAAGACACGCACCTGGCGCTGATCAAAGGCACACCCGAGGCAGACAAAGAGTGCCTGGTGCGTGTGCATGAGCCAATTTCCATTATTGATCTGCTTGACCTTTCTAACCGCTCGCATAGCTGGAACACATTAAAAGCCATGGAAGTCATCGCACAAGCAGACTCAGGCGTTATTGTGTTATTGCACAACGATGATGATGCCGACAGCATGATTGACCGTATTAATGGTGCCGATGAGCCGATCCGACAAAAACAAGAATTACGCACGTATGGCATCGGCTCACAAATACTATTAGACATCGGCGTTGGCAAGATGAAGCTGCTGGCGGCTCAGCGCCCAATGCCAAGCATGACTGGCTTTGGGCTGACGGTCACTGGCTATTTAGAGTCTGATGATTCATAGATTTTAAAGACAAAGGACGTAAACATGTTTCACTCAATCAAAAAAGTACTGATCGTGACAACCTCTGTCATTGCGATGCAGCTAGCAGGCTGCGCATCGACAACAAACAGCAGCCACTCAGGCGTGACCCGTTCACAATTCATGTTGCTGCCCTCCAGTACGGTAGACGCCATGTCAGCGCAGGCCTATGACCAAACACTACAAAAAGCGCACAAAAAAAATACGCTTAATGTAGACAAAAAAATGTTGCGCCGCGTCAAAAACATTTCTAACCGCCTCATCCAACAGGTTGGCGTGTTTAGGCCTGATGCAAAATCCTGGCAGTGGGAAGTGAATGTAGAAAAAAATGATCAATTAAATGCCTACTGCATGCCAGGCGGCAAAATCATGGTCCTGTCTGGCTTGATCGAAAAACTCGACACTACGGATGATGAGCTGGCCGCAGTCATTGGTCATGAAATCGCCCACGCACTGCGTGAGCACGGTCGTGAGCGCATGTCACAAGCCTATGTGCAACAATTTGGCTTACAAGCACTGGCTGCACTGGCCAGTGGTTCGTCATTGGGTAACTTAGCCACCCAAGGGGCGGCAATGGGCAGCCAGCTCTTTTTTGCGCTGCCGAATGGGCGTGAACAAGAACGCGAATCTGACCGCATGGGCTTAGAGCTTGCGGCACGTGCGGGTTACAACCCCAATGCTGCTGTGACCTTATGGCAAAAAATGAGCGCACAATCTAAAGATGCACCCCCAGAATTTTTTAGCACGCACCCATCCAGCACTAATCGCATTGCGGACCTTAAAGCCTTGGCGCCTAAGATGATGCCGCTATACAAAGCCGCAAAGAAAAGCTAAACACCATTCCAACAACCAAGGGCAGGTGACACACCTGCCCTTTTGTTTTCGCCTAGCACCAGAACTAGGTTAAAATACGCGTTTTATTTATCTAACCAAATTTAGAGAAGAACCTATGGACCCTCGTCAAAGTATTATCGAAGCGGCCTTTGAAGACCGCGCAAACATCAATCCATCTAACGCACCAGCTGACATCAAAGCAACCGTTGAAAGCGTATTGGCCGACTTAGACTCAGGCGCATTACGCGTTGCTTCACGCATTGGTGACTCACAAGACTGGGAAGTACATCAATGGTTGAAAAAAACCGTGTTATTGTCTTTCCGACTTGAAGACAACAAATTATTAGATGATGGTGTTGCCAAGTATTTCGACAAAGTACCAACCAAATTTGCCAACTATTCAGAAGAAGACTTCCAAAACGGTGGCTTCCGTGTCGTGCCTAACGCCGTAGCGCGCCGTGGTTCATACATTGGCAAAAACGCTGTCTTAATGCCTTCATACGTCAACATCGGCGCTTATGTTGGTGATGGCACCATGGTAGACACTTGGGCCACTGTTGGTTCATGTGCACAAATTGGTAAAAACGTGCACTTGTCTGGCGGCGTTGGCATTGGCGGTGTGTTAGAGCCATTACAAGCAGGCCCTACGATTATCGGTGACAACTGTTTTATCGGTGCACGTTCTGAGGTCGTAGAAGGCGTTGTGGTTGAAGACAACAGCGTGATTTCAATGGGTGTTTACATTGGTCAATCAACCAAAATCTATGACCGTGAAACAGGTGAAGTAACTTATGGTCGTGTACCAGCAGGCTCTGTCGTTGTTTCAGGTAACCTACCTTCAAAAGATGGCACCTACAGCCTTTATTGCGCGGTTATCGTTAAGAAGGTGGACGAGAAGACGTTAGGTAAAGTGGGTATTAACGAACTTTTACGCGGCATCTAACCCAGCCGCACTACTGACTTTAAGGATACACACACTATGGACGTTTACGGTATCACCAACTGCAGCACAGTAAAAAAAGCCCGTGATTGGCTAACCAAACACGAGATTGATTACACTTTTCATGACTTTAAAAAAGAGCCGCCGGTGCAAAGCCAATTGACCACCTGGCTTGAGCAAGTCTCATGGGAAACATTAGTCAACCGCAAAGGCATGACCTGGCGCAAGCTAAGTGATATCGAAAAAGCCATGATCAACAGCAATGCCACCGCCATACGCTTGATGATAGACAAACCATCGATCATCAAGCGCCCTGTGCTCATTAAAGATGGCAAAGTCCTGCATGTTGGCTTTGACGTCCATGCCTACCAAGATACTTTTGACAAGTAACACACAGAACACTACCACGTGACAACGATACAAAACGAAACACTGGACCTGACACTTGAGTTACTCAAGCGTGAGTCAATCACCCCTGAAGACGCTGGCTGTCAGGACCTAATGATTCAACGCCTGGAAGCGTTGGATTTTAAGGTCGAGCGTATGCGCTTTGAGGATACCGATAACTTTTATGCGCGCCGCGGTACCGAAGGCCCTTTATTGGTCTTTGCAGGTCACACTGATGTGGTGCCAACAGGCCCGCTAGACCAATGGCACACGCGACCTTTTGAGCCAACGATTAAAGATAGTCAATTGTACGCACGTGGCGCGGCCGACATGAAAACGTCATTGGCGGCCTTTATCACCAGTATTGAAGCCTTTGTAAAAGAACACCCTGACCATCAAGGTTCAATCGGCCTGCTGATCACTTCGGACGAAGAAGGCATTGCTACTAACGGCACGCTTAAAGTCGTCGAAGCACTAAAAGAACGTGGTGAACGTTTTGATTATTGCATCGTGGGCGAACCCACCAGCAGCCAAACCGTTGGTGACATGATTAAAAATGGCCGCCGTGGTTCACTCGGCTGTGAGCTGGTCGTTAAAGGTATTCAAGGCCATATTGCTTATCCGCATTTAGTTAAAAACCCCATTCATCTGGTCGCACCTGCGATTAAAGACCTGGTAGAAACTGTCTGGGATGAAGGGAATGATTACTTCCCACCCACAAGTTTTCAAATCAGCAACATGAATGGCGGCACAGGCGCAACCAATGTCGTGCCTGGCGAAGTCAAGTTAGTGTTTAACTTCCGCTACTGCCCAGAGTTTGATGGCAAAGGCAGCACTGACGAAAACATCCAATCGCGTGTACTAGCCATTCTCGATGCGCACGAACTAGACTACACCGCAAATTGGACGCACAACCAACCCTACATCACACCGCGCGGCCATTTAGTTAACGCCATCGAAGACGCGATTCAAGAAGCCTTTATGGTCAAGCCAGAACTCTCGACAACTGGCGGCACCTCTGATGGTCGCTTTATTGCTGATATCTGTGATGAAGTCATTGAGTTTGGACCATTGAATAAAACCATACACAAAATCAATGAGTGTGTCGGCATTGAGGACATCGCACCACTTAGCCTCGCCTATCAGCTAACACTCAACAAACTCATCAAATAAATAAGGCAGTCCATTATGGCAACCATGGCGGTGAATCAAGAAGCGGTGATCAAAGAGCTCAGCACGATTCGTGACTGGATTCGCTATGCGGTGTCGCAGTTTGAGACATCGGAAATCTTTTTTGGTCATGGCACTGACAACGCATACGACGAAGCCGTCTGGCTTATTATGCGTGCCATGCACCTGCCTATGGAAACGTTGGAAAACTTTTTAGATGCCACACTGGTCCGCACCGAGCGCAAAAAGCTCATGCAGCTAATCGACAAACGTATCAATGAAAACATCCCAACCGCCTATCTGCTAAAAGAAGCCTGGTTGTATGATTATCAGTTTTATGTGGATGAGCGCGTACTGATTCCACGCTCCTTTATCGCTGAGTTGTTAATTCGCGATTTAGCACCTTGGATCGAATACCCAGAGCTCATTCAAAGCGCCGCAGACCTTTGCACAGGCAGCGGATGCCTCGGCGTCTTGCTGGCGCACAGCTTCCCGAATGCACAGATTGATGTGGTCGACATCTCAGCCGATGCCATTGACGTGTGTAATATCAATATCGAAAAACATGGCGTACAAGAGCAAGTCACTGCTATCCAGTCAGACATGTTTAGCAACTTGCAAGGCAAAGAATACAACCTGATCATCAGCAACCCACCTTATGTCGATGCCGATGCCATGGCAGCCCTGCCCAAAGAATATCGCCAAGAACCACAGTTGGCACTTGGCAGCGGCGAAGCAGGTCTGGATCACACCCACACCTTGTTACAACAAGCCGCAGACTATTTAAGCGAAGAAGGCCTATTAATTGTCGAAATCGGCCACAACCGCGAAGCACTCGAGGCGGCTTACCCCAATGTTGTGTTTAACTGGCTAGAAGTCTCAGCAGGCAATGCCTTTGTGTTTATGCTGACCAAAGCACAACTCGAAGCCATTCAACAACACTAAGATGCCACCAACGGCAACCCAAAAGTCAGCTCAACCATGCATTGAATGGCAAGAAAATGGCGAAGACAGAAAAGCAGTCTGGCAATCCGAAAACCAATCAAAAGCGCCAAAAGCGATTCAACTAGTCGATGATAGTATCAGTGCAGACAAAGCCTATAAACTCGCTTGCGAAGGCACAGGGTTACTCTGGCGCGGCGATTATCAGAATGCAAAACTGCTACTACAAGCCATTAAGCGCCGCATTTTAAAGCCCAAAAAGAAAGCACCAAGAACACCGAGCAATTTAACAGAGGCCTTTCACTTTCAACGCCAATCACAATCGCACCAAGCTCGCATTATGGGTATGCTGCTAATCGAGTTGGATGCCGAATACAAAATCAACCTGAGACGTGCTCCAGACATCCAAGCCGCTTGTCAACGTACCTATGGCCACACGACAACTAATCGGTTAGTCTCATTACGCGAACTCCTAGGCGTGATCGGCGCCTATGAATGGCATAAAAAAGGCCTGACCTTTAAAATGCTGCCCCACCCTATTTACCCAGCTTATGGCGTCTTTGCACCAACACGGCATGAATACCTGCAACTAATCAACAACACACCACTGCCAGACCACTGCCAAACCGCCATGGACATCGGCGTGGGCACCGGTGTGATCAGCGCTATACTGGCGAATCGCGGCATCAAACACATCATCGCCACCGACATCTCAGAGCAAGCCTTAAACAGCGCCAAACGCAACCTAAGCCACTACCCTGATACCAATATAGAATTCATCAAAACGGATTTATTCCCAACCAATAAAAAAGCAGACCTTATCGTCTGCAACCCACCATGGCTCCCTGCCAGACCCAGCTCAAATCTAGAAGCTGCCATCTATGATGACAAAAGCCAAATGCTAAAAGGCTTTATCCAACAAGCAGCGCAACACCTAAACCCCAATGGTGAAATCTGGTTAGTCTTATCCGACTTAGCCGAGCATTTAGGTTTAAGAACAAGGGAAGAACTACTTGAATGGATAAAGGCTGCACAACTGACTGTGCTTAAAACCATTGAAACAAAAGCCACACATCAAAAAGCCTTAGATAAAAGCGACCCATTACATACAGCGCGTAAAGCAGAAGTCACTAGTTTGTGGCAGCTTGGTCATCAATAGACACCAACGACAAGTCTTGTTATATTTAACTATTGATTATTTATTTGGATTGTAAATAACAGGATATTATCCCTGTTACTCAAAAAATAGCTTACCAACTTAAATTTACCATCAATACAAACCGTCACTTAACAATCAGCACTATGCATCAACAAAAAATAACAGGTTTCCTGATAATAATGATATACGGGACAGCGTCCTGTATATCAGACTGTTATGTGTAAGAAAATATGCTCCATATTGAAATAGGGACATTTTCGGTTGGAACTTTACTTGGGTGCTTTCCTTGGTCATGCTTTAGCTATTCGTAGAGGAAAAATTCAAACAAGACATAATGCTGCTATCGATCTAAAAAAGGAGTTTCGTCGATCCATATTAGAAATACAGCGTGGAGAGAATCCAACAATAATT
>SPJK01050110.1_pt1 | contig 15055 bp, 12 predicted proteins | sample 3741771 | NCBI WGS metagenome assembly SPJK01 (sample SAMN10925997, study PRJNA522277) | cold seep metagenome | isolation source: Elba SIP-enriched marine methane seep metagenome, extraction at timepoint T2 | place: Italy: coast of Elba, Mediterranean Sea | reverse complement strand
ATGACCCCGACCGCCGGGCCGGCTTCCGTCGTCGCATCCGGGCGCTGGTCAGCCAGATTACCGATGGCGATATCCGCGAGGAGTACAAGCGCGAATTCGACCAGCGCATGGATGCCCTGTTCGGTGCTCGTCCGCAGTCGGGGCAGCGCGGTCAGCGCGGACCGTGGAAGCCGGGCAAGGGCGTGGCGCTGGGGGCCACGGCGGAGCTGCGCAACAAGCAGTCCAGACAGGCCGATCCAACCGCGCGGCTGGGACATCTGCTGCTGGTTGCTGCCATGGAATACCCGGAAATCGCCGCCTCGCAGGTCGAAACCCTCGCGCTTTTGCGGTTGGGATCGCTTGACAGGCTGCGCGACGCCGTTCTAGACGCCTGCTCTTCTGGGCAGTTTGTGCAGACCGACACGCTAAGGGCCGAATTGGCCGATGCCGGATACGCGGCAGAGATAAAGCGGCTCGACGGTGAGCGCAGACCCATGCGAGCGGAACTGGGCGGTATGGAGGCGTCTCCAGAGGTGAGGGCTAAGGCTTGGATGAGGCTGGCTCACGCCTATATGGAACGAAGCGAAGCACAGACACGTCGTGATGAGGCGCGCGCCCGTCTGGACGAAGAACTCAAGCAGGCGGATTCGGAACGCTTTCGGCAGGTAGTTGACGCCTACCGGCATGAAAGCTCTCGTTCAGAATCATCCTGATGCGTATAATTCTGATTGCGCGCCCCGTGGGCGGCGCGACAAGGGACGATTAGATGAGCAAATCGGCTGAAGCCAACGACGCGACGGAAAACTCGGACGGTCCGCTGCTGGACCTGACCGACCAGTCCGTCAAGAACATGGTGAAGACCGCCAAAAAGCGCGGTTATGTCACCCATGATGAGCTGAACGCGGTGTTGCCGAGCGAGGAATTCTCGTCCGAGCAGATCGAAGACGTGCTCGCACAATTGTCCGAGATGGGCATCAATGTTGTCGATAATGACAGCGATGTGGACGACGACTCCGCCGAAACGCCGAAGCCGGCCAAAGGCGCAGCCTCCGCGGCCACCACATCATCGGATGATGATGAGGAAGACAGTGATGACGAGGAGGAGAGCGACAGCCGTGCTGTGGCCGGCGCCTCCAAGACAGCCGTCACCGGTCTCAACACCCCGTCCTCCGCCGATCGCACCGATGACCCGGTCCGCATGTATCTGCGCGAGATGGGTTCGGTCGAGCTCCTGTCACGCGAAGGCGAGATCGCCATCGCCAAGCGCATCGAGGCCGGTCGCAATGCGATGATCCGCGGCCTGTGCGAGAGCCCGCTGACCTTCGAAGCCATCATGGTCTGGCGCGACGAGCTGCAGGAGGGCCAGGTCCTTCTGCGCGACATCATCGATCTCGACGCCACCTATGGCGGCCAGCAGGCCGAGGCCGCTGAAGATGACGATGAAAACGCCGACGGTACGGGCGAGGGCGAAACCCCGACGCCGGCCGGTGGCACAACGCCGAAACCCGAATCCGATGACGAGGACGACGGCGAGGATGGCGACAAGAAGTCGGAAAAATCCGGCGATGACGATGAAGAAGACGGTGAAACATCATCCAGCGATGATGATGACGATGATGATGAAGACGGTGTCTCGCTGTCGCTGTCGGCCATGGAGGCCGAACTGCGCGATGGCGTGATGGAGACACTCGATTCCATCGCCACCGATTTTGCCGCCTTCCGCAAGCTCCAGGACAAGCTGGTTGCCGCCCGTATCGAGGGCAAGGCCCTGACCAAGCAGTCGCGTGAGAAATACGAGGGCTTCCAGAACGCCATCGTGACCAATCTCAACACGATGCACCTGAACAATGCCCGGATCGAGGCGCTGGTCGAACAGCTCTATGCGATCAACAAGGAACGCATGGCGCTGGAAGGCAAGCTGCTGCGCATGGCCGACGCCCATGGCGTGCCGCGGGCCCAGTTCATGGATAGCTATTTCGGCAATGAGCTGAACCCGGAATGGCCGACCTCGATGGCGTCCACCTCCAAGGCCTGGGCCCGCTTCATCGACCGCGAAGGCGTTGATGCCGGCAAGATCCGTGATGATCTCGCCGACCTCACCCAGCGCGCCGGCGTGCCGAGCGAAGACCTGCGCCGCATCGTCCGCACTGTCCAGAAGGGCGAGCGCGAGGCCCGTGTGGCCAAGAAGGAAATGGTCGAGGCCAATCTGCGTCTCGTCATCTCCATCGCCAAGAAATACACCAATCGCGGCCTGCAATTCCTGGATCTGATCCAGGAGGGCAATATCGGCCTGATGAAGGCCGTCGACAAATTCGAGTATCGCCGCGGTTACAAATTCTCGACCTATGCCACCTGGTGGATCCGCCAGGCGATCACCCGCTCGATCGCCGACCAGGCGCGCACCATCCATATCCCGGTGCACATGATCGAGACGATCAACAAGATCGTCCGCACCAGCCGCCAGATGCTGCACGAAATCGGTCGCGAACCGACCCCGGAAGAGCTGGCCGAAAAGCTCGCCATGCCGCTGGAAAAAGTGCGCAAGGTGATGAAGATCGCCAAGGAGCCGATCTCCCTTGAAACGCCGATCGGCGACGAGGAAGACAGCCATCTGGGCGATTTCATCGAGGACAAGAATGCCGTCCTGCCGATCGATGCCGCCATCCAGGCCAATCTGCGCGAAACCACGACCCGCGTCCTCGCCAGCCTCACTCCGCGTGAGGAACGCGTCCTGCGCATGCGTTTCGGCATCGGCATGAATACCGACCACACGCTGGAAGAAGTCGGCCAGCAATTCTCGGTCACCCGCGAACGCATCCGCCAGATCGAAGCCAAGGCGCTGAGGAAGCTCAAGCATCCGAGCCGGAGCCGCAAGCTGCGGAGCTTCCTGGATAACTGATCCGGGGACTACGCGTACGAAAAAGGCCGGTCCCGTTGGGGCCGGCCTTATTCGTACGCGCCAATCTCTTATTCTCGCCACATTCCCGCGTTCGTCTGCAAACTCGGATACGGGGGTACGGTCTTGATTTTTAAAACTTGTCTGGCACTCGCGGCGGCGGTGTTCACCGTGTCTGCAGGTTATACGCAGTCACCGTCACGGCGTCTGGAAGCTGTTGATACGGCGATCCGCCCCTTGATGGAGGCGGGACATTTCCCGGGGGTGGCGATCGCGGTTCTGCGCGAGGGCGAGCCTGTCCATGTGGGCACATACGGGCTGGCGAGTGTCGAGCATGGTGTCGCGGTGACCCCACAGACCGTCTTCGAACTGGCCTCGCTAACCAAGGCGATGACAGCGCTCGCGCTGATGAGCCTGGTCGAGGACGGAGCCGTGTCGCTGGATGATCCCCTGAGCGCCTACATCCCGGATACGCCGGCGCGGTGGGACACGATCAGGGTGGGGCAGCTCCTCAGCCATATGGCTGGTCTCGCACACCGCTTCGAAGCGCGCCCCAATGGCGATTTCCTCCTGAACTATAGTGAAGCGGACATGCTGGCCTCGGCCATGCAGACCGAGATGGTGTCCGAGCCGGGGACGGATTGGAGCTATTCCGACCAAGGCTATTTCCTCGCCGGGCTGGTGATCGAGGCGGTGACCGGCGAACATTATGCTGACTACATGCAGCAGCAGTATTTCCGGCCATTGGGCATGCGCCAGACCGGGCGTCTCGACCAGTCTGCAATCGTGCCCCATCGTGCGGAAGGCTATGCCTGGAGTGACGACGGGCTGCGCCGGAACCGCCGTGTTTGGCAATTCGGGCAGATGGCGCATTTCGGTACGGTCTCTTCGCTCGAAGACATGATGCGCTGGGATGCCGAACTGGTGGCGCCGACAGTGGTTGATCCCGCTGCGCTTGAGGAGATTTACATCATCCAGCGCCCCTTCGACGCCGGTGATAGCTGCGATGCCTGGGGCTATGCGCGCGGCTGGATGGCCTATCGCGTGGAGGGACGAAGGCTCGTCTCACACGGTGGCTATGCCGGCACGGCCTACTTGCGCGATCTCAGCAGTGGCCTGTCCGTGATCGTGCTGACCAATCGCGAAGACGGTCCAGGACTGGTTTCGCCGCTCGACATGGCCTGGGCGGCGCTCCACCAGCTTGACCCCCGGATACCGACAGGTGGGCTGCAATGCTGGCAATAAGCCGCCGCGGCGGCTGACAGTCCGGGCGAGTGCGTCTAGTTTCACCCAATGCTTGATCTGATCCGGTTCGTGGGTCTGTCCGCCATTCTCTGGTTGAGCGACCGGGAATGGCATTCTACGCAAGCGAAGGAGTCGTGATGCCCCTCCACCGCCTCCACATCCAGACCACCGGTCCCGGCCTCTACGATGTCACGCATCAGGTGCAACGTTTCGCATCCGAACTAAACTCGTCCGGCGCACTCCTCACCGCTTTCGTGCGACACACATCCTGCTCGCTCGTCATCCAGGAAAATGCGGACCCGGACGTCCAGCGGGACCTGCAGGCCTTCTTCGCCCGGCTGGTGCCGGCCGGTGACGACCCATCCATGTCCTGGCTGGCGCATACGGCGGAGGGGCCGGATGACATGCCGGCGCATATCAAGGCGGCGCTGACCCAGACATCGATCGGGATACCGGTTGCCGACGGGCGGCTCATGCTGGGAACCTGGCAGGGGATTTATCTGTTCGAGCACCGTCATCGGCCGCACCGGCGCGAGATTGTGTTGCACCTGACCGGCTGATGATAGCTGGCCCCCGAAAGGATCAGCGCGGCCGGGCTGTGGCCGGGCGGGCAGATCGACGAAGATTGGTGCCCATCAACAGGCGCCGCATGGTGCGTTCGAGGCCTTCGGGGCTCAGCGGCTTCTCGGTGTGGGCATCAAAGCCCAGCATGGCGTAACGATTGACCTGGTCGGCCATGACATTGGCGGTGAGGGCGACCACGGGGGTCGGCAGCCGGCCCTGATCGCGTTCGAAGGCCCGAATCTCGCTCAGGGCATCCTCGCCATTTTTGATCGGCATCTGGATGTCGAGCAGGACGAGATCGTAGTCTTCGTTGAGGAAGGCCGTGACTGCCTCGGCCCCGTTCTCGACCATGGTCAAGTCGACCGCCAGCTTGTCGAGATAGGCTTTCAGGACGAGCCGGTTGGTGAGGTTGTCCTCGGCCGCGAGAATTCGGACCGGCCGCCCATCCACCGTCATGGCTCCGCCGATCGTGATGAGGTCAGGCGAGCGTGGTGAAGCGGTGTCCGCGATGACCGCTGCCAGGGGCAGTCTGACCGTGAAACTGGTGCCCTGGCCGGGATTGCTGGCGACATCGATGGTGCCGCCCATCTGGTCGGCGAGGCCCTTGCAGATCGCCAGCCCAAGGCCTGTCCCTCCGAAACGGCGGGTGGTCGAGCTGTCAGCCTGCACGAATTTCTCGAAAATCGACTGGCATTGCGCCTCGCTCATGCCAATACCCGTATCGCTGACGACAAGCTCGATCATGTCGCTGTCTGGCCCATCGGCAGTCGGGCCGAGCGTCATGCGGACCTTGCCGCTGGCTGTGAACTTGATTGCGTTGGCGACCAGGTTATTGGCGATCTGTGACAGGCGCAGCGGATCACCATGGCGCGACACGCCATCGCGATCGGTGACCTCGACTTCCAGCGTCAGGCCCTTTTTGTCGGCTGTGTCACGATACAGCGCTTCGACGCGTGACCCGATGATCTCCAGATCGAAAGGAGCCTCATCGAGTTCGATCTGGCCCGCCTCGATCTTGGACAAGTCCAGTATGTCGTCGAGCAGGTGCATGAGTGTGTCGCCGGAACGGACGATCACATCCAGCTTGCTGTTCACGTCGTCGGGCAGGTCCTTGTCGGCCAGGACGCGCGCCATGCCGAGAATGCCGTTCATCGGGGTGCGGATCTCGTGGCTCATATTGGCCAGAAAGTCGGACTTGGCGCGGTTGGCCGCATTGGCGCGATCGCGAGCCTCGATCAGGTCGGTGATGTCGGTAATGGAGCCTGCCATCCGCACCGCCCGACCATCATTGCGCTGGGCGATGCCGCGGGTCCGGAACCAGCGATATTCGCCATTGGCGCAGCGAAAACGGAGCTGAAGGTCATAGTCGGCTCCGGTCTTGATGTGGGCGGCCAATGCACGTTCCGAGCGATCCCTGTCGTCCGGATGGATGTCGTCCGCGTATTCGGCATCGACAATATGGGCCGCCTCTTCCGGATGCCCCAGCAAGGCGCGCAGGCGTGGCGAGTGATAGAGAACATTTCGCTCCAGATCCCAGTCCCAGAAACCGTCCGAAGATCCGCGCACGGCGAGCGCAACGCGTTCACGATTGCGTTCGAGCGCCTCGTAGGCAGACTCCCGTTCCTCAGCCAGTTCTCTCTGGCGGATTTGCCCGCTGGCCAGGAAATGAGTGCCAACCCCGACGGCAATTGAAAGCAGAACGCCAAGACCTAGCAGGAAGATCGGGATCGACGAGAATTCCTCGGCGTACAAGGCTCCCGCCGGAAAGAGATTGACCGTCCAGACCGATCCTGGCAGCGCGACGGTCCGTTCGGCAGTCAGCTGCAGGCTGACCGGGGTTCCGGCCTGGTGGATCAATCCGCCGCCTTCGCTGACCTGGATGGCGACGTAATCGGCGTAATCCTCGGGCAGTCCGGCAGCGACCATGTTGGCTGCGTCGAACACGCCGACGATCAGGCCGTCGAAACGATCGCCATCATAGAGCGGGAAATAGGCCAGAAATCCTGTGCCGCCCTGGATGAAATCAATCGCCGCACTGTTGTTGGCGCGACGGGAATTGACGGCTTGCATGACCGCGCGGGCCCGGAACTCCTCGAACAGGATGTCGAGGCCGATCACCGCTTCATTGCCTGCCACTGGCTCGACCCATTCCAGGACGAAGTCCGGATTGGCCCACTGCACCGAACGCAATTCGGCGTGGTCGCCGACATAATCGAGTGCGTCGGCCCGCCATTCGGTTTGATCCGTGCCGCCGACCCGAATCCAGCGCTCGGCCATTCGCTCCAGGCCGTTCAGATTCATCTCGACGCGTTCGGTCAGATTGTATTGGAGATTGGTGGCGATCTCTTCGAGGTGCACGCGTACAGCGTAGTGCTCCTGCGAGCGGACATGCAGCGACAGTGACGTGAAGACGATCACGCAAAACAGGGCCGCGCTGAGCGGGATGAGCAGTCGGTAGCGTGGCATGGGGAACCTCGGCTGGTCCCAAGACACATCAGTAGGGTTAACTCCCGCTTTACAGGGCTGCCGACCGCATCTCGTCTGCCCCCCGTCAGGCCTTCTTGGCGCGTTCGCGACGACGTTTCATCATGCCGCCAAGCCAGCGGGTCAGGATCCAGCCGGCCGGCACGATCACGATCAACCAGGGCAGGAAGCCGGCGAGGAAGGTGAGCATGTTGGCGAGTCCGCGGGCGAAATTGCCGGTCAGATTACGCAGGGCGCGATTGAGCGGGTCAAAGGCGCTGCGAGACACCGGGTCGACACGTGACGTGTAGTTCAGCGTCAGCGAGGACATCGACACCCGACCCCGCATGGCCCGGATCTGCGCTTCCGAACCTTCGATATCACCCTGTACCCGAGCCAGCTCGCGCTCGACCTGGACCATCTCCTCGACCGAGGCGCCGGGCCGCTCCAAAAGGGCGGTCAGGCGGGTGCGCAAGGTGCGCTTGGCCTCGAGCCGCGCTTCCATGTCGTAGATGGTGGCGGTCAAATCCTCGGCCGACTGGGACTGGTGGCGGATGCGACCGTCGGCGGCATCGACTTCATCGAGCAGGCCATCGCGAAAGCTCTCAATCCATACCGGTAGCGCGCGCAGGGCCAGACTCCCGGCGACGCCATTGCCCTGCTCATAGACATTGGCACTGATGACCTGGCAGGTGCCGGGACCGGCCGCGAGACAGGCCTCGCGGTGGCGGTCGATCAGGCCCGACGTCGCGTCGGACGGAGTTTCCAGCTGATAGTTGAAACTGTAGGCGATCAGCCGTTGCACCACATCGTCGATCTGCGGGGTGTCGGGCGATTGCGCCATGTCCACCGAGGGCGGTGGGGGCGGAGCCGGTGGCGGGGCGCTGGCCATGAACCCGTCTCGGGCCTGGCGCGAACCGGTGACGGTGACCTCATCGGTGATCGCGTACATGCGGTCACCGGACTCGGCCTCGTCATAGCTACCATTCTCGCAGCCAGCCAGAAGGGCGGCGGCCAGCAAGCCGATCAACGCAACATGTTTCATTCGATATCCCTTTGACCGTCGGTCGTTTCAGGTTTCATCGCCGGCGATCAGCCGTTCATAGCTGTCGACGAGCGCCAGATAGGGCGGCACCGGCGTGTTCTGGATGCCCGACCCGGTATCAACCGCCATCTTTATCTCGAAATGCAGATGAATTGTGGTCGCTGTGTCACCGAATTCGTTGGAGACATAGCCAAGGCGTTCGCCGCGCTCGACCGTGTCACCGGGTTCCACCAGCAGCGTGTCCTTGTCGAGGTGGAGATAGGTGTAGCGGATGCCGTCATCGGTCATCAGCCGGACCGAATAGGTGCCGATCGAGGTGATGGTTCCGGCTGCGGTCGCAACCGCCCAATGGGTGTCGTCCTGGCAGCTGGCCGGGCGGATATCCTGGCCCTGGTGGCCGACGCCGGCCGGGCACATCGGTGTGCCATAACCGCGCGTCTCGCAGAAATTGTCGCGCCAGGCATAGGCGTAATTGCCTGCATTGCACTGGCCGCCCGCCGGTCCGAGATAGCCGCCATATCCGTAGACCTGGCTGTTGGCATAGGCCTGTCCGGCTTCCATCGGAAAGCGCATGTCGGGGGCATAATTGATCTGGACCGTCTGGCCGGTGCCGGAGTCCTCGACCAGGTCACCGGCCGGCATGTAGGCGAAGGGGTCGCCAGCATCATCCACCGGGTCTGCCGGAGGTTCCGGCTCAGGCTCCGGCTCGGGTTCCGGTTCTTCGGCTTGCGGTTCCGGCTCGACCGGCTCAGGCTCGATGACCTCGCTGTCAGCAGGCGGTGCCGGGGCATCGTCGATCGGCCACCATATCATCGCGGCGATACCGGCGGCGGCGACGGCAGCGGCGAGGGTGAGTTCGGTTTCGCGTGACATCACTGGCCTCCCGCGTCGGGCGTCCCGGCGGCGATGATCAGCGAATTGGCGAGGTTGCGGACATAGGCGTCGGACGCGCAGCGCGCATCGCCGGTCGGCTGGTCACATTCCACCGTGATGGAGTAGGCGGCGCCGTAGCGATTGAAGCTCAACTCGCGGCCATATTCAGTTTCGCTGATGCGATAGCCATCACCATTGGTGGCGTTGAGGCGTCGTGTGCTGAGCGGATCGGGCGCTCGGGCATGCGCCAGGCGGGTGCCGAAGACCTCGACCACAAGGCCGGGCGCGATGACCGATAGCGTGTAAAAGTTTTCCTGCGGAAACAGCAGGGTCCGGGCCTCATCGCCAACGCCCAGGGCGGCGCTGCCGGGGATCAGGACCGGCAGTCGGGTTGCGACCACGCCGGCGGCTTCCGGATTGGTCGGACGAACAAATGGCAGATTGCCTTGCGACACGGCGGCGACCGTGTCGAAGCGCCGGTTTTCGCGCGCCTGCAGCTGGGCATCCTCGGCGGCTGCGCCCCAGTTGATCGCCATGGGCACAGGCGCGTCAGGCCGCGGCTCCCGGCCTGGTTGCTGCAGGGTCAGGCGGCGAAGAGCCGACGGGTCGATCTGGCTCGGCACGGTCTGGCCGGTCGGTGCCGTACCCGGCGGCGTACCTGTCGGTTGTTGCTGTGCCGGCGAGCCGGCGGTGACCAGCACCATCGCGGCAAGCGGGGCCATAAAGGTCAATCTGGACGTCATGGTCATCTCTCCAGCACAAGAGTATAACCGGTTTTTGCACGTCCTGCATGAACCTTCGATGAGGCCGCACGGGGATCTGCGTTCATGAACCGCCGAGGCGAACGCAGCGCAGGACGCATTGGCACTTGAAATCCAACATTGTTGTGATCCGCGCATACGGCGGCCAAGCGTTGAATTTTGTCACGCCAAGACGTATGTGCAGCGCAATATGTTGTTGTTGGAGGAGCGCCATGCGCCTCACCATGATGAAATGCAAACTGCACCGCGCCACGGTGACCCAGGCCGATCTTCATTATGAAGGCTCGATCTCGATCGACCGCGACTATCTCGAGGCGGCCGGCATCCTGCCGCACGAGCAGGTCGATGTGCTCAATATCAATAATGGCGAGCGTTTCACCACCTATGCCATCGAGGCCCCGCGTGGCAGCCGCACCTTCGGCATCAATGGCGCCGCCGCACGTCTGGCCCAGGTCGGCGATCGCATCATCGTCGTTGCCTACGCCGAGATGGAGGCCGCCGAGGCCGAGCAGCATGACCCGGTCGTGGTCCTGCTGGACGAGCACAACAAGGTCATCGCCAAGCCCCAGGCGGCCTGATCCGGTTTCGCTTACTGATTGATGCAGAAATCGGCACTGACCGTGGCGGTGAGCGTGAGCTCGCCGGCCGCGACCGGCGTGGACGCACTGTCGTCAAAGCTCATCATGCGCGCTTCATAGACCGGCTGCGGCCGGTAGCTGCTTTCGCCCATGCGCCGTATGCCGCACAGCTCGAAACCGGCCGCATCGGCGAACAGCTCAGCCTTGGCCAGAAGGGCCGCAATCGCTTCGCGGCGGGCATTGTCCAGAGCGTCGTCAGTGTTTTCGGCACCGAAGGTCACGCCATTGATATTATTGGCCCCGGCCGACACCATCGCATCGATGACCTGACCGACGCGGCTTGTGTCACGGACCTTGGCCGAAACCTGGTTGCGGGTCTCATAGCCGATAATCGTCAACTCGACCTGGTTGGGCTGGCGGCGGTCGGCATAGACCGGAGACACTGACAACTGGGAGGTCTGCATGTCTTCATTGTCGACGCCGGCACGGCGCAAGGCATCAAAGACCTGGCTCATCGCCGCCGAGTTGGCGCGGACGGCCTCCCGGGCCGTTTCGGCGCGGGTCACCACACCTGAGGATACGGTCGCGAACTCCGGCGCGATCTGAACCGTCGCGCTTTCCGACAGGGACAGGGTCGGCTCGCTCTCACCGGCCTGGGCGAAAGAGGGCGCGGCGAGGCTGGCGACGAGGGCGGTGGAGGTGATGAGGGCGCGGATCATGAACAATACTCCGTGGCGAAATGTGCCGTCTGCTCCGGGACCGGAGGTGTCGGCTTGTTGGCGTTGAGGGCGACACTAGCATCTTCGCGCCTGAGCGCACGCTGAACGCGTGCGGTCCATTTTGGCCATCATGATGTCAAAGCCGTAACATTGCCTGCACACCCGTCTTGGCGCGCCCGCGAAGAGCCAGTAACCATGGGCCACGCTTTAACAGCGGGGCCTGTAGCTCAATTGGTTAGAGCCGGCGGCTCATAACCGCTTGGTTGGGGGTTCGAGTCCCTCCGGGCCCACCATTTCCTGATCTCACGGCAGTCCGCATCGCGGACGCCTCCGATGGGGCGGCCTGACCGGCCGGCGCGCGGTCGCGCTAGCGAACCCTGAGGGTTCGGTTTTGGTCCTTTCGGTTCCGCCATCGGCTTGATCTCACGGCCGCCCTTGATGGGGGCACCCGTGTCAGCCTGTCGTCTCCTGGCCTCGATAGTGCGGCATGAAAAGGGTCTCCTTGGTTTCGATACGGGCATGATCTGCCGTGATCGACTTTGCTGGCTTGCGACTTGTTGCGCGCCCCGAACCCCGTTAACGGTGCCGCTTGAAGGGTGCCAGAGGCTCATCCGGCCGGCACATCTCCAGGGGGACACTATGAAACGAAAATTTTTGACGTTGGGCGTGAGTGCGTTGACGCTCGCGGCGGCGGGACCGGTCGCATTCGCCGATGACGAAGCCGATGCGCGTATCGAAGCGCTGGAATCCCGGATCGAACAGCTGGAGGAGACAAATCGTCGCCTGCTGGCCTATCTCGAGAGTCAGGGCGCGCCGGCTGCGCACCAGGCGCCTCATGCCGGCCATACCGGTCATGCGGGCCATGCGGGCCATGCGGGCCATGGTGCCGATACCGTCCCGGCCAGCGATGCGCCTGCGCAGGTGGCGCATGCGGATCATCATGTGGCGCATCATGGCGACAGCATGAATGACCGCTTCGTCGGTCTCAGCACCGATTACAGTTTTGCCATGCTGGATCATGCCGAAGGCATCAACCAGCGTCAGTTGATCCAGTTGCGGGCGATGCAAAGTGGCGAGCTCGACAATCGGGTCACCCTCAGCGGCGGCATCACGGTCCTGGCCAACTATCAGCGCTCGAATTCGGACACCAAGTTCGGCTGGCTGATGCGCCATCCGACCTCGGCCAACCAGATCGGAGAAGAGGTTTCCGAGCTGGTGGTTCACTCCGCCCAGCTGGCGGCAACGGCGCGTATTTCCGACAATGTGACCGCCTATATGGAATTGCTCTACAATCCGGAGCAGAGCTTCGGGTCGGGCACGATCACCGATCTCAACCGCAACCAGGTACAGGTCCGCAAGGCCTGGGTCATGTATGGCAATCTCGACAATTCACCGGTCTATGCGGCGATCGGCAAGATGGATACGCCCTTCGGCCTGAACGACACGGTCAGCCCGTTCACCAACTCCACCACCTGGCACTCCTTCGCCGGCCTCGCCTATGGCGGGTTGGTCGGATATTACGCCGACGGCCTGCACATCCGGGCAATGGCGATCCAGGGCGGTGCCCAATTCCGCGCCGCAAACACCCCGGTGAACGGCACCAATGTGCCGTCACGGGTGAATAATTTTGCCGTCGACGTGAACTATACGGCCCCGTTGGGTGAGGATGGCAGCGTGCTGGTCGGGGCGAGCTATGAGCATGGCAGCCCGTATTGTCAGGCCTATCCCGTCTTCCATTTCAACCCGTGTGCCGACAATAACCCGGCCTATGCGGTCTACAGCCGAGTGCGCATGGGCGCGTTTGAATTCCTCGGCGAATTCCAGGAGACGACGGATGTCTGGCCAGGTTCGGCCGTGCCTGACCCGACAAATCCGCTCAGCGTGTATGAAGCCCGCGAAACTCGGTCCTGGGCTGTTGGTGGTCGCTACGGGATGGATATCGGCGCCGAGTCCCTGCTTGACCTGTCGCTGGAGTTCAGCCGCTTCCGCGCCGGCGCGGATGGTGCGCCCTGGGAGCGTCAGGACCAGTATGTGGCCGGTCTGTCCTACTTCCTCGCTCCGGGCGTGAACGTGTTCGGCGAATACATTCACACCGATGGCTGGGTGCCGCTGAACTTCCTGAGCGGCGGCAATCTGCCGGGTGGGGCGACCTGGTCGGAGTTCGATGCCACGACCGATATCCTGGCGTTTGGCGTCCAGGCGACCTTCTGATCGGCCAATCTGCCGTGCATTCCAGGCGCCGTGCTCCCAGTGGGCACGGCGCCTTTTTTGTGGCGTTGACGGTCAGGCTCCCAGCCCGGCTTTCGCCCACATTTCGCGGATCGTGTCGCCCAGGCTGATCGGGTCGAAGGGTTTGGCGATCACGCCGAGGATGTCCATGTGGGCGTATTTTTCCTGCTCGTGGGCTTGGGCCTTGGCAGTGATGAAAATGGCCGGCATGCCGGCATGACCTGCGGTGGCGCGTATCTGGCGGAGTGTCTCCGGGCCGTCCATGTCGGGTACCATGACGTCGAAGAGGCAGAGTTGCGGCCTGAAGCTGTCCAGAGAGGCGAGCGCCTTGGCGCCGCGGTCTGCGTGCCGGACCTGAAAACCGGCTATATCCTCAAGGGCCATGACTGCGACATCGGCGATAGCCTGCACGTCTTCAAGATAGAGAATCCGTTCCAGGGGCTCCGGCATGTCCTATCTCCAACGCGGCCTGGCAGATCAGCAGATGACAATGGCAATCCGATCCTTGCCCGACCACAGTGTCGTATTTGATCGTCCCGTCAAAGGCTTCGATGAGGGTTTTGGTTATCTTCCGCGCCAATCCGCTGGAGCCTTCAGCGCGGGTCGTGGAGACATCGGCCTGTGAGAACCGCTCGGAAAGCTTGTCCCGGAAGGCCACCGGGATACCCGGACCCTTGTCGCTGACGGTGACCACGAGGGTGGAGTTGTCAGTCTCGTGATGTGCGATCCGGATGGTCACCGTGCCACCGTCGGGTGAGAGCTTTGCCGCGTTTGACAACAAGTTTCCCGGTGCCTGGTGAAAGCGTTTCGGGTCGAGGAGAAAGACGACGGGACGGGTCTCCACGCGAAGATCGAATTCGATGCCGTGTTTTTCCTCCAGGCTGACCTGTTGAGCGAGACCCTCGCGGGGCAGTCGCTCAGTCGTCGCCGCGGTATCAAATATGGATCTGCGATTTGATAGTCGGCAGGGCCTTGCCAGAAACGCATTGCCGAACGCAGTCAAAGGTGTGAATTCTTCGATAGCACGCGGATTTATTAACCCTACGGTGCTAGCCTCCAATGGCGTTCGAGGAGGGAAACGGCGACATGCTCTGGAGACGGATCGACCGCTGGACGGGGGCAGACCCGCAAATTGATTTTGATTATGCGGTCAAGTCGCGCATTGCCGTGGCCTACACCGCGATCTTTACACTCATGGGTCTGGTCAATGCCGGCGTCCTCGCCTTTGTTCTTGACGGGCGTCCCGGCATGGCAGAGCTGGGTCTCGTTTCGGCGGCGATTGCCGCAACTGTCGGCATTGTCGGCCTGCGCCTGCGTCGTCCGAACCTGACGATTATCGTCATGATCGCGCTGGCGTCACTGGTGCTTTACGCGGCCGCCTGGGCCAATCGTGGTTCGTTCCCGCCGGCCACTCTGTATCTTCCCGGTATTGTTTTGGGGGCCTATATCGCTTGGGGCGCGCGGGCCGCTTTCATCGCCATTTTGCCGCTCGCTGCCTATTTCGGCCTGATCCTGGGAACCGCTGATTATTCGAGCACCGGCCCGCTGGGCTTCCGTCCAACGGAATTGCTCAACATGCTGGTCGCAGCCGGCTCGCTTTCCTGCGTCTGGATCGTGTTGTTCGGGTCGAGTTTCCGCTCGGCGACAACCGATGCCCAAAAAGCGCTCACCGAAGCCAATCAACAACTGGAAACGGCGCTGAT
>SPJK01092791.1_pt1 | contig 15060 bp, 15 predicted proteins | sample 3741771 | NCBI WGS metagenome assembly SPJK01 (sample SAMN10925997, study PRJNA522277) | cold seep metagenome | isolation source: Elba SIP-enriched marine methane seep metagenome, extraction at timepoint T2 | place: Italy: coast of Elba, Mediterranean Sea | reverse complement strand
CGCGCAGCAGGCCGCCCAGGCCAAGCTCGGTCACGGTGGTCAGGCCAAGGGCGGCAAACCGCGCGCAGGTCTTCAGCACCGCATCAGCCGGCGCCGACCCCGCGCCGCCGGGCCGCGCGCTGAGCACACGCGTATAGGTCATCTGGTTGCGCATCTCGCCGGTCAGGGCGCCGCTGGCATCGCGAACAAACTCGCCGCCAGCGGGGTTCTCCACATCATCGGAAATGCCGGCGGCGGCAAAGGCGGCGCGGTTGGCATAGCCAATATGACCGGACGCGTTGAGCACGAAGATCGGCCGTGTCGTCGACACTCCATCCAGCGTGGCAAACCCCATCGGCGCCTCGAACGGTTGCAGCATGGGATAGTAATTGCGGCAGACAATCCACTCGTCCGCCGGCCGCTCGGCATCCAGCGCCCGGATAAAGTCGAGGATCTCCGCCGTGGTCGAGAACCGGCCGGTGCCGACATAGTCCATGGCCTGGTCCATCAGCGCCCCGATCAGGATATGCGTGTGCGGGTCGATCAAGCCGGGCATCAGGGTGCGGCCGTTCAGGTCAATCAGCTCGGCCTGTTCGCCCGCCGCCTGTCTGACCTCATCCAGCGCCCCGACGGCGAGGATGCGGTCGCCCTGGATGGCGATGGCTTCGGGTTTGGAAAAGCCTGCATCCACGGTCATCACCGTGCCGCCAGTATAGACGCGCACGGTCTGGTCCGAGGCCGTGTCCGTGGGGGCGTCCATCAAATATTTCGTGCCGCAGGCGGTTTGCGTCACCAGCCCGGCGCGGGCCGCTTGCGCCGCTGCGTCCAGGCGGCTGACCGGCAGGATTTCAATCTTCGCCGCCTGCTGCGGGTCATAGCCAAACAGGGCTCCGAGATTGGCGTGGCAACAGGCGCATCCGTGCCGGTCATGTATCATCGTCTCGCCCTCCCAAGGCAGATGGCGATCGCGTGTCGCCTTATCCGAGAGGTCGGACATCCTACCGGTGGGGTCAACCGTGGAGCCGGTTTGGGTGGGTACAGGGACTCGTGTATGTAAGGGCCAAAAGCTGACGAGGAGACCGCGATGAGTGTTGAACCCTATGAGGGCAAGCTTGAAACAGCCCTGACCGCCCTGCAATCGGCGATGTCCCTGGTGCGCGCGGACATTGCCGCCTATCCGACGCCAATCTCTGGCTGTGACCAGCAATATATTCGTCTGATGGCCGACCAGACCCGCCTGTCCAATGCCATTCGCAGCTTGCAAGCCCGGCCCTTTGTCGCCACGCCGCGCCACCTGGAAGCGGGGTAGGGGGCTGTCTGAGTCCTGCGCGCCGGACGTTATTAGCCCATCGTCACTCGGAATTTGACGATCCGGAGAAAAAAGTCCCGCGCTGTCAATGTGTTACGCGTGTGGCGCACGAAAAAATCTTTCGCGCTATGTCTCTGATTCTATTCAGAAATCGCAAAAACTTTCCGATTTTCGGCAAATGCTTATTGAAAAACGATAATAGCTTTCCCAATTGGTATTGCATCAGCGGATCAGACAACTCTCCATCAACCACCGCTGATTGGGCTAACGTCCAGTTTTGAAAGGCAAAGAAAATGACCCCGCAAGTCCGCGAAACCGAGACCAACCCTATCGCGGTTCCTAGCACTCCCCTCCAGGCGACCCCGGTAAACACGATCAAAATGACCCAACCGGTCGCCGTGATCAAAGCCCCAGCTCCCGAAGAAACAGAGGAAACGGGCATAAGCATGTTGGACAAGCGGCGTCGGCGTCGCGCTCGACTGAGCAACCGCCACTAAGTTTCATACCTTTTCTGATAAAAGGCCGCCCTTCCTCTCCGGGGCGGCCTTTTCACGTTTAGCGGGTTCATCCTGCTAAAATGGCGTCGGATCCTTTTGCCGCAATCATGATGGTCGGCGTGTTGGTATTGCCGGACGTGATCGTTGGCATCACAGAGGCGTCGATCACCCGTAAGCCGTCGAGGCCGCGGACCCTCAGCGCGCCATCGGTCACCGCCATCGGATCGCTGGCCGGGCCCATTTTTGCGGTGCCGACCGGGTGGAAGATGGTCGTGCCAATGTCACCGGCAGCACGCGCGAGATCAGTGTCAGGGTAGGCCGGACCGGGCAGATGCTCCTCCGGTGCATAGCGGGCGAGGGCGGGTTGCTGCATCAGGCGGCGGGTGACACGGATGGCGTCGGACGCGACCTGGCGGTCGGCGTCTGTGTCGAGATAGTTCGGATCAATGATCGGCGCTGCGGCGAGGTTTGGCGAGGCGATGCGGATCGACCCGCGCGAGGTCGGACGCAGATTGCACGCGGCCACTGTAATCGCTGGAAAATGGTGCAGCGGATCACCGAACTTGTCGAGCGAGAGCGGCTGGACGTGGAACTGAATATTGGCGCGTTGATGCTCGGGCGAAGACCGCGTGAACAGGCCGAGTTGGGACGGCGCCATGGTCAGCGGTCCGCGCCGCCGGAGCAGATAATCGAGCCCCATTTTCGCTTTGCCGAACAGGGAATAATAGGTCTGGTTCAGCGTCACCGTATTGGCGACCTTGTAGATCGCGCGCTGTTGTAAGTGATCCTGCAGATTGGCCCCGACGCCTGGAAGGTCATGGATAGGCTTTATGCCGGCGTCCTGGAGCATCTCGGCTGGGCCGATGCCGGAGCGCTGCAGGATCTGCACACTGCCAATCGACCCGGCGCAGAGAATGACCTCAGCTTTCGCGCTCACTTCGTAACTCGCGCCATTTTGCTGGAACACGAGTCCGTTCACCCGCTTGCCGTCCAGGATGACACGGTCGATCAAGGCGCCGGTTTCGATGCGCAGGTTTGGCCGTTTCAGCGCCGGTTTCAGGAACCCGCGCGCCGCAGACCAGCGCCGGCCGGCTTTCTGATTGACGTGGAAATATCCTGCGCCCTCATTGTCGCCTGTGTTGAAATCCTCGGTCGCAGGAATGCCCGCCTCAGCAGCCGCGTCGCGAACGGGGTCGAGAATGTCCCAGCGCACGCGCGGCGGCTCGACCCGCCAGTGTCCGCCAGTGCCGTGATGCGGGCCCTCGCCGAGGAAATGGTCTTCGAGCTGCCGGAACTCGGGCAGGACGTCATCCCAGCCCCAACCAGGCAGCCCTGTATCGCGCCAGCCATCATAATCAGCCGCCTGACCGCGCATGGTGATCATCGCATTGATCGCTGACGACCCGCCCAGGACCTTGCCGCGTGGATAGTTGAGTGCGCGACCGTTCAGGCCCGGCTGCGGCGTGGTCTCGAACATCCAGTCCGAGCGCGGATTGCCGATCGCGAACAGGTAACCGACCGGAATGTGAAACCAGATCCAGTTGTCGCGGCCGCCCGCTTCGAGCAGCAGCACCCTGGTGCCTGGATCACGCGACAGGCGCTCCGCAACGACGCAGCCGGCCGACCCTGCGCCAGCGATGACATAGTCATACTCGCCGTCAAAGGGACGGGCCGCGTCCGGCATCAGCCAGGCTGGACGTCGATGAAGCGACCACCATCCCTGGCCAGACGCTTGAGCGTCTCGCACGGCGCGAACCGGTCATCATCGGCGCCGAGTTTTTCCATGGTTTCCAGCACGGCTTCAGCGCCGACCATGTCGCCATACAGCATTGGGCCGCCTTTGTCGGCTGGCCAGCCATAGCCATTGAGCCAGACAATATCGATGTCAGAGGCCCGCTGCGCTTTTTTCTCTTCGAGGATTTTCAGGCCTTCATTGATCATCGGATAGATGCAGGTTGCGATGATCTCTGCCTCGCCAGGCGCGCCGCCCGGTTCAACGCCGGTGACGTCTGCGATGATCTTGGCGGTGACGTCGGACGGGATCGGGCGACGGCTTTCGTCATAATCATAATAGCCAGCACCGGTCTTCTGGCCGCGGCGGTCCAGTTCGCACAGCGCATCGCGGATCGGATTGGCGGTCTTGGCGCCTTTCTTCCAGCCAATGTCGAGACCCGCGAGGTCTGACATCTGGTATGGTCCCATGCGGAACCCGAACGTGTTGAGCGCGGCATCGACATCCCATGGCATGGCGCCCTGATAGACCAGTTTCTGAGCCTGGGTCTGGCGCGCGAACAGGATGCGGTTGCCGACAAAGCCCGGGCAGACACCGACCAGGGTGGCGACTTTGTTGATCGTCTTGGCAAGGTCCATGCTGGTCGCAATCACGTCGTCGGCGGTGTGATCAGCGCGGACGATTTCGAGCAGTTTCATGACATTGGCCGGTGAGAAGAAGTGCAGGCCGATAACGTCCTCAGGGCGTTTGGTAACGCTGGCAATCTCGTCAATGTTCAGGGCCGAGGTATTGGTCGCGAGGATGGCGCCGGGTTTGGCGATGCGATCGAGATCGGTGAAGATCTGCTTCTTCAGGTCCATGTCTTCGAACACGGCTTCGATGATCAGATCACAATCGGCAAAATCATCCATGCTGAGCGTGCCGTTCAGGCGGCCCATGCGCTCGTCAACTTCCTCGACCGGGAAGCGGCCTTTGTCGGCGCTGCGCTGATAGTGGCCGCGCACGACCTTGAGGCCGCGGTCGAGCGCTTCCTGTTGACGCTCCAGAATGGTGACGGAAATACCGGCTGTGGCGAAGTTCATCGAGATGCCGCCGCCCATGGTGCCGGCGCCGATGACGCCGACTTTCTCGATCTTGCGGCGCGGCGTGGTGTCCGGCACGTCAGGGACGACCCAGGCGTCACGTCCGGCCTGGGCGATATAATCAGAGACTTCTTGCGGGGTCATGGAAATGGCAGGCATCGGGGCGTCTTTCATTCTGGTCTGCAGGTGGGTCACTCGCAGGACGAGCGGTGTGAGGGCCACTTTAAGACAGGAAGTGGTGAGAATGAAACCGGGGCAGGGACTTGCCGTCGCGACGTTTGCGTCTTTTGGCCGCTTTTGTTCAGGGCTCACCAGACGTGCGCAACGGGTCTGACGTCCACAGCGCAAAGCCGTCCGCGCGGAACTTGTGCCAGGTCGAATAGCGCCATTTATCGGGATGGCTGACCAGGCCATGCTTGACCGGATTGCCGTGCATGAAGCCGATATGACGTTCCATATCGATGCCATCGCGAATGCGATAATCCCAGAAACGCGGATGCCAGAGTTTGTCGGCGTCTTTTTCGAGCACGTGCCCACCCGCAACCATACGCTGCGCGAAGCTGGCTTGCAGATATTCGACCCGCCGACGGAAGTCATTGTCGTCCGCAGGCAGAACCCAGATGGCGTGCATATGATTGGGCAGGATGACGGTGGCGATGGTTTCAAACGGGTGCAAGTGCTCCAAATCGCGCGCACTGTCGGCGAGCTCGCTGACATGGCGGGTCAGCAGCGTGCTGTCGGCATCGGCAAGGGTTATGGTCAGAAACCAGGTCCGTTCCGGCCGAAAGAGATCGGTCAAATCGCTCACGGTGCTATAAAGCAAAGCTTATGCGATCCCTGCAAGTTGCAGAACTGTAATGGTTTTTTGCTCAGTCACACCAATTTGGCTTGACCGTCTCACTCGGCCAGGGGGCTGACAGGCCATCTTTGGCGAGCAGCCAGCCAATATGCGTGCCATCGAGATAGACATGCGCGCGTGTGCGTCCGAACCGGTCCGTACCTTCGGGTTTGAAGGTCAGGGTCTTGCCGTCTGCGAACAGCGCCTTGGCGCGCGCTTCAACCTTCTGCCCCAGCGCGTCTTCAGCGGCGCAGCCGGCGCTGTCGCCCGTCTCAGGGCTGTCCCAGCCGATCAGGCGCAGGCGCACCCGGCCATCCAGGCGTTGCAGTTCAAATGTGTCGCCATCGACTGCGATGACATCGCGGACCGGGGCGCTGACGCATCGCGCACCGGCTTCTTCGCAGAGATTAGGTGGCTTGGAAGCCTGATCGCCTGCAGAGCAAGCGGTGAGCAGAACCAGCGGAACAAGCAGGAAGCGGATCATGCGCAGACTTAGGCGGGCGATCGCCGGATCGTCAACTTGCTGAGGCCCGCGTCTTCACGTTGGCGTCCAGAATCTCAAGCAATGTGTGCGGCGACCTGTACGGTACAAACAGGTCGCCAGACGGCGCGAAAACGATCGGGAATTCGAATTGACTGGACTGTTCTTCCATCCGGGACTTCCAGTCTTCGATGGTTTCGTGCCCGCACAGGATGACGCCGTCTATGTCTCGAAAGAAACTCGCATCGACTTTTGTGTCGTGCACCAGCGCCATTTGCAGATCATAATAGACCATCTCTGGTGTCATGTTCTGAAGCAGCAGGGACGCGGCCTCGAAGTCTGACGTGTTCTCGGCGACATATTCAATGTCACCCGCGCTCTTCTGGGCAAATTGTCGATAGAACCAGAGCGGGTTTCGTCGGAGCGCGGATTTCAGACCCAGAACCGTGAACCGCAAGCCACCTTTCGAGGTCAGGGTCTGACGGATCATCGATTGCATCCAGCGCGGCCGGACAATGTCCCATACATCCTGGTGGAAGAGGGGGTTGGAGAACACCGCGAACTGAACGTTCCGACCGAGTTTGCTCAAGCGCACGCAGACGGAATTCGCGGTTCCAAGGCCCAATAAGACTGCGTCGCTCACACCCATGGTGTCGAGCAGACGTTGCAAGAGAGCGGCCTCGGTGATCGCCGCCGCGCCGTTCCGGATTTCCTTTGCCGAGAGCAGGGCACGTGGCAGGCCCGGCGCGCCGCCAAAGCCTGGTCGGCGCACGAAAATAACCTGGTAGCCGGCATTCCACATCAGGTCACAAAACACCTGTGATGGCGGCATGGGGAGTTCGATGGAATTGATGATGACCAGTGGCGTCAACTCGGTCAGGTGTTGCCGATAGATCATGACGTCGATTTCGATGGCAGATTCATCAATCAAGATCGGCCGCACCGTGCGGGGGTCGATCGAGTCCTGAACTGGCTCAGGCGGGCGGACAGCGTGTACAGGCCCTAACATGGGCGCGGGTTATAGTATCACGGCGTTGTGCTGTCGAATCGCAGCACGCGCTGGACGAGTGGACTTTAGCCTTTCTGACAAAGGAAAACCCCAGCCGGAACTCGGCTGGGGTCCGTGAGCCGGATGGCTCTTGAATCCTTGGCTGCGTTCAACTCTGCGGGACGTTAGCCGACGCAGGCAGCCTCAAGACCGTGTCAGGAGGTTCGCGGAGGCTGCTCCATGAAACCCTTGACACAAACGGATCCAATCACCGTTCCTGGTTTCTCACTCGACATTGGATCACCTCCTTTCAGCTGTTGAACGACTATATCCGGACTGAATTTCTTTCCGGACGCTTAGAATTAAGCATGACTCGTGCCTAATGAAAGGTGAATCTGAGGCGCTCACGAGATAATTTAATCTTGTGAACCAAAGACACCCGCTGACATTTTGCCAGCGGGTGTCTCTGAGTAGGCGCTGCGTCGCGCCTGGAGGAATGGGGGCGGGCTAGTCGGCCAGGGCTCCGATAACGAGGCCGATAATCGCGCCTGTGGCAATCGATGCCAGGATTGCATCGCCGCTGTCATAGTCATGGACCCAGTGATAACCATAAGGCGGCTCGTATAGGCCCCAATAATCGTAATCACCGATGATGATCGTGTTATTGTGGTAGCCGTAATGCCCACCAATCCGATACTGCGGCACATAGTGGCTATTGTACACGAAGCTGAACGTGGGCCGCGAGTAGTAATAGAACGGACGGTGTCCACCCCAGTAGAAGGCACGCGGTGAATAGTGCCGGAAATTATGGCGGCGGTGGTGCCGACGATAATGGTAGCCATTGTGATAGCGGTAATGGCGATTGAAATTCCGGTGATTGCGCCAATGCCGATCGTAACGCCGACCGTGATTGTATCCGCGATTATATGAGTTGTTGCGGATGCGGCGGTTTTCCCGGCGGTTCTGCGCTCGGCGCTCAGCACGGCGTTCATATCGACGATCTTCGCGGCGTTCGGCGCGCCGTTCCTGACGACGTTCATAACGTCTGTCGTCCCGCCGTTCCGCGCGACGCTCCTGCCGACGCTCATAGCGGCGATCGTCCCGCCGTTCTGCTCGGCGCTCGGTTCGGCGTTCCTGCCGTCGCTCTGCCTGGCGATTATCGCTACGGACCTCGCGACGACGCTCTACCTGACGGTCATTGCGGCGTTCGGCCCGGCGCTCGACTTGACGGTCATTGCGCCGCTCAGCCCGGCGTTCCTGACGACGCTCCTGACGTCTTTCTGTCTGGCGGTCGTTTCTGCGCGCATCACGGCGCCGTTCCTGGCGTCGCTCGGCCCGGCGTTCTCCGCCGCGCAATTCGCCCGTGTCGCGGCGCGTCATGCTGCGTTCTCCGCGCACCTGGCTCTGCCCGGTATTGACGTTTCTGCGGCGCTCCTGGCGCTCGGCGCGGTTGCCGCGCTGTCGGTCGCCACGTGCTCGATTTCTTTGCTGGCGCTCAGCGCGCGGTTGATGATCTTGCAGTCGAACATCACGCTCCGTACGCTCACTGCGATCGGCAAAAGCCGCAGGCGCAAGCGTCGCGGATGCCAAGGCGATTGCGGCTACGCTGGATGTCAATTTTGAGAGGATGGACATCAAGGCCCTCCTTTCCTGGTTCGGCGCCCCCACGGCACCCACGGTTTCGGCTGCTCGTGACAAGCCTTGCAGCTCAACCTAGTTAGACTGCCTGAATTGACCCTGAACGGAGCTTTCATGTCGAACCGCGATCACGTGTTTGTGACGGAGACCATCCAAATCCCGGAATGGGAGTTGAGCGAGCGGTTTATCCGGGCGTCCGGGCCTGGCGGGCAGAACGTCAACAAGGTCTCGACGGCCGTACAGCTGCGCTGGAATGTGGTGGCGAGCTCCATTCCCGCTGCTGTAAAAGCGCGGTTCCGTCGCCGCTATGGCGCGCGCCTGACCCAGGAAGGGGACCTCATCCTGGAAGCCAAGGATCATCGCAGTCAGGCGCTAAACCGCGAAGCTGCGCGAAAGCGCCTGGCCGACATGGTGCGCACTGTTGCTGAACCGCCGCGCAAGCGAATCAAGACGAAGCCGACGCGCGCTTCGATCCGTCGCCGACTCGACTCAAAAAAACAGCGCAGCGCCGTGAAAGCGCTGCGCGGTAAAGTGAATAAAGACGAATAGAGCGTCAGTTATGGCCCGTTGAGTCGGCCCTGCTGATAGGCGGCAATACAGTCGGCAGAATCGCGTTTGACGTGGCTATCGGTGGTCAGGATGGACCGCCCTTCGCCGGTGAAGCGATTATCGTCGCAAGTATTGTCATCCGCATATTCACCGGAATTGTTGCCGAAATGCAGGTACATCGTGATCGTTCCCGCATCGTACAGGGTGCGGCAGTCCGTGGCGTCGTGCAGCACGTGATTGCGCTGATACGTCCACTCGTCGCCATCCTCATGGAAACGGGCATCGTCGCAGGCATCATCATTGGCGTAGCTGCCTGCGTCATCGCCCCACTCGATCTGCGCAGTGGTGAGCTTTGTCTCTTTCTCTTCTTCCTTGTTTTCCTCGATGACCTGTTCAGTGATCGCGTGCGTCGTGACCAGGCTGAGGCGCAGGTTTTGCAGCGTCTGGCCGTGATCGAGAATCATGTAGCGCGACAGGTACAGGCTGCCATCATCCAGCTGAGACGCCTTGATTGCAGACCATCTACGATTGATGGAATTGGCATCATCAGCAGTGAAATTGCCTTCCAGAACAAGATAAGTTTCCATGCCCAGGCAGGTGGTTGATTCTTCGCACGCTTTGCCTTCGACCGCGAAAATCAGGCCATTGGCATCTTCGCCAACCAGGCCGACGCCCGTGCTCAGATCCTGCGTGACAGTAAAGCCCGCAGATTCGATCACATAGCGCATTTCTGCTTTGGTCACGGAGGTGACGAGTTCAGCATCGCGGCTGGTATCCTGGGCCTGCGCGCCCATGCAAAGTCCCAGCGTCAGCAGGCTGGCGGTAATGGTTTTCATAATTGTCCCTCATTCTCTTTTCGCGCGGTGCGCCGGTTTCCGAATCCCAGGCCAAAGTCACACTTTCATGACAAAATGGCAAGGAATGGGCAGCGCCTGAATTTGATGAATGCCAGCCGAATGGCCTGCTCAGGCTCAGTTGAAATGGCATATGTATTCCTGCAGCCATGATGAAACGCATCATGAAACCTCGAGCAGCCGCGCTTGCCCTTGCGGCGCCTCTGCTCTTCACTGCGCCGGCGCTCGCCGACCAAGGCAAATCGAGCACGCGCGTCAATGGCACGATTTCGATTCAGACCGACAATGGCGGCCTGCACCTCAATCTCGGAGACCGCGGATACCGGTCTTACGGCTACAATACGGGCCGGCATTATGGCCGCGATGGCTATCATGGCGATCGCCGCGATATACGTCGCATGAAACGCCGGGCCATCCGTGCCTGTCGCCGCGCGATCCGCGCCGAGGCTGATTATCTTGGCTTCCGAGATGTCGACTTTGACGATGGACGTTATGCTGAACGCATCGGCCCTCGCGGATTCCGTGTGACATTCAATGAGGTCGAATTCGAGGGTCGCCGCCGCGACATTGAACGCCCCGTCACCTGTATCGTCCGACGCGGCGACGAGGTCCGTCAAATCCACGGTATTCCGCGACGCGGGGACCGAGGACATCGCCGCGGTCAGCGCGGGCATCGCGGCTACTACTAGAACCAGCCAGCGATACTTTCAGAATGAAAGGCATAAGACGGGCTTCCCCTCGGGGAGGCCCGTTTTGCCGTTCTGTCGCCTTGCCCTTCGCGAGCGCAGCATTAAAACCCGTGCCAGACGAAGATTTTCGGGGAGGTGAACCCAGATGCAGGACGTGATCGAAGCGCTTGAGGCCCGGCGGGAAAAAGCTCGAATGGGCGGCGGCAAGGCCCGCATTGAACGCCAGCACGAAAAGGGCAAACTGACCGCCCGCGAACGCGTCCAGCTGCTGCTTGATGATGGCAGTTTTGAAGAAACCGACATGTTCGTAGAGCATCGCAGCCACGATTTCGGCATGGAAAAGCAGCGCATCCCGGGCGATGGTGTGGTCACTGGGCTCGGCACCGTGAATGGCCGCCTGGTCTATGTCTTCTCCAAGGATTTCACCGTATTTGGCGGCTCACTGTCGCTGGCGCAGTCCGAGAAGATCGTGAAAGTCCAGAAGGCTGCCGCAAAAGTCGGTGCCCCGGTCATCGGCATTTTCGATGCGGGCGGCGCGCGCATTCAGGAAGGCGTCGACAGTCTCGCCGGTTACGCTGACATCTTCATGGAGAATGTCCTCTCCTCCGGCGTGATCCCACAAATCTCCGTCATTATGGGGCCGTGCGCCGGCGGCGATGTCTACTCGCCTGCGCTGACCGATTTCATCTTCATGGTCAAGGACACGTCCTATATGTATGTCACCGGCCCGGACGTGGTGAAGACCGTGACCAATGAGGAAGTGACTCACGAAACGCTGGGCGGCGCCTCTGTCCACGCCGTGAAATCCGGCGTTGTCGACGGCGCCTTCGAGAATGATATCGAAGCGTTGACGCAAATGCGGCGCCTGATCGATTTCCTGCCCGGCTCAAACCGCGAAGAACCGCCGGTGCGCCCGAGCTATGATACGATCGAGCGCGAGGATGCGAGCCTCGACACGCTGATCCCGGACAATCCGAACCAGCCTTATGATATGAAAGAGCTGATCGAGAAGACCGTCGATGAAGGCGACTTCTTCGAAATCAGCCCGGCTTTCGGCGCCAATATCATTTGCGGCTTTGGCCGGATGGAAGGCTCGACCGTCGGCTTCGTCGCCAACCAGCCGATGACGCTGGCCGGCGTGCTCGACATCGACGCTTCGCGCAAGGGCGCACGGTTTGTGCGCTTTTGTGACTGTTTCAACATCCCGATCGTCACTTTCGTGGACGTGCCAGGCTTCATGCCGGGCACCAAGCAGGAATATGGTGGCCTGATCAAACATGGCGCCAAACTGCTCTTCGCCTATGCCGAGGCGACGGTGCCGAAAGTCACCGTGATCACCCGCAAAGCCTATGGCGGCGCGTATGATGTGATGAGCTCCAAACACCTGCGCGGCGACGTCAACTATGCCTGGCCAACCGCCGAAATCGCGGTGATGGGCGCCAAGGGCGCGGTCGAAATCATCTTCCGCAAGGATATTGGCGACGAGGCCAAGATTGCCGAGCACACACAGAATTACGAAGACAATTTCGCCAACCCGTACGTTGCCGCCCGCAAGGGCTATATCGACGACATCATCATGCCGCACTCAACCCGGCGGCGGGTAGCGAAGGCGCTACGGACGCTGAAGGGCAAAGAGCTCAGCAATCCGTGGAAGAAGCACGATAATATTCCGCTTTAGGAAAGCGACCAAAAACAAGGCCCTCATCCTGAGCCATGTCGAAGGATAAGGGCCGTGCTTTTAGGAATTGATTTCCAGCCCGCCTCGTCCTTCGACGTCGCTCAGGATGAGGCTGAACTGGACTTGCGGTCTTAATTCACCAGCGTCAGTTGCGAAAGTTGGCTCGCAATTGCGTCATAGGCGGCCAGCAACTCTGCGCCATTGCCCGCGTCGAAGAAGCGGCTGTCATCGCCGGTGCAATTTTTCAGCGTGTTCTTGGCCGAGGTCGGGGCCTGGAAGGCGACGGCATAGATACGGACGCCGGCGTCGCGCATTTTTCCGCACATCTTCTTGGCTTGCGTATTGCTGTCGCCCATGCCGGGATCATAGTTCATGTTGAACTGGCCATCAGTCATCAGGACCACCGCCTTGACGGAGTGTGGCTCGCTATAGGACAGCGGCGCCGAAGCGGTTGGCCAGACATCACCCCAGTCCGGGGCAACCAGATACCATGACCAGGCAACGCCCAGGTGACCAGCGGTCATGCCGCCAGCGGTCAGGCTGTCAATTGCAGTGTCAAAGGCGGTCAGGTCATACGTCAGCGGCAACAGGCTGGAGTCCGGGCAGGACCCGGCATCATCGCCGACATATTTGCCGAGCTGCGGCTCATCATCGGTCCAGGCCGCTGTACCGACGCGCTCCGACACGCAGACTTTGCCCAGGCCATCGCCATCTGAATCATCATTCGCAGGATTGCCCTGGGCTTCATTGCCATACACGCCGGCATTCACAGCCGCTGCATAGCTGACAAAGGAAATCCGCACGCGGTCGCCAGAGGTTGGCGTGATCAATGTGCTGGCGGTTTGCTTGGCCGCCGCTTTCAGGTCGGTCAGTTTCTGACCGTCCATCGAGCCGGACACGTCCAGCATCAAAGCGAGGTCTAGCTTGGTCAGATTGGCGCGCGCCGTCGATTGGCTCACCGAGTCCATGTCTTCGCGGGTCAGGCCGGCGCCAAGCAAGGTTGGCGTCTTGCACGAGGCCTGGACCATGACGGTGCCAGTCGCGCGGTTCACGGTGACAGTTGAATCCAGGCAGGTGACATCGCCATGCCGACCAAGCAGGTTTGCTTTGTAAGCGCCTTGCGCGATCGCCTCGATATCAGAATCTGTCTTGGTCGCATCTTCCAGCGCCCGCGCTCCGGCGAGGGAGGCGGCATCAATCGCCGCTTGCAGCTGCTGGTTGGAACTCAGATGGCGTGAACTATCGATCGCAAATGCGCCCACCAGAAGCAGGGGCACCGAAATCAGTGCAAAAATCATCGCTACATTGCCGCGCGTATTGCGCGCAAAATCTACGCAGGTCGTCCTCATTACGTGTGTCTCCCGAGTGCCATAAGGGCACATCCACGTTGTACTCGCGTAATAGGCGAGCAATCTGCGTGCCAATTCGCGTCTTAGGAATTAAGTAACCTTACTGCGACGGTGAGGAGCCTTGCTGCGGGGGCGTGGATACGGAATAAAAACGCAAATGAATCTGATCTCTGCCTTCAATCAAAGCCTCGAAGTCGTTGCCGAACGGTGCGAAGACGTGGTGCCGCCTGTCTATGCCGAACTGTTCCAGCGCTACCCGCAATTTGAGGACTTGTTCGTCCTCGACACAGATATGGGCGCACGCGGACACATGCTGAATGAAGCGCTGACCATGGCTGAAGGTCTGCTGAATGATGACCCGATCGCGGTAAATTTCGTCTCGGCAGAACGCATGAACCATGAAGGCTATGGCATTGATGATGACGTGTTCGAAGGGTTCTATATTGTCATGGCCAGCGTGTTCAAGCGCCTGGCGGGCGAAGCCTGGTCAGACGATATGTCTGCGGCCTGGGTCGCCGTGACCAAAACCGCGGCAACTGCAAAACTTTAAACAGTCTGCATCCAAACGCCGGTTGGTTTGCATCTCTATCTGTAAGCCCGCAAAATGGGCCTTAGATAAGGAAGCAAGACCATGGAAGACGTTCTCATCCCAATTTTTCTTTTCGCCTCGCTGGTCGGGGTGATCTGGTTGTTCAGTCACTATAACTATAAAAAGCGCCTGACAGCGCACGAAACCCTGCGCCTGGCCGTCGAGAAGGGACAGGAAGTGTCTCCGGAACTGGTCGAGCGCATGTCCTATCTCAATGATCCGGCAAAGTCCGATCTGCGACGCGGCATCCTCCTGATCGCCTTCGGCCTGGCCTTTATAAGCCTCGGCATGTTGATCCCTCATGATGAGCCGGATGCCTTCCGCGGCATGCTGGGCGTTTCCTCCTTCCCGATCATTCTCGGGGCAGCCTATCTCGGCCTGTGGCGGTTCAGTCACGACTAGTCGCAGGGGCGGAGGGGTACGTGGAGATCACGGATTTAGACCTGGCGCGAGACGCCGCTTCCGGACAGGAGGCGGCGTTCGAAGCCCTGGTCAGACGCTATCAAGGCAAGGTGCGCGGCCTGACCCGGCGACTGGCACCGCGGCCGGTCGAAGCGGATGATCTCGCACAGGCAGCGTTTCTGACCGCCTGGCGCAAGATCGGCACGTATCGCGGCGGATCGTTCAAGGCCTGGCTGTGCACGATTGCGTATCGCGAGTTTCTGCAGGCGCGGCGCAAGCAGAAGCCGGAGGTTGAGTTCGACGAGGGGGCGCACGTGATCGCGTTTGACGTCTCGGCGGCACGCATGGCCGACCATATGGACCTCGACAGGGCGCTGAAGACCTTGCCCGAAAACCAGCGCATTTG
>SPJK01079399.1_pt1 | contig 15079 bp, 16 predicted proteins | sample 3741771 | NCBI WGS metagenome assembly SPJK01 (sample SAMN10925997, study PRJNA522277) | cold seep metagenome | isolation source: Elba SIP-enriched marine methane seep metagenome, extraction at timepoint T2 | place: Italy: coast of Elba, Mediterranean Sea | reverse complement strand
AGAGTTAGGGGCCGGTATTGTACGCACCCCCGAATTGAAAAGACTGCGATTCAAAAATGACAAGGTCCTATTGCGTTGGGAGATCAATGAGTTTGATGTACTCAATAAACCTTCCTATTTCGTGATCTATCGTTTTGAAGGAGATGAAGCTCGTGATTATGAGAATCCAGAAAATATTCTGGCCGTCACACCCCTCCAACAAGACTGCGTCAAACTACACTATTTTGACAATACCACCGATCCAAATGTGCGTTACACCTATGGTGTGACTGCCGTCAATCGAGCCCATAGCGAAAGCAAACCGGATCAAAGCATCACCATGCTTCGCACCAATAAAGGTTTGAAAAAATGGCGTCCAGAAAGACAAGCCACTCGGGCAGCAAAACCAAATAAGAAGTCGACTAAGAAGCAGAGAAAGGAACCGAGGAAAATCTTTTAATCAAAGCACGAAGCACGAAGCACGAAGCACGAAATTCGAAGCACGAAACCTTTGAGCTATTGCAAGTTTCGAATTTCTTGCTTCGAATTTTATTACCCTTCCATCCGCACTACCTTTGGCTGGAAAGTACCAACCACTTCTACCAAACCCCTCTGATGCGCCATCACTTGGTGAATATCCTTGTAGGCCATAGGAGCCTCATCAAGCCCACCGCCGATCAAACTGATGCCATGCTCGGCCAGATAGTTATTCATTAGCTTTTGGCTGAGGGTTTTTTTGGCTTGGGTTCTTGATAGTTGACGTCCTGCTCCATGTGAGGCAGATGATAAAGAGGTAGCTTCTCCTTTTCCTCTCACAATATAGCCAGGAGCGGTCATACTACCTGGGATAATACCCAACTCACCTTTAGCAGCAGGTGTAGCACCCTTACGATGTACTACCACTTCTTTACCATTTTCTAAGCGTTGTCGCCAGGCAAAATTGTGGTGATTCTCCACTCGGAATAAGGCATTTTCTCCCAAAGCCTTGGCCAAACGTCGATGAATGTGATCATGACAAGCCGAGGCATAATCTCCTGCTAGGTTCATCGCCGCCCAATATTCTTGCCCTTCTTCTGAATCCAACATCAACCAAGCCAAATGCCTAGCCTCCTTGGGCAGTTTACCTTTCTGCATAGCCAACTTGGTATAATGACGAGCTATATTAGCACCTAGCCCACGACTCCCCGAATGAGAAAGTACAGCCAAATACTCGCCTATAGGTAGATCAAATTCATTATTCGGATCGGTAAGGTTGGCTATCCCAAACTCGACAAAATGATTACCTCCTCCAGAAGAACCGATTTGCTTAAAGGCCTTATCCTTCAAATCCCGAACCACCTTAATATACTTAAATTCTCTTCGCGAAAAGATGGGGTCATCCATTGGATATCTGTGCCTACCCTGCCCAAATCGAGTATGATCCAAGAGCAATTTCTTAAAGCGGTCCTTATCTCCAATCAGCAGATTAGGCGACAGGTTATACACCGATAGACACATCCGACAACCAATATCCACTCCTACACCATAGGGGATTACCGAATTCTCTGTCGCTAGCACTCCACCAATAGGCAGGCCATATCCCTGATGCGCATCTGGCATCAAAGCTCCCGCCACGGTGATTGGCAATCTCATCGCCACATACATCTGGTGTTTTGCTCCTTCCTCAATCTGCTCTTCTCCGTATATAGGAAATTCACCAGCCTTATCCGATAGCCTATAATGTTCTGCTTCAATCACCCGCTCTTTTTCACCCGTCAACTCCCGAGCGACAGGCCCAAATACCTGGTCATCATAAAATTGATCAGGATTCTCCAAGACATTGGTCAGCATGGCCAGGGCCCAAGCCTTTCCTTCCTTGCGGTGATTGTTTAGAATAGCATTTACGGCCAAACCAATCACCTTGCCCTCTGGGTAGCCCAGTCGACGCAATTCCTTTCCCCGCAGTTTTAACTTCTTTGCCATGATACTATTCTAAATAATCCAGTCTCCAAGATATTTTGGAATTTGAACATTGGGATTTTTCGAGTTTCGAATTCTCCCAATTGGGTCCCCCCTCGCCAAAGGCTCGGGCCGGGCTATCCGCCACTCGCTGTTCGCTCGGTCCACAAGGGACTCCCCACCATTCTGTGGGGCTGGCTCCTATCCCTGGTACAGGCAGTATTGCTTTGCTAGCCAATTCCAAGACAATCGATTAGTATTGCTGGGATACCAACCGAATGGGAGACATGGATATGCTACAAGTTGTTTGGCTTATTCAAAAGTTCACTAATAATTTCATCATCTTTGAACTCAGTCAAAATCTCAAATGTAGCTTCTCCCTTCAGTTCAAATAAGCTTTTTACACTATTCTCTTTTGTTCTTCTATCCTCAATTTTACACAAGTCTACCAATAAACCTATTGTATTTTTATGTTGAAAAGTAGCTAAAGAAAAAGCTAATAGTCGAATCATCTCTTTATCATTTTTATCGAGAATGAATCTGAAGATATCAGGATTAGACCTTCGCTTTTTTCTTCTTACTTGCCAAAACAATTCATCAATTTTTTGGTCATTAGTTTCTGTTCTTAGAAGGACAGCTATTTCTTCTAAAGATCTTTTCTTAACAGGAGGCTCAAACTTCTCTCTCTTCTTTCTTGATCTAATCCCTCCTCTTGGTATGCAAATTGGACATCCACAACTTAATTTAGTCTCATGACTATTTGGTGAGTATCTCCAACCAACGTTTTGCGGAAGCGATTTAATTTTTAAAATTTCACTTGCTTCGATCTTTCTTTCAATAAAAAACTCACACCCTAACTTATCTGCTACATTTTTAAACTCTTTCAATGCTTCACCTGCTTCCTTAAGTTGATGATTTCCTGTGTATTTGCCAAACCAGACTTTTTCATCAGACTTTAGCTTAAAATACACTCCAACTAAAGTTTTTGCCCCACTTCTCTTTAATTCCCTCATCCATTGATGTGAAACAAAGAAATCATATGTTACAGGCATACAAAAAAGTCCACCACTTACCTTACCAATCTTAATTCCGCCTCTCTCTATCCTTCTTGCATTCTTTTCATCTGTTATATGGACGAACCTTGGCATTGGTTTTTATTAATTGAAGATAACTTAGCTTTATCCGAGGTAAGTACGGATTAGATTTTCAAATAGTTCCTAGATTCATTAATTTCAGGTTCGACTCATTCTTTAAAATACATGAAAATGTTATCTAAGACCCTATGCTTAGCTCTTCCCATCCTTTTTGTCATTAGTTGCAAAGCACCTGTCAATGGTCAAGGACAGGAAGAAGAAATAAAAGACCAAGCTGCTACTGTCAAAGTATATGTAGCTAGCCGAGGAGTATACCAATATCTGCTGGAGATGACCCTAGCTGATGGACAGCAAATGCACTGTTGGCCAGAACCGCTACCCGAAGAAATGAAAGCAGATGGTAAATCTGTAATGGTAAGTGGCACCTTGCTAAAAGAAACAGTAATGGTCAAAAAGCCAGGACCTACTGACCAACCAGAAGATGATTTTGCGGTGAGAAAGCTATTAATTAGTTCAATAACAGAGAATTGAGTTTGTTTAAGTGGGCCCACTTAAACAATAAGCTACCCTCAAAATAAGTATTAAACATGAACTTCGGCCTTACGGCGTTGACAATCAAAGCGTAAGCGATGTGTCGCCCCCTGGACGGCCCCATAAGGGCTGGCTGAGCGAACAGCGAAGGGCAAAACGTAGCGACCCTGGATGCTGACAGACCGACAGGGATCGTCAGTAGGAGGGGATACGCCATCATAAACCAAAGTTCAGGTATGTTAATGAATAGCCCTGTTTAGGCTATCAGTAATTGAAGGAATTAGGCTGGCAAAACTGAGATAGCCGTTTACAATAACGTCTCATCCGTCAATTACTATTAAGGAAGCATCTCTAAGGATATAGATAGATATTCAAATTACACTCCATTTCAGGAACCAAAAACGGGTCTTTGAGGCTTATTTATCCAAGATCATGTTTGGGAATTGGCCTTCGAGGCTAAAATGAATTGTTTTTTGATCAGATAAGCGTCAAAAACAGGAGTATGGTGGTTCCAAATGACTGTTTTTGAGGTGAAATATGGACGAAAAAGAACCATTTGTAGTCCGATTGTTAATTCCCAAACAGGATCTAAGTACCATTAGTTATGAGGACACCAAAACTTTACCTAGTAGTCTTACTATTTGCCCTTCCTTTTCTGGCATTTGCGCAAGCTCCAATCATTACCCTAGCACATTTCGATTCTGATCAAGATCAGTTGACGAGTGAGGAGCAAACTAAGCTGGAAGAGTTTACTAGTACATTGAGACAAGAGCTTTCAATATATCGTGCCTATCTCATTGGACATACCGATGAGCAGGGAAGCTTGGCATATAATGAAGCACTTTCCTTGCGTCGAGCAAAAACGGTTCAAGACCTACTGGTTGGTTTAGGAATACCATCCGAACAAGTCGAAATTGCTTATCGTGCATTTTTAGATCCTGTTGATGAAGGGACAGATGAAGAAGCATTGGCACGCAATCGTAGGGTAGATATCATCCTGGAGCCCTGGTACGGAAACATCAGTAATGACTTTACACTTATTGATCCTCAAATCAGCAATACCATAGACTATAGCCGATCCAAGACTAAAATAACTATTCCGCCTGATGCCTTTATTGATGCTGATGGTAATCCATATCGTGGAAATGCCTTAATTACTTATCGGGAGTTTAGAGATTATGCAGATTTCATGATGACCGATCTTCCCATGAGCTTCAATTGGGAAGGGGAGGAGGCCTACTTCAATTCTACAGGGATGTTTGAGATCAGGGCCTTTGACTTGGATGGTAATAACCTGACTGTAGCAAAAGATAATCGCATTGAAGTCGACTTTGACCAAGCAGGCAATCTTACTGGAACCAAATTTTGGAACTTTAACGAGGAAAATAATGAATGGCAATCTGGCGATTTTGCCATTGATTACCAGGAAGGAGAAATGGTCAAAGTCAAGGTAAATACCCGTAAGGAACACCTTGGAGTCATGGTACTAGAATGGCCAGAGTCGAGTTATTGGTATGGCAATAAGGATACCATTAGCCGCCTACAAGAAGCACATGGAATGCTGAGGCAGATTTTAGCCTCGACAGAAAGCTATGCCAATCAGTATGTACCCGAATTAGATGTAAATAATTTTAGGCAACGTGGAAGAGGAAAGTTAGTTCGAGGGCTCTACGCAGGTATAAATTATATCGGTCATCTGTCTTTTTCAGAAGCATATGACAATTCGGATCACTACAATATCCAATTCGATTTTAGTAGCGAAAACGAATTTAAGATTATTGATCTTTCAGGAAAGAATCCTGAGCTAGAAGGCTTGCAGGGCATTGTATGGAAATATAACCCTTCTAAATTCGCGAAAAAGTACAAGGACAAAAAGCAATGGCTAAACTTTGCTATAGGTGGAGAATTTCTGAAAAATCGATTTTCTGATATCTGGATCACCAGAGACAAAAGAAATAATTATAACCTGAAGCTAAAGTACCAAGATCTCTTGATTGATCTAGCCGCTCAACCGCTATCATCTGTCACAGATAAAGAGACTATCAATACTGGTTACCAAAAATATAGATCTACCCTTCGTGCAAGAGAGAAAACCTTCAATGGCATTCTCAAGGAAAACCTGACCAAGACCTTATTGGTATGGCCTTGTATACAAATGTTATTACCAAGATCGGTTCCAGATAATGAGTATTTGCTAGAAGGTATGAGAATTGCATTGCTGCAATCCTATATCAGAGAGCTAGGCTTGGTGAGCACAAGTAGGCGTGAAGATTATGCCATTGATCATTGGTCAGGTGCAGGTACTAGTATTTCTAAGGGACATCGATTAGAATCCATCAGAGGGTATCTATTCCTAAGAGATGCCGGCCGCCTCTTTAAGTCTTATCTTCTAGGGAATAATTTAAGTAAAGAAGATTGGCGGGAGAGAATTAAGGCATTTGAACCTGCTGTAGAAGGGGATATTCCTATCTATGATGAGGTATATCATCTATTCGAAAACCCCATCCCATCTCTTCGCCTGACTGGCTTGGGTATATTTAACCTTGATGTTCTCAAAAGATTTGAAGAGGAAAAACAAATATTGGCGCAATTCAAAACGTAGAATGGTGAGCCTTTACAAATACGAAAGACAGAGGTGATTAATCACAATTTGAACGGCTTACTTCGATTTACGGACGCTACGATTTATTTAGACCTTGGGGCACCTATTACTATTGTAGCGCATACCCTCGATGGTAATGTTTATTATTTGGCGCCAAGTGAATTTGCTAAGCTAGATCTTAGAGACAAGAAAAGCTTCAACTTCCGCCTAAAAGCACTAGGTAATTTTTTGGAACGACCGGAATTGGCCCGTCAATTACTTAAGAGAAGCTGATCTTTTCAAGGGACTTTGGATGTTATACATAATTAAAGGAAGCTTCGCCAAGAAATGATCTTCCATTTTACTGTTTCACCAAACAATATTTGCCGTAAATAATTGCCATTAAAACCTTCCCAATAATTTCTTTAAACCCTTTGTCTTTCAAGCAAAAAGCTATACCTTTGCAATCGCTTTGGCGAAAGCTATGTCTGTAGCCAAGCATTTTTGCATTGAGGATGACTCTTTTTTAAGCTAATTTGACTATGCCTACTATTAATCAGTTGGTACGCAAAGGCCGCAAGCAAATCGTGACAAAATCAAAGTCACGTGCACTTGATTCTTGCCCACAGAAACGTGGAGTATGTACCCGTGTGTACACCACTACTCCTAAGAAGCCAAATTCGGCTCTACGTAAAGTGGCCAAGGTGCGTCTAACCAATGGCATTGAGGTGATTGCTTACATCCCAGGTGAAGGTCACAACCTTCAAGAGCACTCTATTGTTTTGGTACGCGGTGGTCGTGTAAAGGACCTACCAGGTGTACGTTACACTATCGTACGTGGAGCATTAGATACTGCAGGTGTAAACGATCGTCGTCAAAGTCGTTCACGTTACGGAACTAAGCGACCAAAGTAAATTATGTTTCAATTTCCCACTGAGTAACTTCAGTGAGGTGTCTGGCAAGATTGCCCGACGAAACCGCTAATGAAAGATGAGAAAAAGAAAACCAAAATTACGAATTACTGCTCCAGATCCCCGCTACGGTGATCCAATGGTAACACAGTTCGTAAACAATATGATGTGGCAGGGTAAGAAAAGTACGGCTTTTCGTATTTTCTACCAAGCCATGGATATCATTAAAGAGCGCACTGAGCAGGAAGAACATGCTGTTTGGAAAAAAGCGCTTAATAATGCTATGCCACAAGTGGAGGTACGTAGCCGTCGTATCGGTGGTGCTACTTTCCAAATTCCTACAGAAATTCGTGCCAAGCGCAAATTGTCTATTGGAATGAAGTGGTTGATCAAGTTTGCTCGCCAACGCAGTGGTAAAGGTATGGCTGAAAAATTGGCCGCTGAACTCATTGCAGCTAGCAAAGGGGAAGGCGCTGCTGTAAAGCGTAAAGAAGATACGCACAAGATGGCAGAATCTAACCGTGCATTTGCACACTTCCGGGTCTAATACAATTAGAACTGGATTATCATAAACCAATTGAACACAATTTTTTCATCCTTTACAGGACTTGAGTCATGGCTAAAGACCTAAAATTTACCAGGAATATCGGTATTGCGGCGCACATTGACGCCGGTAAGACAACTACCACCGAGCGAGTTTTATACTACACTGGTATCTCTCACAAGATTGGTGAGGTACACGATGGTGCAGCTACCATGGACTGGATGGAGCAAGAGCAAGAGCGTGGTATCACTATCACATCTGCTGCTACCAAGACCAGTTGGAAGTGGAAAGATCAAGAGTATGCGGTGAACATCATTGATACTCCAGGTCACGTAGACTTTACTGTTGAGGTGAACCGCTCTTTACGTGTATTGGACGGTTTGGTGTTTTTGTTCTGCGCTGTTTCAGGTGTAGAGCCGCAGTCAGAAACCAACTGGCGTTTGGCTGACGGTTACAAAGTACCTAGAATTGGTTTTGTGAACAAAATGGACCGTTCTGGTGCAGACTTCTTCAACGTAGTTAAAGATGTTGAAGAGAAGTTGGGTTCTACTGCAATTCCATTGCAAGTACCAATTGGAGCAGAAGAGCGCTTCAAAGGTGTAGTGGATTTGATCACAGGTAAAGCCATTGTATGGAATGAGGACGACATGGGTATGACCTATGAGGAAGTGCCAATTCCTGAAGATTTGGTTGATACTGTTGCTGAGTGGCGTGAAAAGCTACTGGAAGCAGTTGCAGAATATGATGAGACAGAAACTTTGATGGAGAAATTCTTCGAAGATCCTGACTCAATCACTCCTGAAGAAATGCGTGCAGCAGTACGTGGAGCCGTTACTGATATGGCTTTCGTACCCATGATGGCTGGTTCTGCCTTTAAAAATAAAGGGGTACAGGCTGTTTTGGATGCAGTGTGTGCTTATCTACCTTCTCCACTTGATGTGGATGCTATCAAGGGTATCAATCCTGATACAGAAGAGGAAGAAACACGTCAAGCATCTGTTGATGAGCCATTTACAGCTCTAGCATTTAAGATTGCTACTGACCCTTATGTTGGTCGTTTAGCATTTATGCGTGTGTACTCTGGTGCACTTGATGGTGGTAGCTATGTTTATAATAGCCGCTCTGGTAATAAGGAGCGTATCTCTCGTATCTACCAGATGCACGCCAACAAACAAAATCAAATTAGCCGCGTAGAAGCTGGTGATATCGCCGCAGCGGTTGGTTTTAAGGATATTCGTACTGGTGACACGCTTTGCGACCAAGGACATCCAATTGTACTGGAATCAATGATTTTCCCAGATCCAGTAATTGGTATCGCTGTAGAGCCTAAGTCACAAAAGGACATGGACAAATTAGGTATGGCTTTGGCCAAGTTGGCTGAAGAAGACCCAACCTTCCGTGTACGTTATGATGAAGACACCAACCAAACCGTAATTAGCGGTATGGGTGAGTTGCACTTGGAAATCATTATCGACCGTCTTAAGCGTGAGTTTAAGGTAGAATGTAATGTAGGTGCACCACAGGTAAACTACAAGGAAGCACTAACAAAGACAGTAACTCACCGCGAACGCTTGAAGAAGCAGACTGGTGGTTCTGGTTTGTTTGCTGATATGGAATTTGAGCTTGGACCTGCAGACGAAGAATTCTTGGAAAGTGAAGACTACAAGAATGGCAAAGCTCGTCTACAGTTCAAATGGGATATTGTAGGTGGTTCTATTGATAAGAACTATCGTAAGCCTATCATTGATGGTTTCAACGCCATGATGGATAATGGTATCCTTGCTGGATATGGCATCGATAGCATGAAGGTGAGAGTATTTGACGGTAGTATGCACGCCGTTGACTCTAAGCCAATTGCTTTTGAATTGTGTGCTAAGGAAGGTTTCCGTGAAGCTGCTCCTCGCACCAAGCCAAAGTTGATGGAGCCAATCATGAAGTTGGAAGTTATCACTCCAGAAGAGTATGTTGGTAACGTAATCGGTGACTTGAATCGTCGTCGTGGTTTACCAAAAGGTCAAGAAGGCCGTTCTGGTGGTGCAGTATCTATCCAAGCTGACGTACCATTGAGTGAAATGTTTGGTTATGTAACGGATCTACGTACGATCACTTCTGGTCGTGCTAGCTCGAGTATGGAATTCTCTCACTTTGCTCCAGCGCCACAAGGTGTAGCGAAAGAAGTAATTGAGAAGGCTCGCGGAACCGCTACAGCCAGCTAAGAATATAGAATGACTGCCGATCTGTTCCAGCATGGAGCTTGATCGGCAGCCTTATTTTGGCAAATATATTTATAAGCTGTCAAAGGCATGAATCAGAAAATTCGAATTAAACTCCGTTCCTACGATCACAGCTTAGTAGACAAGTCTACTGAGAAGATTGTAAAGACGGTAAAGAATAGCGGCGCCGTGGTAACGGGTCCGATTCCGCTGCCCACGGAAAAGAAAATCTGGACGGTGCTTCGTTCACCTCACGTGAATAAGAAAGCACGCGAACAGTTTCAGCGTCGTACCCACAAGCGTTTAATTGAAATCTATACTCCAACTCAAAAGACAGTTGATGCGCTTTCTAAGCTTGAGCTGCCTAGTGGTGTAGATATTCAAGTGAAGCTGACCTAATTAGTTAATCATTCAGACTTCCTAGGAAGTCTATTTGTAAGATACTTTCCGGAACCCGGATGGTGTGTGATCGAGACAGAGTGGCCGCTGTCGCAAATGCGTTAAGCCACGGTCCGAGTTGCTTCACACCATCCGGGAACCGTCATCTAAAATTAGAAGAGATGAACGGAATAATCGGCAAGAAAGTAGGCATGACCAGCATCTTTGATGAGTCTGGTAGGAATATTGCCTGTACTGTAGTTGAAGCCGGACCATGTGTAGTAACACAGGTTAAAACGGATGAAACCGATGGTTATAGTTCCCTGCAATTGGGCTTTGGTGAGGCTAAGGCTAAGAACACCACCCAACCAATGCAAGGTCATTATGATAAAGCCAAGACTACCCCTAAGCACAAGCTAGTTGAGTTCCGTAATATGGACCTTGACAAAAACTTGGGTGACACCATTACTGTTGACGAGGTCTTTGAAGAAGGAGATGTTTGTAACGGTATCGGTACTTCAAAGGGTAAGGGTTTCCAGGGTGTTGTAAAGCGCCACGGTTTCGCGGGTGTTAATGATGCTACTCACGGTCAGCACAACCGCCAACGTGCCCCTGGTTCGATTGGTGCTGCTTCTTATCCTGCGAAAGTATTCAAGGGAATGCGAATGGCAGGTCGTGATGGTGGACGTCGCGTTAAGGTGAAGAACTTACGTGTTGTGAAGATCTTTGCTGAGAAGAACCTGGTATTGGTTAAAGGTGCGATCCCTGGCCACAAAGGCTCGATCGTAATTTTGGAAAAATAAGCTAAAACGGTGACCCATTAGCTTATGCTTATAAAGTTAAAGATAATGGGGCGTCATAAACTGCACAACAATGAAAATCGAAGTGCACAATATTGAAGGTGGCAAAACCGGTCGCGAGGTAGACCTTCCAGCTGAAGTGTTTGGGATTGAACCCAACGAACATGCAGTTTACCTAGCAGTGAAGGCCTATCTAGCCAACCAGCGTCAGGGTACGCACAAGGCAAAGGAAAAAGGCGAAATCACTGGTTCGACCCGTAAGTTGAAGCGCCAAAAAGGTACTGGTACCGCCCGTGCAGGTAGTATCAAGAGTCCAGTTTTCCGTGGTGGCGGTCGCATTTTTGGACCACGTCCTCGTAGCTACGAGCAGCAAGTCAATAAGAAGGTTCGCCGTTTGGCAAGAGCTTCTGCATTGGCTGGAAAAGCAGCTAGTGGTTCTATCATGGTATTGGAAGATTTTAGTTTTGATGCGCCTAAGACAAAGCAGTTCTTAGACATCTTGCACAATCTAAAATTGACTGATAACAAGACCTTGTTGGTGACTGCTGACTATGAGAAGGAAGTATACCTATCAAGTCGCAACTTACAAGGTGTAACGGTAGCGGGTGCACAAGATGTAAACACCTATCAGATTATGAATGCCGGTACTTTGGTATTGTCTGAAGGAGCTATCGAGAAGATTAAAGAAAGTTTGGCATAACTCGCGCGTCGCTATCCTTTGGATAGCACCCGCACGAAAGCATAAACAATGGCAAAGCGAATTCTAATTCGTCCAATCATTACCGAAAAGGCAGAATTATTGACCGAAAAGCTAAATCAATACAGCTTTATGGTAGATAAGAAAGCTAATAAGATCGAAATCCGCAAAGCGGTTGAAGATATGTATGGTGTCAGTGTGGAAGCTGTCAATACCATGGTAATGCCTGGTAAAGTAAAAAACCGTTCGACCAGATCGGGTATCCTCCGTGGTCGCATCTCTTCTTTTAAGAAGGCAGTTGTGACTTTGACTCAAGGGGAGGAGATCGATTTTTATGGCGATATTTAATCATCGCCTGATTAATTAAAAGGTGTCGAGTGTGGAGTATCCAGTGTTTGGTCGAAACCACTAGTATACTTTCCGAGATTCGACATAATAAGCAGTTGTAATCATGCCACTAAAGAAGTTTAAACCGGTATCACCGGGTACTCGCTTCCGCATCGGCAATGCCTTTGAGGAAGTAACAACGAGCAAGCCTGAAAAGAGCTTGTTGGCACCTCTGCACAAAAAGGGTGGTCGTAACCGTACCGGTAAGATGACGGTACGCCAGCGTGGTGGTGGACATAAGCGTCGCTACCGTGTGATTGATTTCAAGCGTAATAAGGATGGAATCATCGCTACTGTGCAGTCTATTGAATATGATCCAAACCGTAGTGCATTTATTGCATTGGTGAAGTATGAAGATGGCGAAAAGCGCTACATCATTGCTCCACAAGGTTTGAAGGTTGGAGATACTATTGTATCAGGCGAAGGTGCTGCACCTTCTGTTGGTAACACCCTTTTCCTAAGGAATATTCCTTTAGGTAGTTCAATTCACGCAATTGAACTACAGCCAGGGAAGGGAGCCGCTTTGGCCCGCTCAGCAGGAACAAATGGAATTCTCCAAAACCGTGAAGAAAGATATGCCGTTGTGAAGTTGCCTTCTGGTGAGGTACGCCGTATTTTATTGACTTGCCGTGCTACCATTGGTTCAACTTCTAACCCAGATCATGGCTTACAAGTACTTGGTAAAGCAGGTCGTAAGCGCTGGATTGGCAAGCGTCCACGTGTACGTGGTGTAGCTATGAACCCTGTGGATCACCCCATGGGTGGTGGTGAAGGTCGTGCTTCTGGTGGGCACCCACGTTCACGCACAGGTATTATGGCCAAAGGTCAGAAGACTCGTAACAAGAATAAAGCTTCGAGCCGTCTGATTATTTCTAAGAGAAAGTCTAAAAACTAATTGCTGATGGCAAGGTCAATTCGCAAAGGACCCTATGTGTTCCATAAGTTGTTAGATAAAGTGCAAAAGGCCAAAGAAAGCAATAAGAAGACGGTCATTCGCACTTGGTCAAGAGCATCTATGATTATTCCTGATATGGTTGGAGAAACTATTGCTGTTCATAATGGCAAGACTTTCGTTCCAGTCTATGTAACGGAAAACATGGTAGGCCACAAGTTGGGCGAATTTGCTCCAACTCGCAACTTTAAAGGACACTCGGGCAACCGTAAGAAATAATAAACTCCCAATAGTTAGCATCTGCTTTGCCTGAGCGATGTGGAGGGGTGGGCGAAAGCCCAGATCCTGACGATTTTAGTCAGGAGCCGAGCGAAAAGCGAGCCCCACAACGTAGCGACCCGGAAGGGACAGGCCCAAAAAAGAAGCTAACCGATAATTGAGAATAATGGAAGCAGTAGCCAAACTTAAAAATATCCCAATGTCAGCACGCAAAATGCGTCTGATAGTGGATAATATCCGGGGCAAAGAGGTGACTCAGGCACTGGATATCCTACGCTATAGCAAGCAGGAAGCGGCGATCTGGTTAGAGAAGTTACTCCTTTCGGCTATCGCCAATTGGGAGTATAAGCTAGGAAATGGTGAGAGCGCAGATGATTTTGATCTCTACGTGAAGACTATTTTCTCCGATCAGGGTGCTCAGCTTAAGCGATTTCGTCCAGCTCCTCATGGCCGGGCGCATCGTATCCGCAAGCATAGCAATCACGTGACGATCGTAGTGGAAAACCGTACACCGGTTGATGCTGATCAAACGGAAGAAGAATAGATTTAAAATTTCAATTTCGCCATTAATATGGGTCAGAAAACTAATCCGATAGGCAATCGTCTGGGCATCATTCGCGGCTGGGATTCAAACTGGTTTGCGGATAGAGACTATGCTGAAAAGGTAGTGGAGGATGATAACATCCGTACTTACCTCAATGCCCGTATTCACAAAGGTGGCATTGCTCGTATCATTATCGAGCGTACGCTAAAGCGCATTACTATCACCATTCACACTTCTCGTCCTGGTATCATCATTGGTAAGGGCGGTGCTGAGGTAGATCGTATCCGTGAAGAGTTGCGTAAGTTGACGGGTAAGGATGTGCAGATCAATATCATTGAGATTCGCAAGCCTGAACTTGATGCTAATATTGTAGCAGAAAGTATTGCCAAGCAATTGGAGGCAAGAATCAACTACCGTCGTGCGATCAAAATGGCTATCCAAGCGACTATTCGTGCTGGTGCAGAAGGCATCAAGGTGCGTATTGCTGGTCGTTTGAATGGTGCAGATATGGCACGTCGGGAGGAATATAAGCAAGGGCGTACGCCATTGCACACCTTCCGTGCCGATATTGACTATGCTTTGCGTGAAGCTCAAACCGTATATGGTAAGATCGGTGTAAAGGTATGGATCTGTAATGGAGAAGTACTAGGTAAGCGCGACTTGTCTCCAAATGCTGGGGTTTCTCCACGTCAGCAAGGTGGTGGTAACGATCGTCGTGGTGGCGGCCGAGGTGGTAATGATCGTCGTGGTCGTGGCGGTAACCGTGGTGGTCGCGGCGGCAACCGCGGAGGTGGTGGCAACCGCGGAGGTGGTGGCAACCGCGGAGGTGGTGGCAACCGCGGAGGTGGTGGCAACCGCTAGGTCAAACAGACCAAACCGAAGCTTTATTTCTTAGCGTTGTGAATCAGGCTGGGCCTGCGCTGGCAACAAAGAGCAAAATAAGCTCGACAAACGGGTGTTAATCTGATAGGTTTTATGCCCGTATGTATTTTACAATGTCAATTTAAAGCTGTACCTTTGCCTCGCTTTTTTAGAAGCGGTCTTGGACGGCCCGAAAATATTGAATTTCAAAGCCATGTTACAGCCGAAAAGAACAAAATATCGGAAGCGTCAGAAAGGACGCATGAAAGGTATCGCTCAAAGAGGGCATACCGTTGATTTTGGTTCCTTTGGACTAAAGGCAACCACCGGCGGATGGCTCACCAGCCGCCAGATCGAAGCCGCTCGTATTGCCATGACACGTTATATGAAACGTGAAGGTAAGGTGTGGATTCGCGTTTTTCCCGATAAGCCAATTACCTCTAAGCCTTT
>SPJK01058235.1_pt1 | contig 15081 bp, 18 predicted proteins | sample 3741771 | NCBI WGS metagenome assembly SPJK01 (sample SAMN10925997, study PRJNA522277) | cold seep metagenome | isolation source: Elba SIP-enriched marine methane seep metagenome, extraction at timepoint T2 | place: Italy: coast of Elba, Mediterranean Sea | reverse complement strand
CTTCCATACTCTCAATCGGATTGGCTGTTGGGTTCAGCACTCAATCAAACTTTTACAGCGCTTTTAGCGATATTGTTGGTATGGCACCGGGTAAATTTCGCAAACAAAACGTTCAATAACTGTTTATCGCCCTGTTATTTTCCAGATTTATCGTTTTATAAAAAAATAAATCACTGATTAATATAGTTTAATTATTTTTCTATTCCTGATCTATCAATCAGGAAGGAAATGACCCTTTGTCTCGGTATCGTTTAATCCAACATTAAGCAAGGAGACATTGATGAATATTTTAATCACAGGAGCAAGTGGATTTATTGGTAAACATGTCGTTAAAAACCTGCAAGGCCAAAACCATCATTTATTGTTATGTAGTCGACGACCAGATCGATTAACTGCTACTGACTCTCATACTCAACAATTATCTATCGACTTTAACCAGATGCTTAGCATCAATGACTGGTTACCGTTGCTGCAACAGATCGATATAGTGATCAACTGCGTGGGCATTTTTGTAGAAAACAGTCAGCAACACTTTCAGGTTTTGCATGAAAAAGCACCTGTTGCATTATTTCGTGCTGCTGAACAATCAAGGGTTAAAAAAATAATCCAGATTTCAGCATTAGGCGCTGACAGCACAGCAAGCTCTCAATATCATTTAAGTAAAAAAGCTGCTGATGACAGTTTAAAAACGCTAACAGTTAACTGGGTGATTTTGCAACCTTCTATCGTTTATGGCGAAGGTGCTATCAGCATGGCTTTTTTTCATGCACTTTCAAGCTTACCCCTTATTCCCTTAATGGATGATGGAAATCAATTATTACAACCTGTACATATCAGTGATGTTGTTGAGGCTATGTGTTTAAGTATTTCTACTGATGAAATACGTAAAACTATTCCAGTGGTTGGCGCAAAAGCCATTTCTTATGCCGACTTATTACAGGCTTTACGCCGACGTTTAGGAAAAAAACCTGCAATCACATTGAGTTTACCCGGTGCTCTGTTAGAAAAAACGGTCTGGCTGGGGAAAATATTGCATGAACCCACCTTAAGTAGAGAAAACATTGCCATGTTAAGGCAGGGTAATCATGCCGATACATCAGAAATCAATCATTTTCTTGGTCACCCCACTCAAGATATGTCACAACAATTATTCTCAAAAGCAGCAACAGAAGCTGAACGTTGGCATGCAGGATTATATTTATTACGTCCTTTATTAAGATTATCTTTTGCTTTTTTGTGGCTGTGGAGCGGGATCGTCTCCATTTTTTTCTACCCAGCTGAAAAAAGTTTTGAATTTCTTGCAGCCAGCCATATTATTGGCGATATCAGCGCGCCTGTTATGTTGTACGGTTTGGCACTTATTGATATAGCTATTGGGATAGCTATTTTGGTTTGTAGTCGGTTAAAAAAATTAATCCTGTTTCAACTGACTTTCATTTTTCTCTATACCCTCACGATCACTTTAACCCTGCCTGAATTCTGGTTTCACCCATTCGGGCCGGTATTAAAAAATATTCCATTGCTCATTATTTTAGTGGTTCAATTACAACTGGAAGGAGAATGATCATGTTTTTGTTAACGTTGAAATTGATTCATGTTTTAAGTGCAATCATTCTATTTGGCTTAGGGTTAGGCACAGTATTCTACAAAATAATGGCTGACCGAAGCAGAAACCATGCTGCCATCGCTTTTACCAGTGCCCATGTTGTTAAAGCAGATTGGTGGTTCACCACACCTACAGTCATTATTCAGCCCTTGACGGGAGTTTTAATGGCAAACCAACTCGCTATCTCCTTAGGAGAAGACTGGTTAATCCAGACATTTTTTCTATATGCTATAACTGGGCTGTGCTGGATACCTGTGGTTTACCTACAAATAAAAATGCGTGACATTGCACAGCAGTCACTGGATCAAAGATTGCCATTACCTGCTATTTATCATCAATATTCTAAACTCTGGATGTGGCTGGGTGTTCCAGCATTTTTCAGTATGATTGGAATTACCACATTAATGATTTTTCATCGCGCATTATTTTAGGAGATATCATGAACAATAAGCATTTAATGCATCAGGCACTGGGTGATGATTGGTTTCTATTACCTGAGGTGATACGCCGTCATTATTCAATTAATTGTAATAGCGAAAGCTGCGTTTATGGAGACATGAAGATTCAATACCCAGATTTTTTATTGCCTTTAATATATATGATCCATGCCGCTGGCGGTTTGATTAAACTCAGAGGAAAAAACATCGCAACTAAAGTCGTAAAATCGACTTCTGACGATCAATCTTCACTATTCTGGCAACGTTCATTGCAATCGAGCAAGGGACTGACTGATCAATTTAGTTCGTGGATGGTGTTAAAAAAACATAATGAACTTGTTGAGTATGTCGGTTTGGGGTTTGGTTTAAGGATGTGTGTAACTGTTGAAAACGCTGACCTTATCTATCGCAGTCTAGGTCACCTCTGGTCAATTGGCTCCATAACCATTTCTATTCCAGATTGGTTATTACTGGGTCGGGCCACTATTATCGAACATAAAATCGATAATCAAAGCTTTGAACTGGACTTTCAAATTCACCACCCTATCTGGGGAAACTCCTATAGCTACACAGGCGTTTTTAGATACTGTGAACAATAAACCAGATGATCGGCGACCAAGCAGATTTATTAGACCACTACAATGACAATGTAGGATGTGCTAACGTAAGGGCGTGTATCAAATCACACAAAATCACTCACCTGTTTCAAAATCAACTTCAATTTGGCCACCCCAATTTTCAGGATACCAACCCATTTTGACATAGATATGGAAACTGGAATGTGGTCAATCGATTGCATAAGGTACATAACCATATTTGACAGGATTCAAATGAATATAATTTAAATGCAGATTTAAATCATTTTCATCCTGGAGCCTATGCTCCCAAAAACGCCGTTGCCATATGCCTCTTTTTCTGCGTTTTACTCTGCTTGTTGATAGTGATTCGTTTCGCGCGAATGAACGCGAAAATGATCCTTTTATTAAATTCCGGCGTGTTGAATAATCGCTATCGTTTTCGGGCAGTGTCCAAGTGTAATGAAAATGATCGGGTAAAATACCGATGGCGTCTATTTTAAAGGGATGTTTTTTTGACTGTTTTAAATGCAACACGTAATAAATCGATATTTTCAATTAACATAGGTATATTGTGTCGTAATAGCGGATTAATTGTAAAAAACCATGTTGCTCCAGGTGTGTAAATCCTTCTATAGTTTATCATTAAAACTCCAAAATGCAGGATGAGCCGATGTAAGAAAACGCATCATGATTCATGCAGTCATTCGATGCGCTTCGTGTCTCAGCACATCCTGCATTAAGGAAGTGCATCAAATACATGATAGTGACGTGACTGCTTTTGACAATCAACTTGTCATATTCCATTGTTTTCACTGAATTCCACAACATTCATATAGACAATTTATTTAATACTTGCTATATTGGGCGGTTATCCCACGCAAAATCTTCAACATATTCAATGACAGATAATCCTTCACAAACGCCAACCTTTCAAGATCTTCAATTAAGCCCTGAGGTTTTAAAAGCAATCGAAAAAACCGGTTATGAAACCCCTTCCCCTATTCAGGCTCAGATCATTCCATTTATTTTGCAAGGTCGGGATGTTTTAGGTCAGGCTCAGACAGGAACAGGTAAAACCGCAGCATTTGCCTTACCTATACTCTCCAGAATCAAACTGAAACAAAAGTTACCACAAGTGCTGGTTTTAGCACCTACCCGTGAACTGGCTATCCAGGTTGCAGAAGCTTTTCAAAAATATGCCAATGAAATTAAAGGGTTTCATGTTTTACCTATCTACGGTGGACAAGATTACAGTATTCAGTTGCGTCATTTAAAACGTGGCGCACATGTGATTGTCGGTACACCAGGCAGGGTAATGGATCATATGCGCAAAGGCACGTTGAACCTGAATCAGCTGAAAACACTGGTTTTGGATGAAGCTGACGAAATGTTGCGCATGGGCTTTATTGATGATGTTGAATGGGTACTGGAACAACTGCCGGACGAAAAGCAAATTGCTCTGTTTTCAGCAACCATGCCAACTGAAATCAGAAAAATTGCCAACAGCTATTTGATTGAGCCGGAACAAATTACCATCAAGGTAAAAACTACCAGCGCAGATAATATCAGACAACGCTACTGGCCTGTGAGTGGTATTCACAAGCTGGATGCATTGACCCGAATTCTGGAAGCAGAAAATTTCGATGGTATGATCATCTTCGTGCGAACAAAAACAGCGACCATCGAATTAGCTGAAAAACTAGAAGCCCGCGGTCATTCAGCTTCAGCAATTAATGGTGATATGTCTCAACAGCTACGAGAACGTGCAATCAATCATTTGAAACAGGGGAAGCTGGATATTCTGATCGCGACTGATGTTGCAGCCAGAGGACTGGATGTAGACAGAATCACTCATGTTGTCAATTATGATATTCCGTATGATACAGAATCATATATTCACCGCATCGGACGCACAGGCCGCGCAGGTCGAACCGGTGATGCTATATTATTCGTATCGCCCAGAGAAAAGCGTTTGCTTAGTAATATAGAAAGAGCCACCCGCAAAAAAGTTGAGGAAATGAAATTGCCTTCAACTGAAAATATTAATAATGCGCGGATTGCTCGTTTTAAACAAAAAATAACGGATACCTTGGCATCAGAAGAATTAAGTTTTTACAGTCAGATTCTTGAGCAATTTCAGACTGAACATAACGTACCTGCACTGGATATTGCTGCTGCATTAGCAAAAATTTCACAAGGACACACCCCCCTACTCCTAAAAGAAATCCCCAAACGTGCCAAAAACAATCGTCAGGAAAGGCAAGGACAAAACAGGGACCGAGGAGAGCCGCAGAAAAAATCGAGACGCAGAAAACCAGCTAATTCTTCAATCAAGATGGATTTATTCCGTTTGGAAGTCGGTCATCAACATGGTGTTAAGCCGGGCAACATCGTTGGAGCTATTGCCAATGAAACCGGCATCAACGGTGATTTGATTGCAAAAATCAGTATCGAAGACAGTTACAGTACCGTTGAACTACCTGCTGGCATGCCCAAGGAGCTTTTGAATTCATTGAAAAAAGTGCGTGTTTCCGGACAAAAAATAAACATTTCATCCATGGAAAAGCAGTCATTCAAAAAGAAAAAGGCTCAGCGCGGCCTGCCAGAAGGAAAAAAAATAAAAAAACAACGCCATCGCGGATCTGAAAACAATAAATAAGAAACCGGAATGAAATAATATTCGAGGAAACTAGCCGAAACTGACTCTGAAATTCTGCTCATATTCAATAAAAGCTGAAAAAAATCAGTTTCGGAGTTATAAAATCAGTTTTCTTTTCAGACTGTATTGCCTATCTGTTCCAGTTGTAGTTGCAGTTCAGTTTTATCCATTTGCTCAAAAGGTAATTGCAAAAACAATCCAATGCGGCGTTGAATAATTTCGACTGTCTTTTCAAACGCATTAATCACCTCCTCATCACTGCCTTGCATATGCCCAGGGTCAGAGAGCCCCCAATGCGCCCTGGCAGCATCGTTAAAATACACCGGGCAGGACTCGCCTGCTGCATTATCACAAACCGTTATGACTATATCGATTTGATGCTCAGAAAATTCATCCCACGATTGGCTTTGATAACCATCCGTGGGTAATCCATGCCGTTTCAAGGTTGCTAGTGCACCCGCATTAATTTTCCCCAATGGATGACTACCTGCGGAATAAGCAACCAGTCTGTCACTGGCTAAATGGTTTAGAAAAGCTTCAGAAAGCACACTGCGACAGGAATTTCCAGTACAGACAACTAGAATTTTTTTCATATCAATTTTCACACCCGCTTTTGATCAACCACAGCATGAAGATTTAACTTCTTTGACAGGAATGCAACATGCAGAAACGGAAGTCTCCACCTCCCGTTGGATGTTGCTTTCATTGAAAGTGGGTATATCAGCTAATGTATGAAAACTCTCCCAGGCAATGCCTTGGGGATCTGTAATCCAATGTTTATCCGATTTTGAGTAACAACAGGCCGTATTTTCCTGGCTGTCAATGTCCTGCTGAGTTGATTCAAGTCTCCCTTTTAATTCCCGCAGCTCCTGATCATTTTCAACCTGAATGCCTAAATGATCCAGCCCGGTATCACTGCCCCGATTTGAAATAGCGAAATTAACTTTAGGATCATCTAACATCCATTTGGCATAATCTTCATGGACTATTGAAGGTTGGGCGCCAAATAAAGTGCTATAAAATTCAATGTTTTGTTTTATCTGATCTACAGAAAGATGAATATGTAAACGTTTCATTTCTAAATTTAAAATATTACAAAATCTACATTATACCAAAGCTATGTTTCACTAAAACGAAGAAAGGATGAATAACCAAAAGGGAATTTGACCTGCACCTGATAAATAGTATATTAATTCGCAACAAGCACTCAGTTGAAAATCAACAGGAGAAAACATGTCTCCCAATTATGCAGAAATTTTAAATCTTATAAAACAAGGCCAATGGGATCAAGCACATGAATCAATACAAGCCTATTCTGATCCCTTATCCTGTCAAATTCATGCACATTTGCACCGAATAGAAGGTGATTTGTCAAATGCTAACTATTGGTATCAACGCGCGCGCAGCACAATGCCCAATGTTTCCATAGATGACGAATGGGAACAATTAAATCAACTGCTATGAATATACGCCTGAAATCCACTCTTTGTATCGGCCTGATACTGTTATTACAGGCTTGTATGCCCAGAATCTATCCCGCCAAAGAAGCCATTATGTCTGCACATTTGTTTGATGATTACTTTATTGCTCCAGATGGAAGTCATTTACCTTACCAGACCTGGGTACCCGAAAATCAAATTGAGGCTGTGATTATCGCCTTGCATGGTTTTAATGATTACAACAATTTTTTTCAAGGGCCAGGTAGCTATTTAAAAAATCATGGAATTCAATCCTATGCCTTTGATCAGAGAGGTTTTGGTGGTAGCCCAAACAAAGGTAGCTGGGCAGGCACTGATACCCTGGTATCTGACTTACTCGTCTTTGTTGAATTAATCAAAAACAGACACCCCGGTCTACCGTTGTTTGTTTTGGGTGAAAGTATGGGCGGTGCCGTCGTAATTTCAGCTTTGGCAGATAACCCAGACCTCGTTGTTGACGGCTCAATATTAGTTGCACCAGCAGTCTGGTCCAGAGATTTTATGCCCTGGTATCAGACTGCGGTTTTATGGACGCTGGCACACACCATACCCGGTAAAACCTTAAGTGGAAAAAACATCAAACGTATTCCTTCTGATAATCGGGACATGCTCAAAGCCTTGTTTGAAGACCCGATGACGATCAAGGAAACCCGTATAGAAAGTGTTTACGGATTAAGTAATTTGATGGATAAGGCCTTTGCCAGTGCAGAAGATTTGAACGGTAAATTCTTTTTATTATATGGCGAAAAAGATGAGATCATACCGAATGAACCGGCTAAAGCATTTATTAAAAAATTAAACCCAGGCAGCCGCCCAGACCAGCGCATTGCCACTTATGCAGACAGTTACCATTTAATCTTAAGAGACCTGGGAGCAGAACGCTTACTGAAAGACATTGCATTCTGGATTAAATACCCTGAGCAGGTATTACCTTCGGCTGCCGACAAACGCATTCTTGAGTTTATTCAAAATAACTAATAAATTGTTTCTTTTTTATCATGCTTTTGCCGGAAAGTTGATCATCAAATTTTATTTCTAACTTAATAGTGTTAAGTATATTTACAAAATTTCCTTTAACCTTGCAGCATGACGTTCCTTGTTTTCCAGTCGTTGTTGCTGACTTTTTTGAAGCAAAACATAAACCGATGCCAAGCCGCCATCGAATTTCTGGGCGCTATGAAAAGCCTGAACTTTTTTCAAATGAACCATCCATTGAGCAAGATAACTTTTGATTAATATGGCGTGTTTGCCTTGACCAAAATGTATTAGAACACTGCGAACATTAGAAGCTTCACAATCCTGCATGAGCTTAATCAATTCAGATTGTAACTGGCTAATTGACATTTTATTAAAATTAGCAGTTACTTCTGGTCGGTATTTTCCTAAGCGTAAATTCCTAAATACCGCGCTTTGTATGCCTTCACGTTTAAAGTTCAGCCAATCATCCGTTGTTAAAGTCTTTTTCAGTGTCATAGACAAATGATGTGCAGCCTCCCCTTCCAGACACTCAGCTTTATCTCTACGATAGGCCAGTGTTTGCTCGTCAACCCTTGAGTGATTTGAAATAACCGTATTTCTCGGTTGAAGTGGAATGACATCCTGCATTGCTTCGAGAAAAACTGAAACATCAATCTGCATCTGTCCCTGTTCTTGCTTATTCATTAGTATTTCTCCTTACTCACCAGAAAAAAATAGCCGCAATCAGGTTTAAAAAAAGTTTGCTGTTTGATACCGGTTTATCAATTAGGTTCAGTATCTAGCCAAAATTATAGTCTTATAATTTTGCTAGAAAACCTTTATGCTAAGCAGGTATTTATCTTTTTATTTTTTATGAGGTCACTGAATTTATATGAATCCGGAAAGGCCTGCTTTATTATCACTGACCGCCTGGAAACATCGTTTAGTCTTCTGGCTGGGAGCTGTTTTAATTGGCTTGCTAATTGTGACCATGACATTGTTCAGTGAATGGCTCAGTGATACACATCAACAGTTAATCCGGCAATACCCCTGGATTATATTCATTTTAGCTCCCGTTGGCTTAAGTTTTACATCCTGGCTGACTTTCCGCTTTTTTCCTGGTTCAGAACGCAGTGGTATTCCACAGGTCAAAACTGCTTTGCAAATCAATCATAAGCTATCAGAACGCAGTCGTTTAATTTCACTCAGAATACTATTGAGTAAAATGATTTTACCGCAATTTGGTTTGATTTCGGGAGCATCGGTTGGTTTTGGCGGTCCTGCTGTTCATGTCGGCGCTTCTTTGATGGCTTCTCTCGGAAAAGCGGTTAAATTTCCAGCACATTATATGGAACGCGGATTAATCCTGGCTGGAAGTGCTGCTGGATTTGCTGCCATGTTCAGCGCCCCACTGGCCGGAATTATTTTTGCTATAGAAGAAATGGGGCGAGCACTCGAAGAAAAAATCAGCAGCCTGGTATTAACAGCCATTGTATTTTCCGGGGTAACGGCTTATGCCATATTAAATAAATACATATTTTTTAATGATAAATCTTTTATTATGCCTTGGGGATATAGTTGGCTGGCAATTCCTTTATGTGGAGTAGTGGGTGGATTTCTAGGCGGTATTTTTAGCAAAATGATGATTTTGGGTAGTCGATATATCAGTAAATCAGGCATCCCTATGCCCTTGATAGGCTTTTTTTCCGGCCTGGTCATTGCCATCTTGAGTTACTATTCCGACGGATCGGCATCCGGTACAGGCTATACTCAAGCCAAAGCCATTTTGACTCATTCCGATTTTCTAGACCCTTGGTTCCCTCTATACAAATTATTAGCCACATTAGCCACATTTTTCAGTGGCATTCCCAGCGGTATTTTTGTTCCTTCAATTGCAACAGGTGCAGGACTGGGGTTGAATCTGGCTGAATGGTTTCCAGTGGCATCCGTATCGGCAATGATATTATTGACCATGACTGCTTATTTCTCAGGTATGCTGCAATCTCCTTTAACTTCATTTGTGATTGTCATGGAAATGACGGGGACCCATGAAATTCTGATTCCTTTAATGGCCACTGCCTTTATCGCAACAGCGACCTCTAAATTCGTATACCCTTACACCTTATACCGGGCTTTAAGCAATGTGTATAAGCAAAAATCCTTACATGAAGATACGCCGCAACAAACCGATGAAAAAAACTAAGCTGTTTTTAAGCCTGACAGTGCTTGTAATGCTAGGCGGCAGTGGCTTGCTTTATTTGCTGAATCAACAACATAAGGAAAAAATATCTAACCTGAGCTTAATGACCATTCAAGGTGAAACCATCAAGCTTTCAGACTGGCCGGAAAAAACCGTTTTGATTAATTTCTGGGCTACTGATTGCCCGGCCTGTGTCAAAGAAATTCCACTACTAAAAACCCTCCATAATAAATATAAAGATAAGGGATTGGAAATTATCGCCATTTCTATGTACTATGATCCTCCTAACCATGTCGTTCATATGAGTAAGGCAGCCCAAATCCCTTACCATCTGGTGCTTGATTTAAAATCTGAATATGCTCGCCTGTTTGGACATATCAAATTAATTCCAACCAGTTTGATTATTTCTCCTGATAGAAATATTGTTTTTCAGGATACAGGTATTTTAGACTTGGCACAGGTCGAAAATGTCCTGCGTGGTTTGTTACATGAATAATTTTCTCTTACTGAATGGATTTGAATATATATGCTCTGGCTAAAAGCGTTTCATCTGATTTTTATGGTTACCTGGTTTGCAGGTTTGTTTTATTTACCCAGGTTATTTGTCTATCATGCGATGAGTGACGATCAAATCAGCATAGATCGTTTTAAAATCATGGAACGAAAACTATTTTTCGGCATCATGACACCGGGTATGATTATTACCTTGATTTTTGGTGCCTGGATGCTGGTTGATTATGCCTGGGTCCTCTATTCTGCCAATGGTTGGCTACATGCCAAACTTACATTGATAATCTTATTAGTGATTTATCATTTTGTTTGTTTTAAATGGCTCATGGATTTTAAACATGACAAAAACCAGCATTCTCATGTTTATTTCCGCTGGATGAATGAAGTGCCAGTTGTATTTCTTCTGCTGATCGTGATTTTGGCTTCGGTTAAACCATTTTAGACAAAAAGAGACCAGCTGGTGCTGAGACTTAATCAGCGCCAGCTGAATGAATAACGTTACTCTCCTGATTCGTCTCTTATTGGAACACCTTCTTCATCTTCTTCAAAGCCGGCAATCATTCTTAAAACAGGGGATCGCACTGAACCTGAACGTGAACAATTATTGCTGCTTGTGCCTTCCAGAGTTTCTTCATTAATAGTATAAAGTCCGGAAACTGTTTTACTGCAATTATAGGTCACGGATAATTCCCTTTCAGCGTTTGCATGAGTTAAATCGGATACAATTTCAGCATCAATTTCGGCTTCAGTTTGATCCTCAGACAAGGCATATGTGCCCGTCGCTGTTACAGATCCGTTTACAATTCGATGTCTTCTACTGGCACAATCAACAACTTCCGTTTGTATATTAAACTCACCTGATTCAGGGGCATAATCTCCGGAAATGGATCTGACACCTCCATGTCTGCAAGGTATTTCAAACGCTATTTCTATCGCTTGAACGGCTTGCGCTGAAATCATTAATAAAAAACACATGAATAGCTTTTTCATTTTATCTCTCTCCTGATCATTATTAACCGATATACACTCACTGTGGATTTTGGCAACCCAAGGCCAATATTGAAAGAAACGCATGACAATGTTGTGAATTCCTTCATAAAAACAGACAATTATAAACTGACACGTCTGTATTCCCTGTATTCAGGAAACCAGACACTTTTTTCTATTTTTTGTTTTATTTGCGTTTCCTGCATTGGGTATTTACATACCTGGTCTTCTATGGCCTGTTTAGCAACGGCATAGGCAATATCGATACTCAATGATCTGATCTGGTTTAAATCCGGCAGTAAAGACAGCCCTGCTCCATTCGCTAAAGGTGAATGTCCAGCCAAAGTCTGACTGGCAACCATAAACATAGACTGCGTTACACGTGTTGCTCCGCTGGCAATCACCCCCAGGCCTATGCCTGGAAAAATATAGCTGTTATTGCATTGCGAAACTGGATAGAGCCTGGTTTCAAATTCAACATCGTCAAATGGACTGCCAGTTGCAATCATGGCCTTGCCTTGACTCCAGCGAATAACATCAGTGGGTTGTGCTTCAGCTCTGGATGTTGGGTTTGATAACGGCAAAATAAACGGTTTCTCATAATATTGGCAAACTTGCTCAACCATTGCCTGTGTGATTAACCCGGGTTGTCCAGAAACACCGATGATGATACTGGGTTTAATTGAAGTAATCTTTGCAACCATATCAGCCTCATATGTCACCCCTTCTTCCTGACCATAGATTGATGATTGTTTAACAAATTTAGTTTGAAACAGCATTAAATCAGGACTGTTATCTAACAGCAATCCAGCGCGGTTGAATAAAAACAACTGGTCTATGGCAGCAGCTTCCGTCAACCCTTCAGTGACCATATGGGCAATCAATTGTTCTGCAATTCCACATGCGGCAGAACCGGCACCAATAAAAAAAATCCTGTGTTCTGAAAGAGGAACCTTGTCTACACGACACGCTGCCAGAATAGTCCCGACTGTCACTGCTGCTGTGCCCTGAATATCATCATTAAAAACACAACTATTGTTCTGGTATTTATGTAATAAAGGCGTGGCTGTGGATTGAGCAAAATCTTCAAATTGAATCAATACATCAGGCCAACGTTGTTTGACTGCTTGCACAAATCTATCTACAAAATCAAAATAGTCCTCTCCTCTGATACGTGGATGTCGCCAGCCCAAATACATCGGGTCATCCAGTAATTGTTGATTATCAGTCCCTACATCCAGAGTCACCGGCATGGTATACGCCGGGCTTATACCCGCACATGCAGAATACAAAGCCAGTTTACCTATCGGAATACCCATTCCGCCTATACCCTGATCACCCAAACCTAAAATGCGCTCACTATCTGTTACGACAATGATTTTGACCTGGCCTTTACTGGCGTTTTGTAAAATATCGGCAATCTGGCCTTTGTCATTATAATTAATGAAAAGTCCTCTTTTACGCCGATAGATCTGTGAAAACAATTGGCAGGCCAGACCGACAGTCGGTGTATAAATGATAGGCATCATTTCTTGTAGATTTTCTATTAACAGCCGGTAAAACAGGGTTTCATTACAATCCTGAATATTTCTTAAATAAATATGCTTGTCCAAGGCATGTTCAAATTCAGAAAACTGGAAATAAGCTCGACTCACCTGCTGTTCAATGGTCTCAATGGCTGAAGGTAGCAGACCTTGCAGGTTAAACTGATTTCTTTCTTCCTGAGTGAACGCTGATTCTTTATTAAGTATGGAGGTATCCAATAATGCCTGCCCCGCATAATGGATATAAATCGGGCGGGCGGATGAAGGCTGGTTTTTCATGTTGAATCCTTTTCTGTAACCTGATCTTAAGACTGTTAATGATTTGAATAATCCGGGCTAATTCATTTTGAAAATACAGTTCATTGCTAAATACGAATTGTCTTAGCTGGATTAATCATACCTTCAATTCATATGACGGGGTAATCATTTTAGTATTCGAACAAGAATAATTGTCTCTTAGCCGTTCTTTTCTTGTATTTAGAGTAACTTGAATTAAACTATAAATTTAATGCTAAGGGGAAGAATGCGTGAGAATTCTGAATAAATTATTCAACAAAAAACAAACCAAACTGGGGATAGTGTGTTTGGAGTTTAATTCAGAAGGTTTGACTATAGCATTGTCCAAAACTAATGCAGACGGGACCATGACGCTGGTTCACTGCGAATTCATAGCATCGCATAATAAAAAAGAATTATTAAAGCAACTTTCTAACGATCTGAATCTGGAGGATTATGATTGTCATCTGGTGCTGTCAGCTGAAGATTATCAGGTGACTACCATAGAAAAGCCGGTTGTTGAAGACACTGAAATGCATGAGGCAATCACCTGGAAAATCAATGATTTTACGAATATAGCTGAACAGGATTTAGTACTTGATTATTATGAACTTCCATTGTCCGTCAGAGCCAATAGTCCGATTTTACTGGATGTTATCATCTGTGATAAATCTGATATAGCCCCCCTGATCAATCTTTGCCAAAGCTGTGATTTAAATCTCAAGGTCATTGAAATCCAGGAAACGGCTCTGCGTAATTTATCGATTTATCTTCCGGAAAATAACAATGGCATTGCAGTGCTCTACTTACAAAAAAATACAGGCTTAATCATCATAGAAAGACAGGGACAGATATATCTACGCAGGCAATTACATATAGGCTATGAGCAATTACAATTGACAGAGAATCATAATATGTCCGAGACCGGTTTTAACGCTGAACAAAATAATCTGGCTCTGGAAATACAGCGTTCACTGGATTATGTTGAAAGTAATTTTTCACTTTCAGGTATCGGTGGGGTTGCTGTTATACCCTTAATTGATAACAGTCAGTCTTTTATCAATTTCCTGAGCAGTGAACATAGAATAACGGCCCGAATCATGGATTTATCTGCATTGATTTCGGCTGATACCCATTTGGAAGATAAAACTCAGGCTTTTTGTGCACCAGTCATCGGCGGAACACTACGATACGAGATAGATTCGCATGATCCAGCAAATTAATTTATATCGTCCGGATCTCAACCCGGAACAAAATAGCTCCTATCTGATTCAACTTGCGATTTATCTGGCCATGACCCTTCTATTGATTTTGTTAATCAGCCTCATGCTATATTTTGAAATTGATGATAAAAAATTACAACGTTTGAGCAGACAACAGGAACTCAATAAAATTTCAGCCAGTATACAAAAACTGAAGCAACAGTTTCCTGATGCAATACCGAATCACTCATTGATAACAGAATTAAATCAAAAACAAACCAATCTTATTGCTTTAAGCCAGATAAACAAAACGCTGTTTAATCGAAATAATGACATTCAATCGGGTTTTTCAGGTTATTTTTCGGATATGGCAAGTATCAATGTACCTGAAATCTGGTTAGATCACATTTTGATAAATGCTGAAAAGAAACAGATTGCTCTGACCGGAAAAACTCGTAAAACAGCAAAAATCCCTGTATTTATTAAACAATTAGCGGCTCAAACCCACTTTAAAGGCAAAACATTTGCCAGCCTGGAACTGAAACAGATGAAACAATTTCCTCAGCTGGTTATATTCAGTGTCAGCAGTTTCCATGATAGCGAAACGCAAAATAAACCATGAACAAACTTCTGCAACGCATTGAAAT
>SPJK01039265.1_pt1 | contig 15082 bp, 13 predicted proteins | sample 3741771 | NCBI WGS metagenome assembly SPJK01 (sample SAMN10925997, study PRJNA522277) | cold seep metagenome | isolation source: Elba SIP-enriched marine methane seep metagenome, extraction at timepoint T2 | place: Italy: coast of Elba, Mediterranean Sea | reverse complement strand
TTCGAATTGCATCTTCCAACTGAACGAGCCCACCGACCGCGCGTTTGAAACGAGCTCCCCAACCAGTCAGCACTTCTGGGAATGGCGTTAGACTGAATGTGATCCATGCCCCTTGCGGCACACGGTCGAGCAGGGTGATTCCGGTGTCGCGGAACCAGCTCGATCACGCTCGCCACGTCTCCAACCATGGGTTATGAAAGCGTCAGTCTCTTGAAACACAAGAGGGAACCGAAGGTGTCAGATCACTGGCCACCGCACCGGCAACAGCTCGCCTCACCGCCGCTACCAAGCCCCTGGACCTGCCCTATGCCCAATCTTGACGACAAGAACGCCATTGCCTTTGAATTTGCCCGCATCTGTTCGCTTGCCGCCGTGAACGTCATGGAGATCTCTGACAGCGACTTCGATACCCGCGGGAAGGACGACAAGTCTCCCGTGACCGACGCCGACGAACTGGCCGAAGCGATCATTCTCGCCGAGCTTGCAAAATCGCTTCCGGACGTTCCCGTTCTGGCCGAGGAGAGTTTCGCTTCCGGTTTCAGACCCAAGACCGATGGGATTTTTATCCTCGTTGACCCCGTCGACGGAACCAAAGAATTCATCAACAAAAACGGTGAGTTCACCGTCAATATCGCGTTGATAGAAAACCGCGCCCCGACCGCCGGCTGCGTGTTTGCGCCGGCCCGTGAACGAATTTTTGTCGGTGGTACATCGGCCTGGGCTGGTCCGCTGAAAGCCGGCCAATCCGTCAGCGTGACTGCCCTGGACGCGATCACCACCCGCGAACGGCCGGCAACCGGCATGACAGCCGTGATGAGCCGCTCACACGCAGACGAAAGAACCCTGAGCTTCGCCGATGCCCAGGGCGTGACCGAAAAAGTATCGGCCGGCTCGTCATTGAAATTCTGCCTTGTGGCAGAGGGCGCCGCGGATGTTTACCCGCGCTTCGGACCGACCAAGGAGTGGGATACCGGCGCTGGTCATGCGGTACTCAATGCAGCCGGCGGCGCCGTCCTGACGCCGGAGGGCACGCCGTTCCTCTATGCCAAGGAGACGGTCGAATACCTCAACGGAGCTTTTGTGGCCTGGGGCCGTCCGGGCTGAGTTCGGTCTCCGCGAGCCAAGCCAGGATCTACCCACAGCTTGGCGTCGTCAGCCCAGGCGCCCCATCTTCCTGAGTTCAGCAATGACTTTGTCGGCCGCTTCCTCCGCGCCGAGATCGTCAGTCTGGATGTGTAGCTCCGGAGATTCGGGAACCTCGTAGGGACTGTCAAATCCGGTGAAATTCTTGATCTCACCGGCCTTTGCCTTCTTGTACAGGCCCTTTGGGTCGCGCTCCATGCATACCTCGAGCGGCGCATCGATGAACACCTCGATGAATTCGTCACCATCGACCAGCTCCCGAACCATCTGCCTTTCGGATCGGAAGGGCGAAATGAAGGAACAGGTGACAATCAGGCCAGCGTCCACGAACAGTTTTCCGACCTCGCCAATCCGACGAACATTCTCGACGCGATCCTCGTCGGTGAAACCGAGATCCCGATTGAGACCGTGGCGGATATTGTCGCCGTCGAGCGAATAGGTGTGGTGGCCGGCCTGGGACAATTTACGCTCGACCAGGTTGGCAACCGTCGACTTGCCCGCACCGGACAGGCCTGTGAACCACAGGATGGCCGGCTTCTGCCCCTTGATCTGGGCACGGGCCTCCTTGGTCACATCCATGGCATGATGGTGAATGTTGGAAGCCCGACGCAGACCGAACTCGATCATGCCCGCACCGACCGTCTGGTTTGTAAACCGGTCAATCAGGATGAAAGCGCCCATGTCGCGGATCTTGTGGTAGGGATCAAAGGCAATCGGACGCGCCGTCGACACATTGCAAAAACCGATCCCGTTCATTTCAAGCTTGCGGCACGGCTTCTTTTCATAGGTGTTCACATCAACACGGTGCTTCAGCGAAGACACGGTGGCAGGTGTTGCGGCAGTCCCGATCTTGAGGAGGTAGGAGCGGCCCGGCAGCAGGTCTTCCTCGGACATCCAGAGCAGTTCGGCAGCGAACTGGTCCGTCACTTGCGGCCGCTCTTCGGCCGAAGCAATGACATCGCCACGCGAGATGTCGATTTCATGGTTCAGCACAAGCGTCACCGCGTCACCCGCAACGGCCTCCTCGAGGTCACCGTCAGCCGTGACAATGCGCTCGATATTAGCGGCCTGGCCTGACTGGGCCACGATGATCGCTTCGCCGGGGCGGATGGTTCCGGAGACAATGGTTCCGGAATAGCCGCGGAAATTGAGATTGGGGCGATTGACCCACTGGACCGGCATTCGGAATGGTTCGCTCTGAATATCGCTGTCGATATCCAGATCCTCGAGATGCTCGATAAGGGTCGGGCCCGTATACCACGACATGGCATCGCTGCGTTTGGTGACATTCTCGCCATAGCGCGCGGACATCGGGATCGGCGTGATCGACTCGAAACCCAGCTCCTCGGCGCTTTTGAGATACTCGGCGACGATCTCGTGGAACCGCCCGCGCGAATGCTTGACCAGATCCATCTTGTTGACCGCCAGCACGATGTGGCGAATGCCCATCATGCGCGCGATATAGGTATGGCGCAGCGTCTGGACGAGAACACCCTTTCGGGCATCGATCATCATGACCGCTACATCGGCCGTAGACGCGCCCGTTGCCATGTTGCGGGTATACTGTTCGTGCCCCGGCGTATCGGCGACAACGAACTTGCGCTTTTCGGTCGAGAAGAAACGATAGGCGACATCAATGGTGATGCCTTGTTCGCGCTCCGCCTCGAGACCATCCAGCAGGAGGGCAAAGTCAATTTCGTCACCGGCAGTGCCGTGCTTGCGACTGTCGCGTTCGAGAACATTGATCTGATCTTCAAACAACAATTTGCTGTCATAAAGAAGACGCCCGATCAGAGTCGACTTGCCGTCATCGACGGAGCCACACGTCAGGAAGCGCAGGACCCCCTGACCGCCAGACTGGGTCAACCGCTCCATGACGGCCGTGCGCGTGCTTTCGGTATCCATCAAAAATAGCCCTCGCGCTTTTTCTTCTCCATCGACCCGGCTTCATCATGGTCGATCAAGCGACCGGAACGTTCGGAAGTCCGCGCGGTCAGCATTTCAAGCACGATCTCCTCGAGTGTCTGGGCACTCGATTCCATGGCGCCGGTCAGCGGGTAACACCCCAAAGTCCGGAAACGAACCATCTTGAGTTCAGGCTCTTCACCCGGCTTTAGCGGGAAGCGGTCATCATCGACCATGATGAGCTGGCCATCGCGCTCCACCACCGGACGGTGCGCAGCATAGTACAGAGGCACGATCGGAATATCGTCCTCCAGGATGTATTGCCATATATCGAGCTCGGTCCAGTTGGACAGCGGGAAGACCCGGATCGACTCGCCCTTCTTGGTCCTGGTATTGAAATTCCGCCAGAGTTCGGGCCGCTGGTTCTTGGGGTCCCAGCCGTGATTGGCGTCGCGGAAAGAGAAGATGCGCTCCTTGGCACGCGATTTCTCTTCGTCCCGGCGCGCGCCACCAAAGGCGGCATCATATTGATGCTTGTTTATGGCTGTTCGCAGGGCTTCGGTCTTCAGGACCTGGGTATGCAGCTGCGACCCGCTATCCCAAGGATTCACCCCCCGCTCGATCGCCTCCTGATTGATTTCAACCCGAATTTCAAGCCCGAGCGCTTCGGCCAAGGCGTCGCGATAGGTGATCATGTCGCGGAACTTGAAAGTCGTATCGACATGCTGGAGCGGGAAAGGGAGCTTTGAGGGGTAGAAGGCCTTCAGCGCCAAGTGCAGCATCACCGCGCTATCCTTGCCGATAGAATAGAGCATGACCGGGTTCTCGAACTCGGACGCCACTTCACGCATAATGTGGATGCTCTCGGCCTCCAACGCCTTGAGATGGGCGGAAAGCGGGCGCTCACGGGCCCTTACGGACAAGAACCGCTCAGCGTACGCTTGGACTGCTTTCCGAATTTCCAACCTAGTGCCCCTCTCAGACTGTCAGATCAGCGAGACACCCTGCGCACAGGCCACGCCTCAGCACAGGATTTAGGATGGCGACTTCGAGAATACCACCCGCGATGTGCCAATAGCGGTGCGTCGCAACGCGCCGGCAGACACTTATGTCAATTGAAACTGGTCACGGCCTCGATAACCCTGTCAATGTCCGTCGCGCTCATGTCCGGATGCATCGGTAGGGAAAGGACACGCTCAGCCGCTGCTTCGGTAACCGGGAGGCCACCCGGTGCGACAGGGTATTTGGCATAAGGCGCATGGAAGTGTAGCGGGATCGGGTAGTAAATCGCGCTAGGCACACCGTGCTCGGCGAGATGCGCCCGGAAGTCATCCCGACGATCAACCTCAATGGTGTATTGGGCCCAGGTGGACTGCGCACCTTCGATCACATGCGGTATTTTCACGGCGTTCCCGAAACCGGCCCGATAGCGATCGGCCACTTTCTGCCTCATCTGAATTTCATCTCCGAAAACAGACAGCTTCGCCAGGAGGATGGCGGCCTGAAGCGTGTCGAGGCGCGAGTTCAAGCCAATGCGAGCATATTCATAGCGGGTCGCACCCTCGCCATGAACCCGCACCGATCTCATTGTGTCGTACAATGCTTCATCCTTACAAAGGACAGCACCGCCATCTCCGTATCCGCCCAAGGGTTTGGCTGGGTAGAAGCTGACGGTCAGCACATCTGCCCACGCAAGGCTGGCCTGACCATCCAGAGTGCTGCCATAGGCCTGAGCGCAATCAGATATCAGCTTCAGATCGGCCTCGCGAGCGATCGGCGCCAATGATGGGTAGTTGGCAGGTTGACCAAACAGATCGACCGCGATCACGGCTCGGGGCGTCAGTTCGCCAGCGTCTTTTACTGCCTTGATCGCTGCTTCCAGGCTAGTTGGCGACATGTTGTAGGTGTTCGGGTCGACATCAACAAAGACAGGTGAGGCGCCGGCCAGGACAACCACTTCCGCTGTTGATGCAAACGTAAAGCTGGGAACAAAGACCGCGTCACCGGGGCCAATACCCCAGGCCATTAGCGGCAGGAGGATGGCATCCGTACCATTTGCACAGCTCAAGGCCCGCCCGATGCCCGCAAACTCGGCAAGCTGACTCTCCAGTTCTTCAACTTCTGGACCGAGGATGTAACGTCCTTCGTCCAGGACCTTCATCACCGCCGCGTCAATGCGATCCTTCAGCCGACTGCGTTGAGCGGCCAGGTCGATGAAAGGGATTGTGTCAGCCATATTCTTGCTCGCGTACAAGGTGGGTTTGCTTCAGGCAGCCGACGGCCGCCTACATGCGTTCAGCGCCTATACCGCTCGCCACTCGCGGTCCAAAGTCACGAAACATTTCCCTATTCTACCGTCACCGACTTTGCGAGGTTTCGGGGCTGGTCGGCGTCCGTACCCTTGTTTACGGCGACATGGTAGGCGAGGAGCTGCACCGAAACAGCCGCCACGATCGGTGCTGTCATGGCGCCAGCCATCTCCGGCATCTTGACGATCGAGTTGACCTCCTCGGACAATTCCGCCGCCCCGGCACCATCCGTTATCGCGATTACCCGCGCGCCGCGCGCCAGAACCTCCTGAATCGAGGAACGTGTTTTGGTAAACAGCTTGTCGTTCGGCGCAATCACGACAACGGCCACGTCGTCTTCGATCAGGGCAATAGGTCCATGCTTCAATTCACCTGCAGCATACCCCTCAGCATGAATGTAGCTGATTTCTTTCAGTTTGAGCGCGCCCTCGAGAGCCAGTGGAAAGAATTCGCGCCGCCCCAGGTAAAGAACGATCGGCGCATGTGACAAGTCCGCTGCCAAAGCCTCGATCTGGTTTTCCGACTTGAGGGCGCCAATCATAAGCCCCGGCAAGGCTAGAAGCTCCGCAACCCGCAATGCCTCAGCCTCGGCATCCAGATGTCCCCGCTGCACTCCGGCCAGGACAGCCAGCGACGCCAATGCGGCCAGCTGACACGTGAAGGCCTTCGTGGAGGCAACACCGACCTCTGGCCCGGCCAGGGTCGGGGCAACGATATCGGCCGCGCGCGCCATGGAGGAGTGCTGTGTGTTGACCAAGGCGATAGTCGTCAAACCGGCGGCCTTGCACATCCGCATGGCTTCCAGCGTGTCGGCCGTTTCACCGGATTGAGAAATGAACATCGCACAGTCGCCGGGCATGAACGCCGGATTGCGGTATCGGAACTCCGAGGCGATATCGACTTCAACCGGCAGTCCCGCAATATCTTCAAACCAGTATTCGGCCACCTGCCCCGCATAATACGCGGTTCCACACCCCACGATCAGCAATCGAGAGACGCCCGAGAAATCAATCCCATCTCGCTGCAGAACCTGGGTTGCGACTGCATCGACATAAGCAGAGACCGTCCGCCCAACCACCTCTGGCTGTTCGTAAATTTCCTTCTGCATGAAATGCCGATGATTGCCCTTCTCTGCAAGAGCGATCGAGCCAGGAGGTGACACGTGGCGGCGGTGGACCGGATTTCCGGACGCGTCAAACACCTTGACCTGATCCGACCGAACGATCACTGCGTCGCCCTCTTCGAGATAGATGACTTCATCCACGAGGCCGTTGATCGCCATGATATCAGAGGCGAGAAACCCAGCCCCTCCGCCACGAGCCGCGATCAGGGGCGCACCGCGCCGTGCGCCCAGAAGCACATCGCAATCACCTTCGATTATCGCAGCAAAAGCAAACGCGCCCTGGAGTCGATCGAGCACACCGAGCAGTGCATCTTCCGGATCTTGTCCCGACTCCAAAGCCTGATCCAGCAAATGCGCGACGACCTCGGTGTCGGTCTCGCTCGAGAAGGATCGCCCCGCTTCTAGAAGCTCACCTCGCAGGATTTTGTAATTCTCGATTATCCCATTGTGAACGAGATGCACACGGCCGGCCCGGTGAGGATGGGCATTGCTTTCGTTTGGCTTGCCATGAGTGGCCCAACGCGTGTGTGCGATGCCGGTTATGCCGGTCGAACTTCGGCCAACAACAGCTTCAAGTCCGTCTACCTTCCCGGGAACACGCCAACGAGAAATGCTGCCATCCTCGGTTTGCATAGAGAGCCCGGCCGAGTCGTACCCACGGTATTCAAGTCGTTTCAGCCCTGTCAGCAAAACGTCGCGAAGGTCACTAGCACCACTAGCTGCTACGATTCCACACATGGCGAGGATTCCTCAAATAACGCACCCCGGAAACCACCGAGCTATGCTGTCTTGATGTCTACAACGTTCGTCGCTTCCAGCGCTTCGACGCGAAGGCCCTGGTCCAATACACCATTGAACATCGGGCAGACGAAAAGCAGGTCTCGATGCGCCAGCGCCTGCCTGTTGAGCAGGCTGTGCGCGAATGCCTTGGCGAGAACAGCCGGGTTCTTGAAGAAATACACGCCGGCCGAGGCTTCATTCGAGATGACCCTCTTTTCCGCCGCCTCGACTATCCGGCCGCTCGTATCTCGCGCGAGGTAGCTGTAGACGGGATTGTCCGAAGGAAATGTGATTGCCACACCGCCGACTTCTGGATGGTCAATTGTCGAGACCGGGTCACCATTGAAATCAAACAGAATATCGCAAAGGTCAATGCAAACAGGGCCGGCGGACACATCGGCCAATGAAAGCGCAGCCATACAGGTAAACGCGGCCCCCTCAGAGTAATGGGACAGAAAAACCTGCTTCCCGTCAGGGTACCATTCGCGCAAGGGCCCCTCGGCAAATTTCCGAGATGCAGCATCGTCATGAAGGACGAAAACCGTAGACTGGATCTCGTCGCGCCACGACCGACCGTCCAGAGCCGCTTGGAGCAAAGGGCGGCCCCGAACATCATGGAGCGCTTTAACCGAGCCGTCTGCGCCCACAAAATCCGGACCTGCCAATGGGACGATAAGGTTCATCTTATGCCCTTTCAGTCGGGCCGGTCAGCCGACGGCGCCAAACTCTGCTCTCCCAAATAGGTTTCCAGATCCTCTGGAATGCCCAGCCCGTGCATCGCTGAGGCATCGACCGTATACACGCCAATTTTCTTACCCATACGGATTAGATAATTATAGACAGGGCACGTGTAGAATTCGTTGTTCACACGGTCGTTCCTCGCCATCATGTCGACCGCCGCATTGACGAAGTCCTGACCATTCATGAAGAGGTAAATGCCGACCGTCGCCAGTTCGGAGATTGGTTTTTTCTCGGCAACATCTTGGACGATTCCATCACCATCGACGCGCGCAAATGACCATTTGGGGTTTTTCTCTTTATCTTCGAAGCAGAGAATCGACCCATCCAGACCGCGATCGATGCAATCCTGGACAAATGCAGTGCAATCGAAATCGACAAGCTGGTCGGAATTGGCGACCAAAAGAGGCTTATTTTCAAAAGCCTGACGCGCCAGCAAAACAGTACACGCCGTACCTTCAGTCAAAGCGTCAACTTCGAGTATATCGCTGCCAGCGGCCCGCAGATCCGAAACAATTTCAGGGTATGAATCAATGCTCTCGGAACGGAGCAGGATGGTCGGCTTGGATCCTGCCGGGCTTACATTGTCGATAACGCGGCGGATCATGGGTTGGCCGCCCACATCGATAAAGGGCTTCGGCTTCTTCCAACCAGCCTTCTGAAAGCGGCTTCCCTGGCCTGCTGCAGGAATTATCACACTCAAACAGCCGGCTTCTGGTTCACTCTCCGACCTTAGCGAACGCCGCATCATACGATCCGAATAGGCATCGATAGAATTTGGCGTGAAAAATGTGTGATAGCAGTCCGGCTCGATGTTGTGAGCCACGACACGTTCGCCTGCGACCACAAACCGGTTCAGACACGGCGCAATATAATACCGCCCGTCATAGTCATCGCCATTCAAGATCGTTTCTTCAGCCGCTTTCATGAAATCTGACGCTTGGCTGAAATAGTACACGCCGGCGATCGCCCTGCGGCTGATAACTCGCTTTTCGGCCGCTTCGATGACGGCTCCCTGTTCATTCGTCCGAACGTAGGACCAGCGAGGATGAATGGAGTCGAATGTCACCACCCCGGCCTTGGCGTTCTCCCGCTGGAAAGCACTCACCGCGTCAGCGAGATTGTCCTCGATGATCTGATCGTAGTTGGCAATGAGCAGAGGCTCGTCGGGCTTGAACTTGTCGGCGGCCATAAGCGCGGTACACAGCGCGCCCTTGGTCGGGGATGCGAGGCGGACAATCTTCGACTGTCCCGTCGTTAGGAGTGACAGGGTCGCATCGAGAGAGAACCTTGCGGCGTCCTCCTGATTTATAACAAAAATGAATTCAGCGTCTGGGAAGTCCCTCTTCAAGGCCTCGATAGCGACCTGAATCATCGGCCGTCCGACCACTTCGACGAGCGGCTTCGGGAAAAAGAACTCGCTCTCCGGAAAAAAGGAACTAGTGCCCGCCATGGGGAGAAGAATCTGCATCTTAACCTCGTCTGGTGCCTGCCCGGCCTTAAGCGATTTGCTCAATTTCGTTAATGGTTGCTCGAATTCGCTCGTAGGTCACATCGTAGATCGTCCCGATCTCAAGCACATGTGCGCCACTAGCCCTGGCGGCCCGTATTCCATTCTCATTGTCCTCCAGAATAAGGCATTCCGTGGGATCGAGTTGAAAATGCTGGATTGTTTTCGTGTACATTTCCGGATCGGGCTTGGGCTTGCTGACATCTTCATTCGACGTCATGAGATCCAGGAATTGATCAAGATCCGATAGCTGCATCATGGACTCGACAGAATTGCGAACCGAGTTGGAGCACACGGCCAGCTTGTAGCCCTCTTGCTTCAGGCGGCTCAAAGCAATCTGATGAAAGAAGACCGGCTTGCACTTCGCATATGAGATTTCCAGCGTGTACTTCTGCTTCAACGCGTTCAAAAACTCATGCAACCGCTCCGGCAGTCCCCGCGATGCGGTCAGCATCTTCAACTTCGTCCGGGTTGGCAGGCCATCAAAAGTTGCCAGATGAGCATCGCGCTGGATGGGCATCCCGAAACAATCCAAGGCACGGTTCAGCGCTTCATAATGCCAATCCTTGGCTTCAATAAGAACGCCGTCCATATCGAACAGCACAGCTTTAATCATTGTCTTCTCCAAAAAATTGAAGCGCTGCTTCGGGCATGTCGGTGCACAGCATTAACGTGTTTTCTTCAGCAAAGTCGACATTCATTCGCCACTGATTCCAGGCATCCAGGTGAGGCCTTCGATGAAGCTCGGGCGAAACGACTGCAACGTGCTCGAACTGATCCTTGGCCCATACCAACTTCTCTGCCGGGAAATATTCATTGTACATTGAATCGAGCCAGGCGCCGCCCGCCTGCCCCTGCAGTGACAGGTCCGATTCGACATCACTCAGACGTATGAATGAGCGCAATCCCGCTGCAGCCAGCTGAATGAAATCAGGAACCGATGCGTCGAAAACAAAGTAGTTCTTGACGTTGGCATTGCCTAATTCCTGGACCAAACGTGACGCAAGCCCATCAGCCTTGATATTCAGCGCGAGACATCCGGTGGCATTTTTTGCCGAATACAAATTGAGAAATTCGCTGAAAGGCATACACGACCCAACAGGAACATCATGGCTGATCACCAGCTCGCCACCATGGTCACGAACATCGGTTTCGATTCCAAATCCCAAATCCAGCGCACGGTCGAATGCTACGAGGCTATTTTTTTCGTCTTCGGTCTTCCAGTAACCTCGATGCGCCAGAATCCGAGCGCGAAAATCCAAATCCACGCCTCCACCCCCTCCAAATCAACTTTCCTGAATGCGCCCAGGCGGGTCGCCTGCCCTCGGCGCGCGAAATCTTCTCGTTCATTTTTACGAAGTTTTTGAACGGCGCGTATTCTTGCTCAAACAAGGCAAGCCCTTGCCGCAGGGCATTTCGGGCCGGCGCTATCTGCTGATAGGCAAACTCAACGGCTGCCATCGCATAGAAATGCCAGCTTTTCGACAGGGTGTTTTGCATCGGCCCGACTTCGTAACCGCACTCCCTGAAATACCGAGCGAAGATAAAGTTGAATTCGCGCCAGTCCATGTCGAAGCGCTTGTAGTTGCCGACGCGGCCGCCCGACGTGTTGTGTGAGGCCGTCAGAAGCGTTTTTTGATACACGGCATTGGACTTGTCATCGAATTCCGGAAGCGAGGCGTTCCACAAACTGTCAACGCGCCCAATCAGTTCTTCGCAATCACTGTCTGACAATTCGATTTGCAGGATGTCACCGAGCTGCGCGGCTTGTTTGCGCGCATCTATGACACCATCCTCGTAAACAAATTCTGCGTCCGACCGCTGTTGCCACGCCTTGTAACATTCGAGGTTCCAGACCCCGTAATAGAACGGGGTCCAAGGGCCGGAGCCGTGGCCCGCCTGCTTGAGCCGCTTGATGTGTGACACCACACAATCACGAATGTCCCGCCGCGTCGTCAACACCAGTCCCGCGCCATCTGCGGCAACCGCATCATAGTTGTGGACCTTGGCCAGATTGACGCGTCCCGGTTCCGGGCTCGGCCATCCATCCTCCGGTGAGAACAGAAAGGTATTGACCTCCACGCCACTCCGCTCAAGCGCTATTCGAACCATGTTGAACAGCTTGGTGCTTCCCGATTGTGGTTGTCCGGCAATCAGGACGTTAGACAGAGTCATTTGACTGCCTTTCGAGCAATCGCCGCAAGCGAGACACCTCATTTTGTAATGCCACAGACTCGTCCGATGCACCTGCCAATCGCCAGCCCGTATCGTTGACCAGGTGGCAAATACCGTCCCGCATCTGGCCTGGCCGCGCGTCCTGCTTGCCGAGCGACGATGTTTTCGCTGCAGCCCAGGCCTGGAATTCCTCGATATCCGAAGGTTCCACCTGGACGTTTCCACCTTGGGAGTATGTCTCGTAGCACTCCTGCAGGTGAGCAATGGCGGGGCTGTCCACCCGAACCTGTGCCAGCGCGTCAAAGAACCGACCGGATTCAATGATCGCCTCACCCACTGTCGCGTGACGGTTCGTGCCCAAGGCGCGAGCCCCGGATATCAAATCACCGAGCTTGCACTCCTGGTCGACGTAGGCGGGTGCGCCGTTCATTTCATCGGCGAAAAAGGCAAAGTGCTGCCTCAACATGACGAAATACGAAGCAATTGCGGCTCGAAAGGCACGAAACTCGAGCTTCTCTTCAACTATCTTAAGCCCGGCCTCCTCGCTATCGAAGACCAGCCCAACGTTCGAGCGCATGCAGCTGGTGACAACAGGATCCGCATACTCGAAACAAGGCCAGTATAAAAACTGTTCCGGCGCAAGATTTGGATAATAACACCCCAAATGAAGAGGCAAGAGGAGCAATTTACGTATATCCGACACGGTGCCGACAAAAAATATGTCGTTAATATAGAAAAATTGCCAGAGGAATGCAGAGGGAACAATTATCTTGTGGCTGAAATATGCGCCCGGTGAGACGAGAGGCATTTGTTCATCGGCAACAAACCAAGAAACAGTGCTTTCGTTCCAGAAATCGAACCGAGTCTTCAGTACGTAATCGTCGGGATCAAGATGGAGCAGCGCATTCTTCATTGCAATTTGCTGATAGGCAGCATTTCCATTGCCCGATATGACCGGCGCCTTGGCTGCGATGACCTCTACACCGGCTTCGCTCATCCTCTGGAATGCGGCCGCGTACTTTTCCACTTCCTCGGCCCAGGTGGAAACAACCACCCGACACCCCTTTGAAAGCAAACTAGAAAATTGGTCACACCAATATCCGTCACTCTGAGTGGTTCGATAGAGTCCAGTTATGATGACGGCCTTGCGACTCACATTCTTTCCCTTCGGCATTGCGCGACCAAGTCGGATATTATGCCTTGCTTTCCCGGAGTCTTGCATCTTCGATACTACGATCGGACAACACTACACCTTCATTGAGCTCAATTACCCGCGTACAGACATTCTTGAGCAAATTGATATTGTGCGACGCAACCACAAGAATTTTGGATGAGGCGATGGCGTTCTGCAGGCGGTCAGCTGCCTTGTCACGGAAGTGACCATCGCCAACTGCGAGCCATTCGTCCATCAGGATGATGTCGGATGGGAGCTCCATCGCAATTGAGAAGGCGAGGCGCATACGCATCCCTGCCGAATATCGGCGCAGGGGAAGCGACAAAAATTCCCCAAGCTCGCTGAACTCTGCAATGCGCGGAGACAGCTCCCGCATCAGTGCAGGCGTAGCCCCCATGACGACCCCACGCAGGAGTATATTCTCCCAGCCCGACGCATCGTCATTCATTCCGAAAGTCATGTTCAGGAAGCTTTGCACCCGCCCGGACACTTCAAGCTCACCCTCAACAGGCGGATAGACGCCCCGCAGGGTTCGCAGCAAAGTGGTCTTCCCGGACCCGTTTCGACCCCAGATACCAACGCGTTCGCCAGAACCTATCGTTATGTCCAAACCATCAAGGGCTCGAAATACGACATTTTTGCCGTTACGCCGAAAACGCCGATCATGCTCCGACGTTTCAGCCAGCTCCTTGCCCGCCGACCCGAACAGAGGGAACTCGACGGAAACACCTTGGAGGCGAATTTCGGGCGTGGAGCTCATGATTCTAAAGCCAATACACTAGGCGTTTGCGAAAAATCGAGTATGTCAAAATGCCAACCGCATTGCTGGCAATAATCATCAACAAAACGACCAGGTAGATGCGGATATCAGGTATGTCGCCGAGGATCGGCGCGCGTACGACCTCAATCATGTAGTAGAACGGGTTCAGATCGAGCATCACGGAGCGGGCGAAACTGGCCTGGCTCGGCAGCCAGAGGACCGGCGTCAGAAAGAAGACGAGGCGCATCACGGAATCGATCAGGAAACCGAGATCCCTGAAGCGCGCGCAGAGAAGCCCGAGAAACAAGATTGTCCCGTGCAAAATCAGGAAATTGGCGATAATTCCGATAATTGCCAAGGGAGATGAAACAGCCGGCGCTTGTTGAATATAAATGAAAACAACGGCCGGAACTGTCAGCGTCAATGACAACTGAAATGCTACGCGGGTTAAACTACGGAGCACAATCGTATTGATTGGCAATACCGCTTCAAGCAGAACGCGTTCAGCGCCTGTGAAAACCTGGCCCGCGTGCGACACACCCGCGCCGATCACCTGCCAGACAATATACCCCAGTGCCAAGTGAGGCAGGAACAATTTGAGATCCTGCCCCATCAAGGCGGAAAACATATAGCCGACACCGAAAACGAACGCAGCATTGGCAAGAGTGGGCCACCACATGCCAAAGAACGACCGGCGGTTCTGCAGCCGAACATCATAAACACCCAACCAGGCCCAGCGGCGCCAGTCAGCAAAACCTTTTATGATTTCCTGCATTTAACCATCCCGACAAACGACCAATCATACCGAAACTGTAACCTAACGGACCAACGGCACCTGGTCTTCGGAGATGCGCTCGCGCCAATAGTTGAGCAGATCAGCCATGGTGTCAGCGAATTCGATCTCCGGCTTCCACCCTGTATGTTTTTCGAACTTGGCAGTGTTTGGAACCTGCAAGTCGGCATCGATGGGGCGAAGGCGGGAAGGATCAGTCCTGACCTCAATGTCAGACACAGTCGACATGCCGATCAGAGTGTCGAGCATTTCCCTAATCGTACAGGTATAGGTGCCGCCGATATTGTAATATTCGCCTGGGGTCGGATCGACGGTAACAAGCATGTAATAGGCCCGAACGGCATCACGCACATCGGCGAATGTCCGAAGGGACTCCAAGTTACCCACATGAACGACCGGCGGGATCAGGTTTTTCTCGATCATGGCGATCTGTTTCGCGAATGAAGATTCAGCAAAAACGTCGCCTCGCCGCGCACCGGTGTGCGTGAACATCCGGGTCGTCATCACCTTCATGTTGTAAGCTTCACCATAGAAGCGCCCGACCAAATCGGTACCAACCTTGGAAATTGCGTAAGGCGATGCCGGGTGGAAAGTACACTCCTCATCGATTGGCAGCTTGTCTTTGGGAACACGGCCAAACACCTCGGACGAGGCACAAACATGAACTACCGC
>SPJK01041753.1_pt1 | contig 15090 bp, 14 predicted proteins | sample 3741771 | NCBI WGS metagenome assembly SPJK01 (sample SAMN10925997, study PRJNA522277) | cold seep metagenome | isolation source: Elba SIP-enriched marine methane seep metagenome, extraction at timepoint T2 | place: Italy: coast of Elba, Mediterranean Sea | reverse complement strand
TGATGTTGAGCCAGGCAGTGTTGTGAAAGTGGATAGCTACGATTTATTGGCGATCGCCGTTGAGACCACATTATCCCAAACCATTTTTCGAGACCTGCGTAGCCGCCATCGTGTGGTGATACCTAATGCCAAATTGCGTGCCTGTAAAATTGAAATTTTAAGCAAGGGCCCCAACTCAGGATTAAGACAATTTATTGATTTTAATATAGGTTATGGTCTGAACAGCGAAATGGTCACGGAATTTTTGTTACAAGTATTGAGCGAAGCAGCAGAACAGGAAAATTCCATTAATATTGATAAGCCGGGTAGTGTTAAATTAATCAAAGCCGGTGATCATGCATTGACCTGGCGTTTATCCTATTCCTTAAAAAACGTTTACAAATTGATCGAAGCGGAATGCATGATCAACCGCGTTGCCTATGATTTATCGCTTCAACGTGATATCGGGCTGAATACGCCGTTAACTCATGCCGTAGACATTCATAAAAACACTGTTTCCCTGACTGGAAATTAACATTAGAACCGGGCAGAATCAAGGCAAAAGCGGTTTTAGTGCAAGTATATCTATTCAAATGTGAATAAATAATTGGCTAAGAGGGTATAACAAATTAAAATATCATTTTGATCCAATTAAGTTTTATCCGTGAAATTCCAGAAAAAATTTGACGTAATTGTAATCGGCGGTGGCCATGCCGGTACTGAAGCGGCATTAGCTGCGGCGCGAAGTGGTGCGCAAACGTTATTACTCACTCAAAATATCGAAACCCTGGGTCAGATGAGTTGTAATCCGGCCATCGGCGGCATCGGTAAAGGCCATCTGGTCAAGGAAATCGATGCACTGGGCGGCGCGATGGCGCAAGCGATTGATCGGGCTGGTATTCACTTTAGAACACTGAATGCCAGTAAAGGGCCTGCCGTGCGGGCTACCCGTGCTCAAGCAGACCGCAACCTGTATAAGCAAGCGATTCGGCAACGACTTGAAAACCAAGCTAATTTGAGCCTGTTTCAACAAACCGCATCCGATCTGCTGGTCAATGGCGATCAGGTGACTGGCGTTAAAACGCAAATGGGTCTGGAATTTTCCGCTGCGGCTGTGGTATTGACTACCGGTACGTTTTTAGGCGGGAAAATTCATATTGGGCTGGATAATTATACCGGTGGCCGGGCAGGCGACCCGGCGTCGATTGCCTTGGCGGAACGGTTACGGGAATTGCCATTTAATGTTGATCGTCTGAAAACCGGAACCCCGCCGAGAATTGATGGCAGAAGCATTAATTTCGATAAACTCCAGGTCCAGCATGGCGACGACCCGGCACCGGTGTTTTCTTATCTGGGACAACGCAGTCAACATCCGCAACAGATCCCCTGCTACATTACCCGGACCAACAGCCAGACCCACGATATTATCCGTTCGGGTATGGATCGTTCGCCCATGTATACCGGCGTGATTGATGGTGTCGGGCCACGATATTGTCCATCGGTTGAAGATAAAGTGGTGCGCTTTGCCGATCGTGATTCGCATCAGGTATTTGTTGAGCCTGAAGGCCTGGACACTAACGAATTTTATCCCAATGGCATATCTACCAGTTTGCCTTTTGATATTCAATACGCTTTTGTAAGATCTATGCCGGGTTTTGAACAAGCTGAGATTGTTCGTCCTGGTTATGCTATCGAATATGATTTTTTTGATCCAAGAGATTTAAAATCATCTTTGGAAACCAAATATCTGCACGGAATGTTTTTTGCCGGTCAAATTAACGGTACTACTGGTTATGAAGAAGCCGGCGCTCAGGGTTTGATTGCCGGATTGAATGCGGCCCGTCTGGCACAGGGCTTGGAAAGCTGGTGTCCGGCAAGAAATGAAGCTTATATGGGTGTGATGATCGATGACCTGATTACCCAGGGCACCAGCGAACCTTACCGTATGTTTACCAGCCGGGCTGAATACCGTCTGTTGCTGCGGGAAGATAACGCCGATTTGCGCTTAACGGAAAAAGGCCGGGAATTAGGACTCGTAGATGATCTACGCTGGTCGGCATTTTCTGAAAAACGGGAACAGATCAAACAATTGCAGGAAAGCTTGAATAGTCAATGGATCCGTAAAGACAGCGCACAGGCGGATCAGGTAAAGCAGCAATGGGGTAAGGCCCTGCAACGAGAATCCAATTTGATGGATTTATTACGCCGACCTGAAACCGATATTCAAACTCTGTTAGAGATTGCCGAGTTACCCGAAGTGACTGAGCAGGTGGCTGAGCAAGTTGCTGTGCAGGCAAAATATGACGGCTATATTCAACGTCAAAGCGTGGAAATTGATCGCGCCAAGCGTTATGACCATTTACGCCTACCTGAGCAGATGGATTATCAGAGTGTACCGGGCTTATCCAATGAAGTCAGTGAAAAATTATCCAGACAACGCCCTGAAACACTAGGTCAGGCTTCCAGAATACCTGGCATCACACCCGCAGCTGTGTCATTGCTGCTGGTGCATATGAAAAAGAAAAGCGCTTGATGGAGAAAACTTCAAATGTAATATTGCAAGGCCGTTTGGAACAAGGTCTTGCGACATTAGATATGGCGCTTGATTCGGAGCAGATTCGGCAATTACTGGCATTTGTGTCCTTACTGCAAAAATGGAATCAGGCTTACAACCTGACTGCCATTCGCGATCCGGAACAAATGGTTGATCTGCACCTGCTGGACAGTCTGGCGGTTTTGGCTTATATACAAGGCCGGAATATAATTGATATTGGAACCGGTGCTGGATTACCGGGCATACCACTGGCTATTTGCAGGCCGGACCTGCAATTTACGCTATTGGATAGCAATGCCAAAAAAACCCGGTTTGTACAGCAGGCGCTGTTAGAGCTGCAATTACCGAATGTAAATGTTGTTCACAGTCGCGTTGAATACCATCATCCTAAACAGAACTATGAGATGATTATTTGCCGTGCGTTTGCCGACTTGCAAAAGATAGTTTCCAGCACTCGGCACCTACTGGCCGAGCATGGTTACATCCTGGCTATGAAAGGCCGATTCCCGGAACAAGAATTAACGCAGCTAAACCTGCCTTATTCTGTGCATAACGTCAATGTCCCTGGCATTGACGTCGAACGTTGTTTAATTCAAATCAATACCTGACTGAGCATGAGTAAAGTAATAGCGATTACCAATCAAAAGGGCGGTGTCGGAAAAACCACCACCAGCGTCAATCTGGCATCTTCCCTGTCTGTTGAATCGCAACGGGTGCTGTTGGTTGACCTGGATCCGCAAGGCAATGCAGCGATGGGCTGCGGAGTGGATAAAAATGATATTTCCGCTTCCACATGCGAATTGTTATTGCAGGAAGTGCCGGTCACTGAAATTATTATTGAACCTGAAGGCATCGGTTTTTCCATAATTCCCGGGAATGCTGACCTGACTGTTGCGGAAGTCGAATTAATGCAGGTTGAAGGCCGCGAACGCAGATTAGCCGATACCTTATTGCCGGTTAGAAAAAATTATGATTACATATTGATCGATTGTCCGCCTTCATTGAATATGTTGACAGTCAACGCATTGGTTGCTGCCGATTCGGTATTGATCCCGATGCAATGCGAATATTATTCATTAGAAGGTTTGTCGGCGTTGATGGATACTTTGCGTAATATTCAGGATACCGTCAACCCGGATTTGCATCTGGAAGGATTATTGCGCACCATGTACGATAATCGTAACAAATTAACCAAAGAAGTTTCGGATCAATTAATAGAATATTTTGGCGACAAGGTGTATAAAACCTATATACCGAGAAATGTCAGATTAGCGGAAGCGCCTAGTTTTGGTGTTCCGGTTTATCTTTACGATAAATCTTCCCGTGGCGCTATTGCTTATAAAAACCTGGCCAGGGAAATTGTTAAAAGCGCTTAGCAAGATGTAGCTTTCCAAAAATCCTGGTTATAAAGGAACTTAAGACGCTACAAGAAAGTAAACAGCTGACGTATAATTGTCACCCTTCAGACGAGCTAGAAACGCAAAGGTGGTTTGTAGCACAAAGATTATTATCCTTTTCAGCATATTCAGGTAAGTATTCATGGCAATAAAAAAACGTGGTTTGGGCAGAGGGCTGGATGCATTGTTAGGCGATGCAGCAGTCAAAGAGGAAGTTGCCTCTCCGCAAGCTCTGCAAACCTTGCCGATAGAATTCCTGCAACGCGGTAAATATCAACCTAGAAAAGATATCAATCCGGATAAACTGCAGGAACTAGCTGATTCCATCCGGACACAAGGCATTGTGCAACCTATAGTCGTCAGGCAATTGGCAGAACAAAAATTTGAAATCGTGGCCGGTGAAAGACGCTGGCGGGCTGCTCAGCTTGCCGGTTTACAGGATGTGCCGGTAGTTGTTAAGGATTTAGACGACCGTTCGGTAATGGTGATTGCGCTGATTGAAAATATTCAGCGCGAAGACTTAAACCCTCTGGAAGAGGCTGCGGCATTAAAACGTTTGCATGAAGAGTTTTCTCTTACCCATCAACAAATTGCTGACAGTGTTGGCAAATCACGTGCGACAGTTACCAATTTATTACGTTTGAATGATTTACATCCGGATGTTAAAAAGATGTTGATTAATGGCAAACTGGAAATGGGCCATGCACGGGCATTACTGGCTTTAGAGGGCCAAAAACAAGTTCAAATCGCCGAAAAAGTTCATCTCCAGGGTCTGTCTGTGCGTGCCACGGAAAAGTTGATCCGCGATGAACAACAGGAGAAACCGCCTGTCAAAAGTCAAAAACCGGATTCCGATACGCTCCGTTTACAAGAGGAACTGACAGCAAAACTAGGCGCAAAAGTCGCTATTAGCCATCAGCCTAATGGTACCGGGAAATTGGTGATTAACTATATGAATTTGGATGAACTGGAAACGATTATGGAGCGAATTGGTTAATTTGGCGCTAATTGTTTCCTATCGTTTCAGGATGGCTGTTCAACTTGATAATATGCTTTGACCACACCGTCAAACATCAGATTAGTACCTACATATTTCCAGTTACCTTGTTTCCATACCCAGTCACCTTCCTTAAAACAATTAACCCTTATCAAACGTTGATCATAATACAAAGGACGGCATTTGCGTGCCTTTATAGTCACTAAAGAGGTCTTATCCGGATCATTGCTGGGAGAATAAGGGATAATCAAATTATACGTAACCAAATCAGGTTGTTCGGGTGGAGTCAGGTTTTCTTCACTTTCTTGCACACAGCCGGCCAATATCAAAACCGTACTCAAAGAAAAGATCAAATTACGCATTAGTAATATCTCCTTAGTATTTTATGGTGATTGCTTTCTAGTATATAGTAATATTTTGCACACTGTAAAATTCCTTAATATGACAGTTTCAGATTCATAGCAGCTGGGTTTTTATCGGTTCAATTATAACTATAAACTTAGCGCGAAATATACATTTATCATTCTAAGTAAATCAATGGTTTGAATTTTTGTGATGCGCTTTGGTCAGCGACCAAAGTAGCGATTTCAAGCAAATAAGCTTTAATGCAACTTGATTTTATTGCCGCTTCGGACAAATTCAATAATACCGCCTCGTTCTGCAAACCCTGCGATATAGCTGACGGTCAAAATCGGTAAAGTCTTTAACCTAGCTAAAACATATGGGTACCGGCTTGTTTCGGATTTTGGAAAGAAAATGATTTGGCAAACAGACGGCCTGTTATCAATATCCAGATCAATTAATCGTGGAGCTTCACCGACAAAAGTGGTTTCTTTTAAGACCAATTGTAATGCTTGTTTGAACTGGCTATCCCCATAAGTACAAAAAGTAAACTGCTTGCTTGAATTATCCTGACGTTTCGGAAATGTGAAAAAATGCGCAAAATTATAAACAAATATTGCTTTTAACTGATAAGCCTCGACGGACCGTACAGCCAATGTCTTTAACGGAAAGCAACAGCATAGCCAGAGATTGGTCCATATCCAACCCTTCAACAGTTTATTCACCTGGAATCCCTTAAAAGTCCCAGTCCACTTTAAAGTAATATCTTCGCTCAATACCGCTGAAACCGACTTGAACAAACTCGGGTGTATATTCGACGTGTCCATTGTCAATTAAATTCTGTCCGACTATTGATAATTCTAATTGCTTGACTGGTCTCCAGGCCATGCGGATGCTGGATAAAAACTGGACATCGGTAAAAAATGCTATTTCCACTTTAGTGCTTAAACTGAGCTGCAATTGGTTTTCGATCAGCGTGATATCATCCTGAATAAAAAAAATTATAAGTGTTTAAATTTAATTTGTCTTGAGTGAAATTGATTATTGTTGAAGGCTTGGACTGAAAATATTGATAGCGATACCCCCACCAGCCCCCACTCTACATTATAGCGATTTCAAAAGGAGAATTGATGCTGGAAATTAATATCAAAGGTATCGACTCTGATATCCGCATATGGAAAAACCCGGTCCTGCAGGTTATAGTACAACTTTAATGCGTGATTGGAAGTCTCGGAATAACGGTGCATCCATTTGCTTAAAAAATGACCGCCAATTTCGTTTTCATCACCAATCACTTGCTCAGCATAAGGTGGGATCAGGGTCGGGCTTAGCAGAGACACTCCGGACTGGCTTTCATAATAACGACCATCGAACAGGATTTGGTCTTCCGGCGTGGCCTGCCATTCAGCGCGGAACCCGCCGGAAATGATGTCCTGATCATCATGTAAATCAAATCCCTCAGGACTATTACTGGCAGCCCGATTTAGGTATTTCGCATAAACCCGGAATTGGGTTTGATCATCAACTTTAGTGCCGTATCTTAATGCGCCGCTGGCTTCCATATTTCCCCATAGGAGGCGGCCAGTTTGCCACCTATGGTATCGTTTGCAGATTTGGAAATGATATTAATCACGCCATTGACTGCATTCATACCCCATAAGGTTGCACCTGGACCTCTTATCACCTCAATGCGTTCAATATCCTCCAGCATTAAGTCGAGCGTATCCCATAATACGCCGTTGGAAACCGGGTTATAGACCTCTCTGCCATCGACAATGACTAACAGAGAGGTTAAATATCTGCCATCCAGGCCTCGGCAGAAATTGCTATTTTGCCTGCCCACGGTAATTCCAGGAGCCAATCGTAAAGCTTCCGGTATACTGGTCACACCTGAACGCCTTATATCATCTTGGGTAATGACATGAATGGCCGCCGCTGCAGAAGAAAGCTTTTGTGGCTTTTTTGAAACGCCGGTTATCTCAACATTGATCAGCTCTTTTAGCGGCATGCTGATCAATATTTTTTGCTTTTCTTTCAACGTTTGCAAAGAATTATCATTGGCAGCTAAGTTAGAGGTATACCCTAGACAAAATAATACAATGCATTAAAACAAAAAGCCGCTGAATATTGATGATAATGTAAGGCGTGGCGTTCAGTGGTAGCACTTCAAAACGGTGTTAGTGACTGAAAAGATATGCAGCTTTGTTCAGTCTATTAAATACAGTTCAGGTTAGGTGATCCAAGATAAATATCAGGACAAACAGTAAATCAAGTATCAATCCTGAAATTAACGATCTATTTCGAATCGATGCACCCAAACCAAGTGGTCGGGGTTCCAGTCCATTCCTTGGTGCATTCTTAAAATTAAATCCTTATAAGCATCCAAACCGGGGTATCCTTCTGCTATGGCATCCTGTTCAGTCATGTCCCCAAGTTTTTCACGAGTCAGGTCGGTCACGATAAACTGTACATCCTGTAATTGAAATGTTTCACCAGGATATGCATAAATGCCATCGCGGCGTTGTTGGGTTTTTTTGCCAGCTAAAGCGGCGGCAACCAATTTTGGATGCCTTAGCAGCCGGTCGATGTCACAGGTTTTTTCAGGATACTCGTCTGACATTAAGTCACCATTGTATAAAGTTAATAAATTGCGCTTATTGTATAACGAATCAAAGTTTAAAAAGAATTTTTCAGTACTAGGATTAGCTTGAAAAGTAAGCCGTTTCAATATCAAAGTGTCCATTAAAGGACCGGTGCAATGATTTGAAACCAGGTTTGAGTAATCTGGCAGGCAAAAAAAAACGGAGACTGATTGTCTCCGTATTAAGCAGTTTAGGAGGTATGTAAATGGCTTGCTTAAAAAGCCAGAAAATCCGGGAAAGTTTGATTTAAATGGAGCGACTATCGTGCCAGTTATTTGTATGTGGCAATAACTATTTGTTATCATTAGGATTTGGTGTTGTCAGAATAAATTAAACACAGGCTTTATAGTAAATAAAATATGGTTATATACAGCACATTTTGAAGAATTATGGCGCATATTAAGAGACATATTGCCAAACTAAGATGTTGTTATTTATCATGTCAATACAACGCGGCTGTTTCAGAAATTAATACCAAAATATAATAATACCGTTGCCGTGAACTATCCTGAAAACGGGTGTTAATTCGCGTTATAATAAATTTATCCAATTGATTTATACTCAATTAAGTGATTCGAAGATTTCAGGCAGGGGATACAAATAATGGCGCAACTCCCAAAACAGGGTTTACCGGCTGGGGCCACGATTGGTGTATATGAGATAAAAGAAACGATCAGAAAAGACAGGTTTGGTATTACCTATAAAGCATGGAACGAACACCTGAGCACTATTGTTACTCTTAAAGAGTATTTTCCGGAAGATCTGGTTTTTCGTGGCGAACAAAACGAGGTTATGGTTTTAAAACCGGATACTGATGATCATCATTTTGAATTCGGTTTAAGCGCTTTTATCAAACAGGGCCAAACTTTAGCGGATATCCAGCACCCAAACATCAATACGGTGCATAATGTCGTTGAATTTAATAATACCGCATATTTGGCAACTGATGTTGAACAGGGGACGCCGTTATCTTCTAAAAAATTAAAAAATATTGACTCTGAGGGTTTGTTACTTAGTATACTGGATGCTTTACAAACTATTCATGCATGCGGCACGGTACATGGTGATATCAATCCAGATGCTATTTTAATCAAGCCGGACGGGAGCCCGGTGCTGATTGATTTCGCCGCGGCTCGTTTATCATTAGCGGCTCGTACTGGTAATCTCTCAGAACATTTACGCTCAGGATATTCAGCCCCAGAACTTTATGAAGCTAAAACAGTTGTCGGTGATATCTACGCACTTGGTGCCACGTTATATTACTTTATTACTCATACTCAACCGAAACCATCTACTCGCAGGCTTGAAGCCAAACTGAAAAACGGACATGATCCTCTGCCGTCAATTTATAGTCTGGCTGGACCTGCTGCAAACAAAATCCTGTTGAAGACTATCAATCTGATGCTCACACCTGAGATGAAACAGCGCCCTCAGACAGTCGCGGAAGTTTTGAAAGCTTTGATTCCGGAAGAAACGCCTCATCAAGGAGCTGTAAAAAAACATCAAACCAGTCCTGCAGAACAACAGCCATCGCAGCAAACCTTGGTTATCGTAGCTGCTCTGCTACTTTTATTAGGCCTAATCGGCTGGTTTATATTGAGTGGTTCGGAAAAACCGGCAGCACTTGATCAAACGGAAAACAATGAAATCAGTCAAGATAAACCAACAATACAAATTGAAACGGTGGCGGAAGCTGAATTAAATAAGCAGCCGGTAGTTGAGGAGCAAGCGATACAAGCAGTTACTGAACAGTTGCGTTTCGAAGAAGAGCAGGAACAACCTGAAGATACACCGGATACAATGCAGTTATCGTCTAACCAAGTAATCACTGAAGTAATCCCCGCACCAGTGGGAGTCAGTGAAAAGAGCACTGATTTAGCTAAGGAACAAACAGCAAATACCACAGAATCACAATTACATCCTGAAAACGCCGAGAACTCGGCCTCTGTAACTGAAACCGCTGAAAAGCCCGTGGATTCCAGTGTCGACACTGAAACAGAAATTCCAAGTAGTAAGGAGATTGATGTTTTAATTGCCGAAGCGAGTAATAATATAGAATCATTTCAACTCACCACACCGGAACAAAAAAACGCTTATGATCAATTGCAGGCGGTATTAGCGATTGACCCAAACAATCAACAGGCACAACAGGGAATACAACAGATTGTTGATAAATATGTTTGGCTGATTGATAAAACCATTACTGATAACGAATTGGATTACGCTAAAGTCTATTTGAACCGGGTCAGAAAGATAGCGCCGGATGATCCGCGTCTAAAAGAGTTAACACAAAAACTAAAAGCACAGCAAAACCAATTTGATAACTTAGAGACAGAATCCGAATTAAAACAGCCATGACATTCGTATCATTTAGTGTTTTAAAATTAAAAAATCGTTGTATGGGTAAAGTTTTTATATTGTTTTAACAGCCTGGTTATTTTAGTAAGATACTGTTGAGTGAATTATTGGTACCAGATTAACCAAGGTCTACAGCATAATAGTTAAACAACGCTATGTTTGTGCTTTGTTTATTTAAAACAAATTCTTACTTTCTGCAATACGATACCCGGCACGGTTAGTCCTTTTCCGTCCGGGTAGATGATTACTTATAAGATTTCTAAAATAAGAAATAACACGACAGTTAAACCCAGACCACAGTGGATGACACCTTTAACACTGGTATAAGGCCCCATTTTACCTGCAGGTGGTAACTTTTTGACCAAGTCAATATTTTTAATAGCCGGATAAGCACCGTTATATTCCAGTGCCACAATGACGGCAACACAAAGCAGCAGCGCCAGCATGCTAAAAGTATGGGGGTAATGCGACGATGCGCCCATGAAAAATAACATGGGTATGGAAAATAAAGTATTGGTTCTGGATGCCAAACCGGCGGAAGCAAGTGCGTCGGCCGCTTGGGGAATGGCTTTGCCGCCATTTGCGACTTGTTCTACCGAAGCAATCACAATTTTTTGATTTGGCCAGATAATTAACCAAACATTCAAGAACATGAATATGCCCATCAATGCGCCGACATAAATATCAATAGACATGCCTGCACCACGCATTGCGAATATGCCTAAACCAGTTAATACGGTAAACATCGCGCCCCAGCGAAACCACCATAAAGCGCGTGGTACTAGTTTTTGTATTGCGTCGGACTTGGAGGCGGCTTCCGCTTCTTTAAAGTATTCCGTTTGCACAAAATTAAAATAATATAATAACCCTATCCAGGCTACGCCTGCTAAAAAATGCCCCCACCGTAAGAGCATTTCAATACCGAGTTTAGTTGTAATTATATCCATAGCTTCTCCTCTGTTATTGTTAATAATATTCCGCGATTTCAAAGCATCGGGTATACGAATATTCCCCGCAACCGGAGTGGTTTGTCAAGTTATTGTTTTTTATCATGATGATTTCAGCGATCACTGAGTAGATAAAAGACCTAAGCAGTTTGAAAAAATGATAAGAGAATGTAGGCAGTTGAATGAATTCAACAATAGGTTTTACAGCAAATGTTTGCGGAATTCAGTTCATTGCAATGTATCAGAGTGGCGGTAAATCATGCGCATGAATAGTGATACATGGATAGCTTAGAACTTTCTAGTAAATGTTGATGTTTTTGTTGCCAGCTTTTAGCTTCATTAACTGTATCGGTCATCGAAACATAAACTAAGATGATGCTTAAATTAACGAATATACGGAAAGCGGCCTGAGTGGCGTTCCACTGTGTTGATTGCCACATCAAAAACCATTCGCCGCCTATGCTAATAAAGCCGGTAAACCACAAAAGCATGCCCAAGCTCAAACCCTGGATAGCCATGCTTTAATTTTGATTGAAATCATCCGGACTATGATAAGTTTGTCATAGTCGGTAACTATCTATGCCGCAAAATACAGCAGATTTATTTAACACCCCGGTATCCGGATGTTATCGGATAACGTCGATCGCGTCCGAAAGCGCGCTCGGTAATGCGGATACCCGGAGGTGATTGACGGCGTTTATATTCGTTACGGTCTACCAGACTAATCGCCCGGTGTACATGTTCTGTTTCAAAACCCTGATCGATAATTTCATCAGCGCTGAGATCCTGTTCCACATATAGTTCCAAAATGAGGTCCAGCTCAGAATAGGGGGGCAAGGAATCTTCGTCGATCTGGTCTGGAGCCAATTCTGCGGAAGGCGGACGAATGATGACCCGCTCCGGAATCACAGGAGATATACTGTTACGGTATTGTGAAATTGCATAAACCAGTAATTTAGGCACATCTTTGAGCGGTGCAAAGCCACCCGCCATGTCACCATATAGCGTTGCATAGCCAACACTCATTTCACTTTTGTTGCCGGTAGTCAACAGCAGACGGCCTTGTTTATTAGATATAGCCATTAAAATCACGCCCCGGCAGCGTGCTTGAATATTTTCTTCGGTAGTATCTTTAGGACTATCTATAAACAGCTCTTCCAATAAAGCTGAAAATGCAGATACCGCTGGTTCAATAGTGATGGTGTGATGCTTAACCCCTAAAGCTTCAGCTTCTGCGACAGCATCGATGATGCTGATATCTTGAGTATATTGTGACGGCATCAACACTGCTTCCACTTGATCGGGGCCTAATGCATCCACCGCCAGCGCCAGAGTCAGTGCTGAATCAATGCCGCCCGACAAGCCCAGTACACAGCCTTTAAATCCATTTTTGCTTACATAATCACGGATACCGAGCACAAGTGCCTTATATTCACTGGAAACCCTGTTATAAGGTGGAGCCAGAGTTTGCGGGATTGGCCTACAATGGTTTTCGCTGCAATCGAATTCCAAGCCGGCCAGTTGTTCAATAAATTCATCAGCACGAAAAACAACGGTTCCGGTAGCATCTATTACAAAGGAAGCACCATCAAAAACAAGTTCGTCTTGACCGCCCACCTGATTGACATAAACCATTGGAATGCCGGATGCCTGTATTCTTTCCTTCAATACCTGTTCGCGTTGATGAATTTTACCGGCATGGAACGGAGATGCGTTCAAATTTAGCATCAATTGTGCGCCTTGATCTCGGCAGTTTTCCACCACCCCAGGTGCCCAGCTGTCTTCACAAATACTAATGCCAACCGGAACGGATTGGATATCAACTACGCAACACTGCTGACCAGCTTTGAAATAACGTTTCTCATCAAAGACACCGTAATTGGGTAGTTTGTTTTTACGGTATATGGCTTTGATTCCTCCACCGAATAGAATTGCGGCACTGTTATACAAGTCCCCATCATCAAACTCCGGGAAACCCACAATAATATGAATATCGGGAATCCGTTCACTGAGAAGATTTATTGCTTGCTGGGTTTGTTCAACAAAATCCCTGCGCAGCAATAAATCTTCAGGTGGATAGGCGGTGACAGTTAGCTCCGGGAACACCACTGCGTCAGCGTGCAGCTGGTCACGCGCCTTTTTGCTGTATTGGATAATCTTATCGACATTGGCTTGAATTGCTCCGACTAGCGGGTTAATTTGAGCCAGGGCGATAGTCAGCTTCAAGACAACATTTCCTTCATGCATTTACCGATTTCAGTCGGCGTATCAACAACGGCAATACCGGCTGCGGTTAGTGCCGCTACTTTACCAGCCGCGGTGCCTTTACCGCCAGTCACGATAGCACCGGCATGACCCATGCGTTTACCGGGAGGCGCAGTTCGGCCTGCGATGTAAGATACAACTGGCTTGGTGACTTCCGATTTGATATATTCCGCCGCCTGTTCCTCTTCTTCGCCGCCGATTTCGCCAACCATGACGATGCCTTCAGTTTGAGAATCCTCTTGGAATAATTTAATTACATCAATAAATCTCATGCCATGCACCGGGTCTCCACCTATGCCAACGCAGGTACTTTGTCCCAAGCCTTCACGCGTGGTTTGGGCAACGGCTTCATAAGTCAATGTACCGGAACGCGACACAATACCAATGCCACCTGGTTGATGGATAAAACCCGGCATAATGCCAATTTTGCATTGTCCCGGCGTGATTACACCCGGACAATTTGGACCAACCAGCAGAGATTCAGAATTTCTAAATACGGTTTTAACTTTTTGCATATGCATAATCGGAATCCCTTCGGTGATACATACAATCAGTTTAATTCCTGCATCTTCCGCTTCCAGAATAGCATCTGCAGCAAACGGTGGTGGCACATAAATCATGCTGGCATCAGCGCCGGTTTGATCAACTGCCTGTTGCACCGTATCAAATACCGGTAAGCCAATATGCGTAGCCCCCCCTTTTCCAGGGGTGACACCGCCTACGAGTTGTGTTCCATATTCCAAAGCCTGTTCGGAATGAAAAGTACCTTGTTTGCCTGTGAAACCCTGGCAGATTACCCGGGTGTTACTATCTATTAAAATACTCATGATTGTCCTGCCAGTTCCACTGCTTTTGCTGCGGCGATCTCCAAATCATCCGCCGCGATAACGGCCAGTTCCGAATTATTCAATAATTCACGTCCAGCTTCGGCATTGGTGCCTTCCAGGCGTACAATGATAGGTACATTAACAGCCACTTCTTCGACAGCGTCCAGTATACCTTGAGCGATAACATCACAACGTACAATTCCGCCGAAAATATTCACTAACACCGCTTTGACATTGCCATCGGATAAGATCAATTTAAATGCCGCTGCCACTCGTTCTGTAGTTGCGCCACCGCCGACATCCAAAAAGTTTGCCGGTTCTCCGCCTCTTAATTTAACCAGGTCCATAGTCGCCATAGCCAGACCTGCGCCATTTACCATACAGCCGATAGTGCCGTCCAATGCTATATAATTAAGACCAATTTCCTGAGCGGTATTTTCTTTTTCATCCTCTTGGCCGGAGTCCCTGAGTTGTTCGATATCAGGGTGTAACATCAAAGCATTGTCATCAAAATTGATTTTAGCATCCAATGCCATTAAATGGCCTTCACCCGTTTCAATCAATGGATTGATTTCAACCTGGCTGGCATCTTTGTCGATAAACAGCTGTACCATGGCGCGCATGATTTTTTCCAGCTCCCGAATTTGAGTGCCTTGTAAACCTAATGCAAAACCCAATTTACGACATTGCCATGATTGCAGCCCAGATGTTTTAATGGTGGTCATTAAAATCTGTTCGGGAGTTTCTTCTGCAACTTTCTCAATATCCATACCGCCTGCTGC
>SPJK01064608.1_pt1 | contig 15095 bp, 15 predicted proteins | sample 3741771 | NCBI WGS metagenome assembly SPJK01 (sample SAMN10925997, study PRJNA522277) | cold seep metagenome | isolation source: Elba SIP-enriched marine methane seep metagenome, extraction at timepoint T2 | place: Italy: coast of Elba, Mediterranean Sea | reverse complement strand
AGCTCAGCCAGGATCATGCCATCCACAAGACCATGCGGATGGTTTGCAACCACGATCACAGGCCCAGTCTCAGGAATCTTCCGGATTTCATCCTCTGGCGTTTGCAACTCGATCTTCATATGACCTAGAGCCGTTGACCAAAATGCCTGCCCATCGGGCGCGCCGGACCGCTCAAACTTGCGCACCAATCGCAGCAATGGCAATTTACCCGTCAGCCATTCCATCACTCTGATTGTATTGGCTTTCCAAGGATTTGTGAATGTATTCGCGTAGGACAGCCTACGCTTGTCATAGGGAATCGGCGGCGTCGGTCCGCTAACGCGGGCAACAGCAACAGTCCTTTGAGCGCGTTCTACCATACCGTCCTATGTGCCCCACCGAGGGACCACTTTTCAAGTCTTCACATGTCCTCGCCGAAGCGATCCGCGACCAAGGCTTCAAGCGCATCCGCCAATGCGGCAGCGTCCGGCCCAGTCGTTTCAACGTCAATAGTCGTTCCCTTCGACGCTGCCAACATTAAAAGCCCCATGATGCTGTCACCTCCGGCGGACATGTCATCTCGGCGGACATTCGCCTGTGCATCAAAGCCTTCCACGACTTCGACAAGCTTGGCGGACGCGCGGGCATGCAAGCCCTTTTCATTAACAATCTGCATAGTACGGTGAGCCGTAGTCATGGCGGATTTACCTGATATTGAGTTAAGATAAGTTACGACTATCGATATACTTGCGACCTGCATCTGCAGCTTCGCGCGCCGCATCGGCAACTGACAAGTTGCGAGATTTCGCCAGTTTGATCAACATCGGGAGGTTGGCTCCGTAAAGGATGCGCCGCCCTTCTTGCTGGCATGCCGGAAGCGAAAGATTGGATGGCGATCCGCCAAACATATCCGTCACAATAACAACGCCGGCTCCGGTATCGACACGTTGAGCCGCCGCGAAAATCTCAGACTTCTTCTCGTCTCGATCGTGGTCAACTTCAATTGCAACTGCTTCTATGCCGACTTGCTGCCCAACCACATGTTCGATGGCACTTAAATATTCGCGCGCCAATCCACCATGAGCTACAATGACAATGCCGATCACGTGCCAGCCGCCTTTTCCATAAGAGTCGATACAGTGTCCGAAGTGGACCCAAGACGCTCCAACTCGCGGTGCCTTATTGACACCTGCCAACCCGCGGACGCAAGTCCTTGCGCCAAATGTTCCGTTACGGCAACTGACCTGTGACGCCCGCCGGTGCAACCAATCGCTATGGACACGTGGGATTTTCCTTCCTCCCGGTAGGCCGGAAGCAAACTGGTGCACAAACTTGTCAACTGGTCCATAAATACCGAGTAGCGTTGATCTTCCGCCACATAATCGGCGACCGGCTGGTCCAACCCTGTCAACGCGCGCAACTCAGGCACCCAATGTGGATTTTGCAGGAACCGGCAGTCGAAGACCATACCTGCCGACCGAGGCAATCCGCGCTTGTAAGAAAATGAATTCAGCGACACTGCCAGTTTTTGAGTGACCGATCCCCCAAACAGACCGTCGATTTCGGCGCTCAGCATATGCGGGGTCATGTCAGATGTATCGACAAGAATGTCCGCCCGATTTCGAATTGCCTGCAACATTTTCTTCTCACGCATCACCCCTTGAAGAGGATCCTCGTCAGGTGACATGGGATGGCGGCGGCGTGTTTCCGAGTATCTTCGCAACAGAACATCTTCGCTACAATCAAGATACAGAACGTCGAAACCGAGCGGCATGCGGGCTTCCAGATCATCAATGCAATCCAGAACCCGTTCCGTTGAAAACTCTCGGTTTCTGGAATCTATTCCCAAAGCCAGCGGGTTGGGATGGGCTGGGCCGTTAAGTAGTCGAGGCAGGAGGGATAATGGTAAATTGTCGATGGCCTCAAAACCTAGATCCTCAAGAGCGTTAATCGCCGTCGAACGGCCAGCACCTGACGGTCCTGTCAACAGCACGATGCGTTGGCGGGGGTATGTGTCATCAGAAGGCGAGTGCGTGGAACGCGTCATCGTGTGAAACCGAGTGCTGTGAACCGCTTTATGTGCCTTTTCGTCCCGAATATCTATAGCTTGGTCGATTTAAGATATTGCAAAATCGCTGGCGCGAAAGGTGACTGCTCAGATTTGTGAAAGAGCGTGACGGGTTGCTCCATTATCATACATTGCTGCGGTTCTGGAAGTCTCACCGTTTCTAGGTAATCTAGATGGGCAACACATACCAATTTGGCGATTGGACAAGGTGCAGCAGTCAAAAGACCAACGCCGCGTGCTTCGATCTGGCCCAAAATGGCGGGAGGGCAAGAGGCGAAAATCTGTCCGTCGATGACAGTTAAAATCGTTCTGTCATCTGCAATAAGGTCGCAGCCGAACGCCATCAATTCAAGTGCCAGCGTTGACTTACCCGCCCCGCTTTGTCCCTTGATCAAAACTGCTTTGCCTTGCCAACTGACACAGCTTGCATGCAGGATTTGCGGCTCATCCATCTTTGGCGACCTTGCTCATCGGGCCGTTCATCCAATGTTTCCGTACTGATTAGACGGGCAAACCGACAACAAACCGGGCACCGAGTGGCTCTGAGGTGATGTCGGCTTCAGTAGGCCGAATGTTTTCAGCCCAGATGACACCGCCATGAGCTTCAACAATCTGCTTGGAGATCGCCAAGCCCAAGCCAGAATTATTACCAAACTGCCCTTCGGGGCGCTCTGAATAGAACCGTTTAAAGACCTTGCCAAGCGCCTGTTCCGGGATACCTGGTCCAGTGTCTTCCACAACAATCAACACGCGGTCTTCGCGTTGACGTGCCCAAACACGGATCGCATCACCATCCTCACAGAAGCTGGTCGCGTTCGTGATCAAATTCACAAACACCTGTGCCAAACGGCCTTCGAGGCCCGAAATCGTGATCGGCTCACTTGGGAGATCGGCGATGAACTCGATCCCCTTCTCTTTTGCTTGCTGTCCCAAGTAATCGGCCAAATTCGACAGCATATGCAGAAGGTCAAAGGACTCTTCCTCTTCTTTAACCAATTCACTGTCCAAACGGGACGCGTTTGAGATATCGCTCACCAACCGATCCAAACGGCGCACATCATGTTCGATGACCTGCAAGAGCTTTTCACGTTGGTCGTCGCGCTTGGCTACTCGCATAGTGCCGACTGCGGATCTTAAAGACGCCAGCGGATTTTTAATTTCATGTGCAACGTCGGCTGCAAATTGTTCGTTGCTGTCGATGCGGTCATATAAAGCGGAAACCATTCCGCGAAGTGCACCGGACAGTCTGCCGATTTCATCCGGTCGCGCTGTAAGGTCGGGAATACGGATCCGGGCGGGACGAACACTGCCTCCATCCTTGCGCCGCCCGATTTCGGCGGCGGTCGCAAGATCAGACAACGGATTTGATATCGTGGACGCAAGAACAAGACTTAAGCCGATCGACACCAGTGTCGCGATAAGAAACATCTGCAAAACGCGCTCGCGTTCGCTTTTGACCAACTGCTCGATCTCGCCAGCGGCGCTCGCCAAACCCACGGCACCAACTATACCGCCATCAACAGCGATAGGCGACGACACGGTAAAAATTGTTCCGCCATCTGACGTTGTTCCACGTCCAACGACGGTTTCTCCGTCCAGGGACTTGGTCACGATTGCTTCCATTTGGTCCGAGATTGGAACTGCTTCCGCGGTGTCTGTGGCCGCGAACACGGAATAAATGGCAGACCAGACACGCGACAGAGCATCTACAATGATGGTGTCTTTCTCTTCGCGGCCCAGTTCGGACAGTAACGTCGTGTCATTTCCGACGGCGCTGGCGATGATTGAACCATCTGGCTCGAAAACAAAGGCTTGTACCGAGTTCCTCAGATCAAGCGCTTCGAGTGTTGACGTCGCGATTTGGCTATCGACCGTCAGAGCGGTGCTATCACTCGCTGCGAGTTGGGCTTCGAATACGTCCGCAACCAGCTCGACTTCTCCGACCAACGACGCGGCGCGTTGCGTGGCCAGGCTGTCGGTTGAGGAATTCAAATAGAGAATACCTGCCACCAACACGTTCAACGCAATGAGGTTGAACGTGATAATTTTGCGAGTCAGCGGAGACCGCTTCAAAGCAAAGACACCACGGCGTTCGCGACTTTCGCGAATTTCCTTTTCAACGGTACTGTTCGGGGCGACCCAGTCGTCGCCAAGAACGATATCCATTTCTTGTGATGTCCGGCGCGGTCTCGCGTCGGGGATGCGCTCAGCGAGGGCCATTATTCTTCGTTGTACCGATACCCAATGCCATAGAGTGTCTCAATGGCGGAAAACTCTTCATCCACGCTGCGCATTTTCTTCCGCAAGCGCTTGATATGGCTATCAATTGTCCGGTCATCGACATAGACTTGATCGTCATAGGCCACGTCCATGAGTTGATCGCGGCTTTTCACGAAACCCGGCCTTTGCGCCAGTGCCTGAAGCAGCAAGAACTCAGTCACTGTCAAAGTGACATCCTGCCCCTTCCATTTTACGGCATGACGCAGGGGGTCCATGGTCAATTCACCACGCTCGATGACTTTGGTTTCTTCTGTCTCGGCAACAACTTCGCCTGCGACAGCGTCCTGACGGCGCAGCAGCGCTCGGATCCGTTCGACCAGAAGTCTTTGAGAAAACGGCTTTTTGACATAGTCATCTGCCCCCATGCGAAGGCCCAGAACTTCGTCAATCTCATCATCTTTTGATGTGAGAAAGATCACTGGCATCGAAGTTTTCTGGCGAAGACGCTGTAGCAGGTCCATACCATCCATACGCGGCATTTTGATGTCCAGAACAGCCATATCCGGGAGCTTTCTGTTGAACGCATCCAAGGCGGACTGACCATCATTATAGGTTTCGACCTCGAAGCCTTCAGCTTCAAGGGTCATGGAGACGGAGGTGAGAATGTTCCTGTCGTCATCCACCAATGCAATTTTTGACATGCGGGTGGTCCTTGTACTGCTCTATTGCCTGTTATGTTTTTTGCACTCATCTCTGAACTGTTTCCAAAGGGCGATCAATCCCTTGGCGCGAATCACCTACGGATGCGTGACTTATTTGGCACCCAAAACCGTTATTTTTGTCTCAACAGCGTTAATTTTTCCAAGCGTTTCATCGGGACGAAAAAGTGGTTGCGCTAACCCGAAAATTGATTGCGCTAAACTCGATTTGGTAGCGCTAACTGTGCCAAAGCGGCCTATTCACGTCGAAAACCGGCATGTTAAGACGAGCCTTATCGCAGCACAGGTCTGCGCATCTTGGGGCCTTGCCCTGAGCTTTACTTAGCAATTTTCTGCATTCTCGCAGTCTCAGGAGACGGCCGATGACCACTGGACGTGTAAACCCCGATTTCAAACTTGATAACCAAGGCATCACGGGGCTCGGAGAGGTCTATTACAACTTGATGGAGCCTGCCTTAATCGAAGTTGCCCTCAAAAAGGGCGAGGGCGAGCTTGGCAATGGCGGATCCTTTTTGGTGAGCACTGGTAAGTTTACCGGTCGTTCTCCCAAGGACAAGCACGTGGTGCGCACCCCCGACGTGGCAGATCATATCTGGTGGGAAAACAACGCCGAAATGTCTCCTGCCGGGTTCGACGCGCTCTACGAGGACATGCTGGAGCACATGAAGGGCAAGGATTATTTCGTGCAGGACCTTGTGGGTGGCGCGGATCCTTCGCACTCTATTGATGTCCGCGTTGTCACAGAGCTGGCATGGCATGGTCTGTTCATCCGCACCATGTTGCAGCGCCCTGATCGTGACGAGTTGGACGGGTTCACCGCTGATTTCACGGTGATCAATTGCCCGAGCTTCCAAGCTGATCCGGCCAAGCATGATTGCCGGTCCGAGACCGTCATCGCGATGAATTTCGAGCGCAAGCTTATCCTCATTGGCGGTACAGAATATGCGGGCGAGAACAAGAAATCCGTCTTCACCTTGCTGAACTACCTGCTTCCTGAGAAGGGCATCATGCCGATGCACTGCTCAGCCAATCACGCTCATGGCAACCCGGTGGATACTGCCGTGTTCTTCGGCTTGTCCGGTACAGGTAAAACGACGCTGTCTGCCGACCCTGACCGCACGTTGATTGGCGATGACGAGCATGGCTGGTCCAACCGAGGCACGTTCAATTTCGAGGGTGGCTGCTACGCGAAGACGATCAATCTGAGCGCCGAGGCCGAGCCAGAGATCTACGCGACAACCACTAAGTTTGGCACGGTCATTGAGAACATGGTCTATGATCCCGAAACCAAAGAGTTGGATTTCGAGGATGACAGCCTGACGGCGAACATGCGCTGCGCCTATCCTTTGCACTACATCTCAAATGCCAGTTCGAGCGCGCTTGGCGGGCACCCTAAGAACATCATCATGCTGACCTGTGATGCATTCGGCGTCCTGCCTCCAATTGCCCGCCTGACCCCGGCGCAGGCGATGTATCACTTCCTGTCAGGCTTTACCGCGAAGGTGGCTGGCACAGAACGTGGCGTCACAGAGCCACAGCCGACCTTCTCCACATGTTTCGGTGCGCCTTTCATGCCGCGCCGTCCAGAGGTCTATGGCAACCTGCTGAAAGAGAAAATCTCTCAGCACGGCTCGACTTGCTGGCTGGTGAACACCGGTTGGACCGGGGGGGCCTATGGGACTGGCTCGCGCATGCCGATCCGTGCAACACGCGCCCTGCTGACCGCCGCACTTGATGGCTCCCTCGCCGAAGCGCAGTTCCGCAAGGATGCAAACTTTGGCTTTGACGTGCCTGTAGCAGTTCCCGGCGTCGCAGAAGTGCTGCTTGATCCACGCCGCACTTGGGGCGATACAGAGGGATACGATGCGCAAGCGGAGAAATTGGTGCAGATGTTTGCAGACAATTTCGAGCAATACCTGCCCTATATCGACGAAGATGTGCGCGACGCCGCGATTGGCTAACGCCTCGTCTTCCCCAATGATTGCGAGAGTGCCCCGGCTATGCGTCGGGGCATTTTCTTTTGGGTCCACATGTTTTCTCAACGTATCTAGCCCTATGTATCGCGTATGAGACTGCTCGCGTTCATACTGATGCTCTGGCCCTTGTCAGGCTATGCCCAAGGCTTCGCAGGCCTGGGGACCGAAGCAGATGGCTTCGCGGTGCCCAGGCCCGGCGCGTCATTTGCTTTCCCGCGAGATCATGGCGCGCATCCAAACTATCGCATCGAATGGTGGTATGTGACCGCCAATATGACGGCGGAAGACGGCACCCCTATGGGTTTGCAGTGGACACTTTTCAGATCCGCACTCGCTCCCCGGAACGATCCGGGTTGGAACAGCGGCCAGCTTTGGATGGGCCATGCTGCACTGACAACACAGAATGAGCATTTCGTAGCAGAACGATTGGCGCGCGGCGGCATTGGTCAGGCAGGCGTCAAATTGGACGATGGGTTTCATGCGTGGATTGACGAGTGGGAGTTCAAAGGAACATCCGACTTCACGCATCACAAGTTGAGCGCCGCCGGTGCGGATTTTGCCTATGACGTCACGCTCTCAGCCCAAGGGCCATTGGTCGCTCATGGCGACAACGGGTTTTCTGTGAAGTCAGAGGCGGGCCAGGCAAGTTACTATTACTCGCAGCCGTTTTGGGACCTGACAGGAACAGTGACCACCGAAGACGGGCCGCGCAACGTCACCGGGACGGCTTGGCTGGACCGGGAATGGTCCTCGCAACCATTGGCGGCGGATCAAACCGGGTGGGATTGGTTTTCGCTGAGCTTTGATAGCGGCGACAAGTTGATGGGGTTTGCATTGCGATCCGAAACCGGCGCACCGTTCACATCCGGAACGTGGATCTCTGCCTCTGGCGAGCCTACGCCCTTGGACCATGGGGCTTTGCAAGCAACCGCTTTAGATACACATTCTGTTGCAGGGCTAGACCTGCCGACGATGTGGCGCGTCGAGCTTCCCCAGAAGGACCTCGACATAAAGGTGCAAGCTCTGAACCCGAATGCGTGGATGGCGACATCGGTACCCTATTGGGAAGGCCCGATCTTGATTGAGGGCACCCATCCGGGTGTCGGATACCTAGAAATGACGGGATACTAACTGGGAACTGACGGAAAACTCGCGACAAGGTGAAACGACGCGCGCTTGTGCGCGCTAGCGGGGCGTCGCTATAGGCGCTACCAAGGGCGCATGACACCTGACTTTCCCCTCTCTCGCGATCTGGTTTTGGTTGGCGGCGGCCACACCCATGCTCTGGTTTTGAAAATGTGGGCGATGTCGCCCTTGCCCGGCGCACGGGTCACCGTGATCAATCCAGCGCCTGCCGCTCCCTATAGCGGGATGCTGCCTGGCTTCATTGCAGGACATTACTCATCCGATGGTCTGTATATTGACCTGATGCGGCTGGCTCGCGCCGCAGGGGTCACCTTCATTGAAGATAAAGCCACACATATCGACCCCGCCGCAAAGCTGGTGCATTTGGCGGGCCGTGATCCCCTGCCCTATGACGTGCTTTCCGTTGATGTCGGCATCACGTCCGATATGCCCGACCTGCCCGGATTTGCGGATCACGCCGTGCCAGCCAAACCACTCGATGATTTCGCCGCGTCCTGGGAGGCATATTGCAATCAAGAAGGGCCAGCACAAATCGCGGTGCTCGGTGCCGGTGTCGCTGGATCAGAGGTCGCCATGGCCGCCGCGCACCGCATGGCTCAGTTGTCTAAATCTGCTGACATCCATTTGATTGACCGATCGGGCGCGCTCTCACGGCTTGGCCCTTCCGCGCGCCGCACCTGTCTTTCCGCGTTGGACACGCTTGGCGTGACCTTGCATGAACATACGCAGATCACGTCTTTGACTGAGAAAACGATCCATCTTGCCAATGGCTCCCATGTGACTGCAAGTTTCATCCTTGGAGCTGCGGGAACCCGGCCATACCCTTGGCTGAGCGCGTCCGGTCTTGACCACCACGACGGCTACATTTCCGTTGGCCCGACATTGCAAAGCACCTCTCATCCAGACTTGTTCGCCTGCGGTGACTGTGCGCATCTCACCCACGCGTCGCGCCCTAAGGCCGGTGTTTTCGCTGTCCGGCAAGCCCCGATCCTCGCGCAGAACCTGAAGATTGCTCTTGCTGAACAGGGAGAGATGACCCGTTATCAGCCACAGAAGGACTATCTCAAACTTGTGTCTCTTGGCGGGAAATCCGCGCTCGCTGAGAAACTCGGGATAAAGCTCTCCGGACGCCTTATGTGGCGCTGGAAGGACCGTATTGACCAAACGTTTATGCGACAATTCGAAGAGCTTACGCCTATGCAGCTTGAGCCGCCGCGCTTTCATGCTGCCGCCGATGGCACGAGCGAGACGATGCTCTGCGCCGGATGCGGCTCCAAAGTGGGGCGCGGCACACTGACTGCATCGGTAGACGGTCTGATCGGAGCGGACCGCGCCGATGTTATGAGATTGCCCGGCGATGATGCGGCCCAATTGACCATCGGAGGCACAACCCAAGTCCTGACAACAGATCACTTGCGCGCATTTACAGATGACGCCGGACTTATGGCGGAAATTGCCACGGTCCATGCGTTGGGCGACATTTGGTCCATGGGCGCAGCACCGCAATCGGCGCTCTTGTCGATCACCCTGCCCCGCATGTCCAAGGCCTTGCAAGAACGGACACTCAGACAGATCATGCGCTCGGCCAGCCGCGTTTTGGAACGAGAGGGCGCGGCGATCATAGGCGGTCACACCACGATGGGTGCGGAGATGGTGATTGGGTTAAGCCTGACGGGTCTGATCCCAAACGCCCCCAAAACGCTTGCTGATGCCCAGCCCGGAGACGTGATCATTCTAAGCAAAGCCATTGGCACAGGCACGATTTTAGCGGCTGATATGCAACTCAAAGCCAAGGGACATTGGACCTCGGCCGCGCTCGCCCTCATGGCCCGTCCCAGCGGGGACGTTGCCGCTGTTTTGCGCGAGGCCCATGCGATGACCGATGTAACCGGGTTTGGCTTGGCGGGGCATTTGGCCAATATTTGCCGGGCGAGTGGCGTTGACGCGGAGCTTGATGTGGGTGCAGTCCCTTTGCTCGAAGGCGCATTGGACCTGGCAAAGCAAGGCGTCCGGTCCAGTCTTTATCCTGACAATCTGTCCGACTTACTCACTCTAACTGACGCGCCAACCACAGCACGCGGAGCTTTGATGCTTGATCCACAGACATCCGGCGGGATGCTGGCGACCATCTCGCCCGAAGCTTGGGCGCGTGTGGACGCAGCAAGACAGGGCGCGTTGCATGTGATTGGCCGAGTGACTGGCACGGCGGCCCCTTCAGGTCCGCGCCTCAGTCTGATCGACCAATAGCTCGACCTGATCTGCCAGATCGGAAATCCCAGTTGGGTCCAACCGCGCGGAGCGCACTGTTCCTAACCAAATGTGGTTCTGCTTGTTCCGCGCCCGGATGTACCCGGGATCATAATGCGCCGCCATGAGATCGCGCGCCAACGCGGTCAATCTACCTGCCTTCAGATCATCGAGCCATGCCTCCACCCTTGCATGACCGCAGAGCGGCCTAAGACGGTCAAGACGCTCCGCCATCAGGTCAGGATCGGCGAGAATGTCGGCGTAGTCCGTGACAAGGAAGTCCGCGCGCGCGTCTAGGCTCGTTTCGACAGCAATGCGAGGCGCAGCCTTCATGCGCGCCCACACACCTGAGGGGATCAAGCATGCGCCAATCTTGCTGCTTTCCGCTTCCACCAACACAGGCTGCGCCGGATCAAATCCCGAAAGCGCCTGCGCGAGACGGGTTTCAAACATTTTCTGCGTAGGCTGTGCGCTGAGACTTGCCCCAAGGAGCGAGCCTTTGTGATTGGCCATCGCTTCCAGATCGAGCACTTGGAGTCCACGCCGCGCCAATTCAGCAAGGATCGCTGTTTTGCCACTACCGGTATTGCCATCAAGCAAAATGAACCTGTGTGGCGGTTTGCTTTTGTACAGCATCGCGACAATAGAACGGCGATAAGATTGGTAGCCTCCGTTCACACGTTCGGCACGCCATCCAATCTGGCTCAGGATCGTTGTCACCCCGCCAGATCGTTGCCCCCCGCGCCAACAATAGATCAGGGGTTTCCAACTCCCATCCTTCTTGGCGAGCGGTCCTTCCAAATGCTGCGCCACATTGCGTGCGAGGATCGCAGCCCCGACTTTTCGCGCGGCGAATGGACTGGATTGCACGTAAAGCGTCCCGACTTCGGCGCGCTCAGCATTGGAGAAGGCTGGTAGATTAATCGCGCCGGGCAAGTGATCTTCGGCGAATTCCGCCGGGCTGCGCACATCAATGATGTCGTCGAACTCCGCGCCAAGCGCAGGTCCTAAACTGTCAATCTCATAACCCATGCTCTCCCCTACTCCTTGCCACGCATAAGGAAAAGGGGGGTTGCCGGGATGCGGCGACGCACGCAGATTGGGGACACGCCACCAAATGAGGTATCCATGAGAGTTGCCGCCGCGGCCTATCCCCTTGACGTTTTGAGCTCCTGGGAGATGTTTGAACATAAAGCAGAGACCTGGGTGAAGCGTGCCGCGACGAATGGCGCTGAGCTTCTCGTGTTCCCTGAATATGGCGCTATGGAACTGGCGACACTCGCCGGTCTGGACAGTGCAGGAGACTTGGAGCGCAGCGCCCATGCCGTGTCTGATCGACTTCCAGGCAGCGATGCGCTGTTCGCCAGTTTGGCTCAGCGTTACGGGGTGCATATTTTGACCCCGTCCGGGCCTGCCTTCGACCCGTCTCTAGGCGCGCGTCCCGTCAACCGCGCGCGGCTCATCGCCCCGAATGGGCTTTCAGGGTGTCAGGACAAACAGATCATGACGCCATATGAACGCGATCCTTGGCAGGTCGTGACCGGTCGGGGCCTTACCCTCTTTGACACGGCGCTCGGTAAAATTGGTGTGCTCATTTGCTATGACAGCGAGTTTCCCCTGTTGGCCCGCGCGCTTGTACATACAGGTGCGGACCTCCTCTTGGTGCCCTCTTGCACAGAAACCCTCGCAGGGTATTGGCGTGTCCGCATCGGAGCCATGGCCCGCGCGCTTGAAGGTCAATGTGTGAGCGTGATGAGCAGCGTCGTTGGCCCTGCGGAGTGGAACGACGCTGTGGATCAAAATACCGGCGCAGGCGGCGTTTTCGCCCCGCCTGATATTGGGTTTCCCGAAACAGGCGTTCTCGCCGCGGGCCAAATTGACACGCCGGGATGGACATTCGCCGATATCGATATGGCGCAAATCGCCCATGTGCGGGCCCATGGCGGTGTGCGCAACGCGTCTCATTGGGCCGAACAAGAGCCAAGCCCAGCAAAACTTCCAGTCACTTTGTGCAGTTTGCGGTGAAATCCCCTTGATATCGCCGGCGATTGGCCGCATTTACCGTGCCAAGCCCGAGCATGGACTCGGGTGAGATTAATATGGAGATACCATGGCCAAGGAAGATACGCTCGAATTTCCCGGTGTCGTGAAGGAACTCCTGCCAAATGCGACATTTCGGGTCGAGCTGGAAAACGGCCATGAGATCATCGCACATACGGCAGGCAAGATGCGTAAGAACCGCATCCGCGTTCTGGCTGGCGACAAAGTACAGGTCGAAATGACCCCCTATGATCTGACAAAAGGTCGGATCAACTACCGCTTCAAATAAGCATGGCCCCGTCAGAGGACCTCTGGCAGGGCTATCACACGGTCTCGAAGACCGCGCCGCAACGTCTCCCCGGCATTGCTTTGGATATAGCTGGGCTGTGTGCTCAGATGCAGCCTTTGCGCCGCGCACAAGCGTTCGGATGTCCGATAAAACGTCAATGGCACGCAGGCCGCGTTGCGCTGGATCAAGATCGAGCTGAAGCGCGGCGTCCAGCGGTGCGAAAAGTACACAGACTGATATGAAACTGATCCTGGCCAGCGGCAGTCCGCGCCGCCGCGAATTGTTGGCGCAGATTGGGATTACCCCTGACGCCATCCGCGCCCCTGATATTGACGAAGACCCACTCAAAGGCGAGCTGCCGCGTCCGTATTGCGCGCGCATTGCCCGGCAAAAGGCAGAAGCCTCCGAGGCTCTGCCCGGCGAGGTCGTCCTTTGCGCGGACACCACCGTCGCATTGGGCCGCCGGATCATGGGCAAACCGGCCAATGCCGGTGAAGCCGCCGAATTTCTGCTGGCCCTCTCAGGGCGTAGACACCGCGTGATCACAGCTGTTGCCGTCAAAACTCATGACCGGATCTGGACGCGAGACGTGGTGAGCACGGTCCGCATGAAACAGATCAGCGACACAGAGTTGAACTGGTATCTCGCCACTGGCGATTGGCAGGGCAAGGCTGGCGGCTATGCCATCCAAGGCCCCGCCTCTATCCTCATCCCATGGATGTCAGGCAGCTTTAGCGCCATCGTAGGACTGCCATTGGCCGAAACCTCGGCTCTGTTGACCGCCGCAGGCTACCCTATGCCGGAGATTGCGCCATGAAAGGCCACCAAATTCTGCTCGATCACCTCGGAGACCGCCAAGCCGCGGCGCTGATGGTCGATGGGCATCTCGATGACCTGCTCATCGAAAGCGACCTGCCTGCCCCCGGAACAATCTATCGCGCCATCGCGGATCGCCCCGTCAAAGGCCAAGGCGGCATGTTCCTCAAAACCCCAGATGGCCCCGCCTTCCTACGGCAGATCAAAGGGCTTTCTCCGGGCGACACGCTCCTCGTGCAAGTCACCGGCTATGCCGAACCCGGGAAAGCCCTGCCCGTCACGACCAAGCTCCTCTTCAAGTCGCGCTATGCGATCGTTACACCAGACGCGCCGGGCCGAAACATCTCCCGCTCCATCCGAGACGAAGACCGGCGCGAAGAGCTGCAAGCGATCCTCCATGCCTTCAAAGACAGCTCCGATTTCGGCATCATTCTGCGCTCGGCCTGTGTCGACGCCGATCCTGAGGAGATCGCGGATGATCTGGAGCACATGCTGGACCTGTCGCAACAGGTGTCCTCCGACCATGGACCCGACGCGGAGACCCTTCTTGAAGGCGATCGCCCCCACAGCATCGCATGGCGCGATTGGACAGATCCAGCAACTGTTGTGACCGACCCAAATTGTTTCGAAACGCACGGTGCAATGGACGCGATCGACGCCCTCAAAACGATCCAGACACCGCTATCCGGCGACGCCTATGCCTATATCGAGCCAACCCGCGCCCTTATCGCCATCGACGTCAATACCGGTCGGGACACATCGCTGACCGCAGGAACAAAAGCCAATATGGCGCTCGCAAAAGCCCTGCCCCGCCTCCTGCGCACGCGTGGGCTGGGAGGACAAATCACGATGGACCTGGCGCCCATGGCCAAAAAGGACCGCCGCGCTTTCGAAACTGCGCTGAAATCCAGCTTTCGTGCCGACCAGATCGACACTACGCTGGCAGGCTGGACCCCGCTTGGACATTTCGAACTCCAAAGAAAACGCGCGCGGCAGCCCATCTCGGAGCTTCTGTCATGACCTGCCCCATCTGCGCCAAACCCACGGATAAAGCCTACCGCCCCTTCTGCTCAAAACGCTGCGCTGACATAGACTTGGCCAAATGGCTCGGCGGCGATTACGCGGTTGCGTCCCAATCTGAGGACGACGCAGAGGCTCTGATCGACGCCTTGGAAAAGGCCGAAAACGACACTTCGCAACGCAAGCAACAAAAACTCCACTAAACACCCCAGAAAGCTCTGGACACCCCCGCCCCCAAAGGCTATCTCCGCCGCACCCGAACGATACGTCGTTCCCGGTGCCCGGGTAGCTCAGGGGTAGAGCAGTGGATTGAAAATCCTCGTGTCGGTGGTTCGATTCCGCCCCCGGGCACCATTTTGAGCAATCAAGATGTATCATACTACTCCATTATATCCATAGTTTCATGCGCTTACCTGAGATAACCTCGAACATCCCAAAACATACTGACGCATAGTTTTTCGGATGTTATGGTGGCCCAAAGGGTGGGCTGTATGACCAATGTAAACGTGTTGTCGCATTTGAAGATCAAGTCACTTGGTCCTGGCAAGTACATTGATGGTCAGGGTTTGATGCTT
>SPJK01033977.1_pt1 | contig 15095 bp, 12 predicted proteins | sample 3741771 | NCBI WGS metagenome assembly SPJK01 (sample SAMN10925997, study PRJNA522277) | cold seep metagenome | isolation source: Elba SIP-enriched marine methane seep metagenome, extraction at timepoint T2 | place: Italy: coast of Elba, Mediterranean Sea | reverse complement strand
CCGATGCGGATGGCTGGGGTCGGAGAAACCTTGTCGCCTGTTGCGCTTCCGTCCGGCATTGGCATCCTTTTGGTGAACCCCGGTGTCGGTGTCTCGACGGGCATGGTCTTCAAGACGCTTGCCGCGCGGTCCATTGTGCAATCAACGACGCATTCAACTACGCAATCAACCTTGCCGGACCGAGAGTCCGATTTGCGCGATAGGGCCACCTTTATTGAGGTGCTGCGAGGCTGGCCGAATGATTTGGAACCGCCTGCCAAAACCCTTTGCCCTGAGATTACCCAGGTGCTTGAGCAATTGGATAGGCTAGAGGGCCGGTTGATCGCCCGTATGTCCGGCAGCGGCGCCACCTGTTTCGCGCTGTTTCCTACTGTTGCCAGTGCAGAGGTCGCTGCGCGGCAACTGCGACAGGACTGTGAACGCGAGATGCGCGGAACGATTGGGAAATGGTGGATCCAGGCAGGGCGGTTATTGAGCGAGCCGTTACCAGTCTTTAGTGAGGGAGCTGATTGAGATGAAGGACGATCGGCCAAAGCGATTACTTGTTTGCGTCAATCCGATCAGCGGACCGAACAAGCCATGCTGCGGGGGTGATAGGAACTCAGAGAAACTTGCAAATGCCTTGCAGGCAGGGCTCGTCGAAAGGCGGATCGATTGTCGCGTCGAACGGATTCATTGCCTGAACAAGTGTCTGCAAGGACCAGCAATGCGAATCGCACCAGGTGGTGATTTCATGCTCGGCGTTTCGGAAACCGACATTCCTGTGATATTGGATGACCTGGAGGCGCTATGTGGGACCAAGACTGATGAAGAAACCCCGGATTTCAGCGGTTTTTATCCCGGCGGATAATCAGTCACGCGAGTACTTGCAAGTTCGGACGGTTTTCCATAGATTGCGCTCCGCTTGGGGTGTGGCGAAGTGGTCTAACGCACCGGTTTTTGGTATCGGCACTCCTAGGTTCGAATCCTAGCACCCCAGCCATTTGAGCTCTTGCGACACAGTATCGGGCCTCTGTTTATTAAACCCGACCTCATCAGAATGATAAAATCTGCCTGTTGCGCAAACGGACCTATTGTGTCTGTGAAGCCCTGAAGCGTTCATTGGCTTCCCTGAAGATTTTTCGGGCTCCGTCGAAGTTGTAACGCCGTTCTACCAGTGTTTCCGGATCCCATTCACTTCGATCGGGCGTGAAAAAATCACCCCCATAGACATGCAAGGCGGACGTTAGCTTTCCCGTCGGGTTCGTTACGGAATGAATGGCGTTCGGGCCCAGTACACCGACATCACGAGGCGCCATGGTCGACGCTCCGGCAGCTGTAATCGAGCTGTCGACCCGTTTCCAAAGGATGCTGTCTTCGCGCCCGGAAATTAGCCCAATCACAGCCCACATATTGTGGTTATGCGGCATCAGCGTCATTAATGGGGCCCAGGTGAAGTTCAGGATCGTGAGTTCATCACTTCGGTAAACATCCTGAAAACCGGCTTCCTCTGGTTCGCCCAGATCAGCCAACACTGCAGCCGGATCAGAAACCGCTTCGGCGACCACTTCGCGAATACCACGCTGGCCACTTCCTTCCTTTATCGCCCGCAGGCAATCCTCAATAAACCGATCTCGATCAAACATCATTCCCCCCTTTCGCAAATTCGGTGTTGCGTTCAGCTTTCTCCAAATAGACAGAATTAGGTGACTTTCACGGCGGCAGGTCTCTAATCGGGTTCAAGACCATACTCGCGGACGGCTTGTTCCTGAGTGATATATCCCGCAGCAATATCGGCGCGTATTTCATCAGCGCTTCGTGCCGACGGCTCTCCATAGCCACCGCCTCCCGGCAAATGGAGAACGAGCCTTCGACCAGCCGGTATCTTCTGTTTGCCTTTGCCGCGTAGTTTGGTTCCATCATCCATCAGGACCTGACCTTCACCCCCTGTCAGGCCGCCATTGCGGCCTCGTGCGGGATTATCAATCCGGTCAAACATGGCGTTGAATGTAAGTTCGTATCCTTGGTTGGCCTCGATCTCGATGATCTGGCCTAGACCGCCCCGACATTTACCCGCGCCGCCGGACCCTTCGCGCAATTCTTTACGCCATACCGTGATCGGGCCGACATGTTCCGTGGCTTCCACCGACATGGTGCTAACGCCGGATGGAAAGGCTGTCGCACTCAGGCCGTCCAGCGTTGGTCGTGCGCCGGTGCCGCCAGAGTTAAACATCAAGACGTTTGCGGCCGGTAATCCCGATTGAAGGTCGCTCGGCGCTAGGTGCATTTGGATATTCCAGAGGGCGCTGGCGCCTTCCGCCGGAACCGTATTGGGGAGGCATTTATCTAAGGCTCCAAGAACCACATCGGGTATCAGATGCCCCAGAACGTGACGAACAGAAACGGGGGCCGGATGTGGTGCATTCAAGATGCAGCCTTCTGGCGCAACCACTTCAAATGGCCGCAATGACCCTGTGTTGTTTGGCACTTCAGGTGCGATGGCGCATTTCAGACCATAGCAGTCATAGGCACGGGTATAGACCATCGGCACATTGACACCGAGTGAACTGAGAGCGGTGGTCCCATCGAAATCAGCAAGCAACCGGTCTCCGTCCACGATGAGTTTAAGCCGCATGGTTACCGGAGCATCATGCCCATCGACGGTCATTTCATTGCCGTAGACGCCGGGCTTAAGATTGGCGATGCATGCACGAGTCGCCTTGTAACTGGTATCGATGATGAAATCGGATAACCCTTCCAGATGCGGCAATGCGAACTCAACCATCATATCCTGGAGGCGTTGTTCCCCCGCCCGGTTGCAGGCGGCCAGCGAGTAGATATCACCAACGACCTGATCCGGTTCTCTAACATTGTTTCGGATTATCTGAATCAGGGGTTTGCAGACCGCCCCACGCTCCGCAAATTTCATGATCGGAATATTGAGGCCTTCTTCGTACACGTCATTTGCATCCGGCCCGAAACCGCGACCACCAATATCCACCACATGCGCCGTACTCGCCAGATAACCAACCAACGCGCCGTCCAGAAACGTTGGCGTGACGACCGTGACATCATGAAGATGCCCGGTCCCCAGCCAGGGGTCGTTGGTTAAGTAGACATCCCCGTCGAAAATATTATCAACGCCGATTTCCCGGATGAAATGCTCCACGGCTTCCGCCATGGCGTTGACGTGCCCGGGGGTCCCCGTTACGGCCTGTGCCATCATTCGCCCGCGTTTGTCAAAAAGGCCCGCGGAAAGGTCGCCGGCCTCCCGAACCGAGGTTGAAAATGCCGTGCGGATGAGAGCGGTTGCCTGTTCTTCGACCACCGCGGTCAAACGGTTCCACATGATCTGGTAGTCGATACTGCTGATTGAACTCATGCCGCAGCCTCCACCCTATTTTTGCTCAACAGGAGTAATGATCCATCTGTCTGCGCTATTGCAGAAAAGCCGGAGGTCACGATTGTTGAGGTTTCATCTTCTGTAATGACGGCGGGTCCAACCACCAGATCGCCGGGTGATAGGGCACCTCGGGCAATTTCCTGTGCCAATACAGTCCTGCGCAACGCCGCATCAAAAAACTGCCGTTGACCATGACCGCTGACGGCTGCTCCTGTGCGCTTCGGTGTTACAGCTTTGGATTTTTTGCGAACCGTCGATACCACCAATGACCAGTTTGTGATCTCAACCGCCAGGTCTTCAATGATCCGTCCGAAGAGCGTTCGGTATGCGTCTTCAAAACCAGACTTGAAGAGGGTAACATCTTCCGGTGTAAAAGCCTTGTAGGGCATCTCAACAGGAACTTCCGACCCCTGACCGGCATAGCGCATGAACACCAGAAGCGTGGTTTCCGTCGCCGCGTCACCCGCACCTTCTTTAACGAAATGCCTGACCTCCCCATCCAGGTTATTCAGGACCTGGTTGACCTGATCAGCATCAAATTCAGATAACCGCTGGAACATCCCCTTTGTCGCTTCATAGGAGAAAGGCGCCTGAAGGAAACCGATGGCGGATCCAACGCCTGCGCCTGACGGAATCAATAATGACGATATCCCTAGTTTCTCACAGAGCCGGCACGCATGCAGGGGGGCGCCGCCGCCAAAGGCGATCATGCTGAAACTGGTAATGTCGCGACCATTTTCGACCGTATGCACACGGGCTGCGTTGGCCATGTTTTCATCGACCATTTCAGTGACGCCAAAGGAGGCTGCCTCAACATCCAGATCAATTTTACCGGTCAGTTGAGTTTGCACGGCTTGTCTTGCGGCATCTGTCGATAGTGGAATAGCGCCGCCGGCGAAGTTGTCCGGGTCCAACCTGCCCAATAGAAGGTTAGCATCCGTGACCGTTGGGTCTGTGCCGTTGCGCTGATAGCATGCGGGGCCAGGTTCAGAACCCGCGCTTTTCGGCCCGACACGAATTTGGTTCATCGCGTCAATGGAGGCAATCGAACCACCACCCGCACCAATCTCCACCATCTCAACCACGGGCGTTGAAACGGGCATTCCCGAGCCCTTTTTGAAGCGATAGGTGCGGGCAATTTCAAACCGGTTCGCTGTTTTCGGTTTTCCCCCTTCAACAAGGCAGATCTTTGCGGTCGTGCCGCCCATGTCGAAAGACAACATCTGATCGATGCTGTGGCTCGTTGCAAATTCGGCGGCAAATATTGCGCCCCCAGCAGGCCCAGACTCGAGCAATCGGACCGGTTGTTCGGAAGCGGTTTCTATACTGATCAATCCGCCGCCCGAATGCATCATGAATACCGGTGCAGTAATTTCCCTTTTTCGTAAGAGCGCGACCAGCCGGCCGAGATATTCAGCAACCTGCGGGCGGACATAAGCGTTGGCGATAACCGTATTAAATCGCTCAAACTCTCTCATCTGAGGAGAGATCACACTGGATATGGATATCATGGCGTCAGGCATCGCCGCTGTGAGGGCATCTGCAACGGCGACTTCATGGGCACTATTTGTATAGGAATGCATGAACCCAATGGCGACGGCCTCATACCCGCCATCTGCCACACGAGCTGTTAGACTGTTAAGGTCTTCCGGATCAATTGCGCGAAGCACGTCCCCCTTGGCACCAATGCGTTCTTTCAAGGTGTAGCGGTCGGCACGCGCCACAAGTGGCTTCGGCAAAGAAAGATTTAGGTCATATTGCTCAAACCTGTTTTCCGTCCGCATTTCGATTACATCGCGAAAGCCATCTGTTGTAATGAAAGCCGTTCGGGCCCCGCGGCGTTGAATGAGTGCGTTTGTTACCAGGGTCGTTCCATGGACAACCTGACTGATATCAGCAAGGCGCACACCGGCTTGTTCAGCAGCGGATTCAATTCCGTCTAGAATTGCCTGTTCCGGGTTCGCATAATTTGTCAGCACCTTAACTGTCGCGAGCCCGCCGGAATACTCCATAGCGACATCGGTAAACGTTCCACCAATATCTACGCCAACACGTATCTGCTCACTGGTCATGAATTATTCTCTTCTGCACGCATATGACGTCCCTTTGAAGATTTCATGTGCATTTCAAACCCAGATCGCGGTAGAGGCGGTCTGTTTCTAGTGCGTTTTCAACGGCATTGAGTCAGCAAAACAAGCCTCTTCAAATGGCACATCCCATTAGGAAATACAGATGATCACCCCATGATTTGGGCCATCGATTTGAATAGGTTCGTCGCTTGCGCCTGCGCAGGAAGCACAGCGATATTTGATCGGAATAATATGAGTGAAACAGCTAATTGTGTCAATATACAGAATTATAATTTTAAATGCCGGAACAATTAGAGCCGCGAATGCTCTTAAAAATCACCTCCCTGAATTTAGATTTATCCCCATCGGCACGTGCAACGCCGCCAGGCAGAACTTTCCCAATGGGGGCTGAATAGGTCTCTCTATGCGTGATGGACATCAAATGGAAGCGGTTAATAAGGTTAATAAAAACAAATAATTGCTTGGTATATGAGTCTTTGGATAAGACTGGTGGAAAATGAAGTTGGATCTGCAGAAGAGCAGTGCAGGAGGGGGGACTAAATTGGTCTCGAGTTACCGTGTTTATCAGAGGCGGCAGTGAATTGGGCGGTCACAACGCCTTAATGGACTCGGTGACACCGTGCGCTGCTTTTTTTACCAACTCACTGATCTCTTCAACCTGTCCATCGGCGAGGCGAATTTCCGGTATGGCAACCGCGATTGCCGCGATCGTTGCGCCGGCGGGATCGTAGATTGGGGCTCCGATGCTATAGACCCCTTCACGATATTCGCCGGTGTCAATGGCGACGCCGGTTTTCTGGATTTCTTGAATGTTGGCATCGAGGCGCCGAATGGATGTGATTGTCTTGTCGGTATATCTGTTTAGATCATCCTTAATCAGGTGACGTAGGCGATCATAGTTTCCCGCCAATAAAGATTTGCCTGTCGCGATACAATGAAGCGGCGCGCTGCCGCCTTTCCGCGTGAACGTGCGAATTGGCTCCGGACTATCTATTCGATCAATATAGAGGTTATGGAGCCCGTCAAGAACAGCTAAATACACAGCCTCTCGGGTCGCAGCGGACAGCATTTCCATCTGAGGCGCTGCAATTTCCGGCAAGTTAAGCTCTTCAATAACCTCTTGACCAAGAGTCCAGACCTTCATGGTCGTCTTGTAACGCTTTGAGTCTGTTTGTTGCACATGACCAAGCGTGCTGAGTGTGCGAAGCAATCGAAAGGTGTTTGATTTGGTCAGGTCAAGTTGAGCCGCAAGCGTCGTCAATCCAATACCTGCAGAATTTCCAGCCAATGTTTCAAGGATGCGGAGGCCTTTTGAAAGGGTGGAATCAATCTTCGGTGATTCTTCAGACGACCCTTTTTTTGCATTATTTTTCAACGCTCAACCTCTACCTAATTGTAACAATGCTGCAATGACCTATCAAACTCTCATACCCTATGCAACGCGCAATAGCTTTGTGAGCAATGGCCACGTTCGACTGTGGAAGGTAGAAATTCGGTGCTATTTCTGCTGCTTCCCGGTGTTTTACTGCACTTATGTAATCGTCCCAAACCGTGCGGCTGTAGTCTACGGTCCGGGGTCAGAAACTATCGATACACTTCAGTCGGCAGCCAGAGAGCAAGGTCTGGGAACATGAGAAGAAACGCGATCAGTGCGAACAGCGCGAATAAGAATGGCACGGCACCAATTGAAACATCGTTGAACTTACCGCCACGGGATCGGATGCCATGAACAACATACAAATTGATACCGATCGGTGGCGTGATAAGGGCCGCTTCCATCAATACCGTGATCATGATGCCAAACCAAACCGGATCGTAGCCCATATGCATAACAATCGGGAAAACCACAGGGATGGTTGTCAGCATCATGGAAAGCGTTTCCATGAACATGCCGAGTAATAGATAAAAGACGATGATGGCGAGCATGGTCTGTATTGGTGACCAGCCCAAATCCTTGATGGCTTCTAGAATTGCTTGCGTGACACCCATAAAGCCCAGCACAAAGTTCAGGAAAACGGCAGCCAGAATAATCAACATGATCATTCCAGTTGAACGCATGGTGCCTTCAAAGGCCCGTTTTAACATCTCCAAGTTCAAGGTTTTGTTCCAGGCAGCGATGCCCAAGGCAAAGACAACACCTATTGAAGAGGCCTCCGTCGGCGTTGCGATACCAGCGTAAATGGATCCGACAACAATAACGAAAAGAAGTAAGGGGGGGAGCAAATCAGGCAAGACCTTAATCCGCGTTTCCCAGGATGTTTCAACCTTGTTGCCGTCATATTTGGGGCGCCAGATGCAGGCAATGGCCACCACACCCATGAACAGCATTGCTAATAGAAGTCCGGGGAAAATACCTGCTAGATAGAGTTCAGGTACAGAACTGTCCGTCAGTAACCCATAGATGATCATGTTGATGGATGGCGGAATGAGGATTCCCAGTGTGCCGCCAGCGGCGAGTGAGCCTAAAAATAGGGGTTCGTTATAGTTATATTTTTCGATCTCAGGATACGCCACTGTACCGACAGTCGCGGCCGTCGCGACACTTGACCCGGATGAGGCCGCAAAAATCGCGCTGGATCCGATGTTGGCATGCATCAGTCCACCTGGCAGCCAAGACAGCCACTGGATCACCGCACGATACATGCGCAGTGCAATCCCGGACCGTAACATGATCTCGCCAAGCAGGATAAACATGGGAATGGCAACCAGGATATACTCAATCGTTTGTTCCCAAACGAAGTCGCCAAGCATCAGGGACCGACGCCCCCTCAGGAAAACTTCATCCAGCGAAAGACTGAGAATACCCAGAACAGCAGCGACTGGAACGGCGGCAGCAATCAGAGCGATCAATGCGATTAGAATTACAAAAGGCATCAGACGTGTGTCTCCTCAATAACTTCTTCTTCGACGGTCTTGACGCCGGCGACATCATTGATGGTCTTCCAATCTCCTTTTGCCAGTGCCGTAAGGCAGTAAACCGACAGGAAGGTGAGACACAGCAAGAAAAAGAATAAGCCTGAAATCCAGAATATTTGCGGAATCCAAAGTGGTTTCGCCATCGTGGTTTGGGCCAGAGAATTAAATTCCCAATTTTCAGAAAACATCACCCAGGCATTGGTGGATAGCAGGTAGATGTAATAGAGCAGCAATAGGATACCGAGAAGATCCAGCAGCGCCTTGGTTCGCAGGCTCATAACATTGTACAGCGCGTCTATTCGGATATTTGCCCGGTTGAATAGGCAATAGGAATAAGACCACGCCGTGGCTGCAGCGAAGATATAACCTGAGATCTCATCGGCACCGGACAGTGTAATGCCAAACATTTTTCGGGCTAACACATCCAACGTTACCATGATCGCGGAAAACAACATTCCGGCGCCACCGACCCAAACTGCGCCGCGCGAAATGGCAATTAGCTGTGCGTGGATTGCCTCAAACATATAGCCCCCCCCAGGATCGTGATAAAAAAAACGCTACGCGAAAATTATGGCTTCGCGTAGCGTTTATTTAAATCACCATCATCGTGTTTACTCAGCGGCTACCATGCCGACGACTTTGCCGACGGTTTCATTCCACTCGTCAGCGCATTTCTTGCCGCAGCGCTTCGCCCAACGTTTGAGGACAACGTTCTCAACAATCTCCTTCAGCATCGCCTGATCTTCCGGAGAGGGATCGATACCCGTCACACCACCAGGCTCGCCTTTTTCACATGGGCCGTGGGAATTACAATCCATGCCGGCCTGATCGAGGCTTTCCTCGAATTCCCAAATTTCATTCTCCAGCTTCTCAGCTTCCTTCAGAATGAGGTTCTGTGTGTCTTCGTTCAGGTCGTTCCATGTATCCATGTTGATTGCTGTGAAAGAGGCCGCATAACCAACGCGAACACGGACATTATGTGTCACAACTTGATACCATTTCGCATTATAGGCGGGCATGGTGCCTGTGATGCCACAGTCCGCAACGCCTTTTTGCAGTGCTGGGACAACCTCACCGAAAGGAATTGATACGGCTGAGGCATTCAAGCCTTCAACAAAATCACCCAGCGTTCTGGAATAGGTCCGGATTTTTTTGCCCGCCAAATCTTTCAGCGAAATCGACTTGATCGACTTATCCTTCAGGTTGCACCAAAGCTGCTGGCTTGGGAAAGGGTAGGTGTTGATCAGTTTTGCGTTATACTTCTCAGCAAGTTCGCGCGCCATAATTGGGCGATAGGCCTTCAGAGCCTTGCGGTAGGTTGAATAATCCTGAATGACACCGGCCAGATCGATCCCTTCCAGGGCGACACTGGCTTTCGCGGCATAAGGTGCGGTGGCATGTGCTGCATCATATGCACCACGCTTCAACCCCGACATCACCTCGTACCCTTTTACCCCAAGTTCCGTATACGGCTTGGCGTTGGCAGTCAGCTTGCCACCGGAAGCGGCGGGCAAACGGTTTTGCCAGAAATCACTTTCGAAAATTTTCCAGTTTTCAAGAAACCCCCAGGTGCCGACCACCTCAAACTTGAATTCCTGAACTTCTGCTGACGCCTGTGCTGCGCCAAGCGCTAGTGCGCCCCCTACGACCATTCCGACCAGGACTCTTTTCATATGCATGAGTACCCTCCTGCTGATGTGACCTTTCAAGCTGCCGGAGCAGATGGCCGTCTTTACATTTTACTTATAGACCACTTCCCCAACGGTTCATTCACAATTCCGGTATATGAAATTGCAGTTTTGATAAATAGAACAATTAGATTTTTGTGTCAATTGTTTATAGGGCTGGCCGAAGACCCAAACGGATATGCCAATCGTCGGCCCAAATCAGTCCAGATGACTCAAAGCTTGAGATAAATCCTCAATAAGGCTGTCAGTGTTTTCTAAGCCAATATTAAACCGGACGACACGCCCCTCGTGCGTCCAGGGCGTCACGGTCCTGTTCGGTGAAACTGGCAGGACCAGGCTTTCAAACCCACCCCAACTGACGCCGACATGAAACATCTGCAGTGAATCAATAAAGGTCTGCAGGTTTGCATCGCTGCATGGTTTGATGATCACGCTGAACAATCCGGCGGCGCCTGAAAAGTCACGTTGCCAGTAGTCGTTGCCGGGGCAATCGGGAAAGGCAGGGTGGAGGATTTTAAGGACTGCGGGTTGTCGCTCTAGCCAGCGTGCGATCGTTAGGCCGGCCTGTTCGGCGGCAGACATGCGAACGGCCAATGTTCGCAATCCACGCAAGGCGAGGAAAACTTCCTGTGCGCCTGGCTTCTCGCCAAATGCAATTGCTGATTTTCGCATGGTTAGGTATTGCGCCTCGTTCGCCACAATGAACCCAATCATGCAATCGGCATGGCCGCCGATATACTTGGAGCCCGAGTGGACAACCACATCGACGCCTAGCTTCAAAGGCTGACAAAACGCCGGTGTCGCCCATGTTCCATCCAAAACTGAAACAATACCGTTTGCTGTCGCGGCGCTGGTGATCGCAGGAATGTCGGGCACTTCGAATGTTCCAGAGCCCGGCGCTTCGAACATCAGTGCCTTTGTGTTTTTCCGAAATTCAGCTGCGACTCCGGCGCCAATGTTGGGGTCGAAATAAGTAACCTCGACACCATAGCGCGCCAGAACATTGTTGCAGAAGCTGCGGGTGGGTTCATAGACATTATCCGCGACAAGCAAATGATCGCCTGCTTCAAGAAACCCGGTTAGCGCGATAGTCACCGCAGCCAGGCCGGACGACACTGCGATGCAGCCATAGCCACCTTCAAGGGTGGCCATCATTTTTTCGAGTTCGAAACTGGCCGGATTACCATAGCGTCCATAGTAAAGCGTGCCGTGTTGATAGCGGGCGTCACGGGCTTCTTCGAATGCCGAGAGCGTATCGAACAGCATTGTCGAGCTGATGTGGATCGGCAGGTTCACGGACCGCCCGGACATGTCCTCGCCACGCCCCAGTTGAACCAATTGATTAGATAGTTTCGACTTGCCTGTGGTCACTGCTTTCCAACTTTCTTTGCACAGCCTTCTCGATCAGGAATCGTATCGAACAGGCCTGATTTAACGTCTCGGCGATATCGTCTGGGACGTGACAGGATAAGACTAGTGTGCCAATATTCTGAAATCAAGTTTCACATAACGGTACAATCTATGGGCAACAGACAAGATAAGAACGCGTTCGTTATTGCACATCATTGGGGCCCCGGCGTTGCCAGCGTCAAGGATGGGCGGTTAAGCAATATCGGCTCTCACCCCGATGATCCCGACCCGTCGCGAATAAACGAAAATCTCAATAGTGTTTATGGAACGGCTCGAATTCATCAGCCCGCCATACGGCGCGGCTATCTTGAGCATGGCCCGGAACATACAGAGCGAAATCGCGGGGAAGATCCGTTTGTCCCCGTTAGCTGGGACTATGCCCTGGACTTGGTCTGTGCGGAACTGAAGCGTATCCGTGCCAAATACGGCAGCAAGTCGATCTTTGCCGGGTCTTACGGTTGGGCCAGCGCGGGTCGCTTCCATCATGTGCAAGGTCATTTGAAACGGTTTTTGAGCGCACCCGGTGGCTTCGTTCCTTCAAAAGGCAATTACAGCTACAACGCGGCTCTCGTCCTCATGCCGCATATCGTTGGAGAATTTTTTGAACAGCTGAAACTTGCGACACGGTGGCAAATGGTTGCCAAGCACGGCCGCATGGTTGTCATGTTCGGTGGCATTCCCCTGCGCAACGCACAAGTTGCGAGCGGCGGTATTGGTCGTCATACATTACGGGACGATTTGATCGCGTGCGCCCGAGCAGGTGTGAAATTCATTAATTTCAGCCCCTTGCGGACGGACGCTATTGAAGCCCTGGACGCTGAATGGTTACAGCCGCGACCTGGTTCAGATACTGCAATAATGATGGGTCTGGCCCATACCTTGATCCGCGAAAACCTTCATGATCTCGTATTCCTGGATCGATATACGGTTGGTTTCGACAAGATCCAAAGTTATCTCATGGGCGAAGTGGATGATGTCGCCAAAGACGCTGATTGGGCTGAAGCGCAGTCTGGAATCTCTGCTGATCGAATTCGACAATTGGCGCGCGACATGGCGAGCCAGCGAACAATGATCTGTACCGCGGCCGGCTTGCAGCGGACGGAATATGGCGAACAACCGCTATGGATGACAGTAACGCTCGCCGCCATGCTGGGTCAGATCGGAATTGCGGGCGGCGGTTTTGGTATTGCGTATGGTTCGGATTCGGCAATCGGCACATCTGATCGTCCGGCACGATGGCCGTTTGTTTCGCAAGGTGAAAACCCTGTGAAAGACTACATTCCTGTCGCGACAATTGCTGATATGCTGCTGAATCCAGGCGGCACCTATGAATACAATGGCGAGACCCGTACCTATCCCGACACCCGCATGGTCTGGTGGGCTGGCGGCAATCCATTTCATGCCCATCAAGATCTCAATCGGCTTCATCAGGCGTTTCAGACGCCTGAGACGGTTATCGTTAATGAGATCAATTGGACTGCGACGGCGCGCCACGCGGATATTGTACTCCCGTCGACATCACCTTTGGAACGAACGGATTTTGTCGCTGGTAGCCGTGACCGGGTCATTATTCCGATGCCTCAAGTTATTCCGCCTATCGGAGAGGCCCGCGATGAATATGATATCTATGTCGAATTGGAAAAGCGTTACGATATCGGCACAAAATTCAGCGAAGGCAAATCCTCGGCGGAGTGGCTGGATGAGATGTGGGAAGAAATGCGCGAGACGGTCAGCACACTTGGCCGCAGCTTGCCCGACTTCGAGACTTTTCTCGAAGGTGACATGATCACATTGGATGACCCTACACCCAATGCTGTTCTTTATTCGGATTTCCGCCAAAACCCGGAAAAAAATCCACTTGAAACGCCAAGTGGGAAAATTGAGTTATTCTCTGACGTGATTTCAGGCTTCGGGTATGACGATTGTCCGGGCCATGCGACCTGGTTACCGCCACGCGAATGGTTGGGCGGCGAGGTCGCGAAAGACTTCCCGCTGCATCTGGTGTCCGGTCAGCCTGAAACCCGCTTGCACAGTCAGTTCGATGAAGGCGCCTTCAGCCGAAGCCGCAAGATCAAAGGGCGGGAGCCGGTGCTGATCAATCCCAAAGATGCGGCGGCGCGCGGTATTTCAGATGGCGATATTGTCTGTCTGTTCAATGATCGGGGCGAGGTTTTGGCAGGGGCAATTATCACCGAAGATATTATGGAGAATGTCGTCTTCCTATGGACCGGCGCTTGGCATGACCCGGATTATGAACACTTCAAACAGCGCGACCGACATGGCAACCCGAACGTCCTAACCCATGACCGCCGGACTTCCAGACTTTCTCAGGGGCCAGCGGCACACAGTGCGCTGGTTGAAGTCCGAAAACATACGGGACCGGTCCCTGACGTTCGAGCCTTTGACCCCCCGCCCTTTGTTGACGTCAGTCGTTAGATACTCGACCCCGTGTCTGGATCACATGATCGCGCATTGAATCGCGTCAGCCGAGATCCGTATCCTGGGAGTGTAGGCGAAAGCTGGACCCGATATGGGACAATCGGACATAGGTTACCGGGTTACCGGAAAGCCAAGTGCGGCGTTCGATGATAAAGACGGCATCGGTCGAATCCAGTTGCAGGTGCTCTCGTTCATCGCCATTTGGCATGGCGGCGCTGAAGACATGTTCGGCATGGGTGAAAGGGATCGCGGATAAAAGCCATTCATTGGGGCCGATGATTTCGAAGTCTTCATCGGCAGCATCTGGAACAGTCTTAAGGTCGATCCAGCGGTTCTCCAATTGATAGGGTTCTCCATCCGCCAGATGCAGGCATTGCAGATGCAGGATGGGATTGCCTTCCGAGGTGTCGAAACGCCCGACCAGATCGCTGTCGGACAAAACGGTACTCCGCCGGAGCAACCTGTATCCATAGGCGCGTCCGGTCTTTTCAATCTCGACACGGACCAAGGGGATTTGGAAGGTTGCCCCCCGGGTTTCCCGTTGAACAACGCGCGTCCCGGCCTTCCGTCGGCGCTCCACAAGACCGGCGTCGGCCAGTTCGCGAAGGGCTCGGTTCACAGTGGCGCGGGCACAGCCATAGCTGCGGGCAAGGTCTTCCTCATGGGGAACCGTCTCTCCCGGTGCCCATTCCCGATCCATGATCCGGGTCAGCATATTTTCCTTAACGCTTTTATAGGTGACCGACATTGTCGCTTCAGACCCCGGCGCTACAGGCTTGCAAGCATGGATTTGATTGCTGCACGGTAGTTGGCTTCAATTCTCTCTCGCGCCACATGCCGGCCTTCTGAGACACAATGGCGTCCGGCAGACCACAGGTCGCGAACCAGGCCATCATCGGCAGCGAAGACCCATTGATCCAGGAACCCGGTTGGGTCAGTTCCTTCGAAACAAGCCGCCTGTCCGTCCAGAACGACGAGGTCGGCCAGAAAGCCTGGTGCAATCTTCCCGCAATTCCGGCCCAGTGCTGCTGCGCCGCCAGTCAATGATTGCTGGTATAGAAAGTTTCCGACAGAGCCGGGGCCGTCGATCAGGACATTGCGTGCTACATCCCGAAGGCGTTGGCTATATTCCAGGGTTCTCAATTCTTCTGATACGGAAATGCGCACATT
>SPJK01023631.1_pt1 | contig 15102 bp, 12 predicted proteins | sample 3741771 | NCBI WGS metagenome assembly SPJK01 (sample SAMN10925997, study PRJNA522277) | cold seep metagenome | isolation source: Elba SIP-enriched marine methane seep metagenome, extraction at timepoint T2 | place: Italy: coast of Elba, Mediterranean Sea | reverse complement strand
TCATCTTTCTGTGAGGTAAATTTATCGTGATTATGTCTCGCATAAACTGGTTCGTATATTACAACTTGATACAAAATCATAACATGTCTATTTTTTAGCTCAGATTAAAGGCTGATTAATTGATGGACGTTTTGAATAACAAACTCACTGTTAATGAGGAAGGTGTACAACAATAAATCAATGCTTTCTCGCACTTGTATCAATAAATTTCACAGAAAATTAATTTTTAATCATTCAAGCAACATTGTTTGAACCTTATTCCTGTCCTGGTGCGAATATCAAGAAAGATAAACACCAGAATTAATTCTATGCATCGATGACCAGGTCTTCAGACCCGGTCAACAGGATTAGACTATACACATTTCAAATCCATAATTTTCGCGCCAGCTTATCGACTCATTCAATCTGTATTTTCTGAATTTAACGACCTCATAGTGACTGAACATTCTTTTCATCTTCAGCAACAATACTGTCACTCAAACGTCATTAAGTCTTAACCTGAAAGACATAAAAATCAACATTTTGCCAAATTATCATATGTTTTCCTTTCATCATATTTAACGCTTCAAACATTAGGAAAAACTATGACATTTAATATTAAAAATCGAATGTGTCATTTGATTTTTGTGATTCCATTCCTGGAAATAGCGACTGCTGAAGCAGTTACCAGCGGCACTGAATCCGTCTTTATCAATGAAATTCACTATGATAATTCAGGCAGTGATCAAGGTGAGGCGATTGAAATTGCCGGTCCGGCCAATACCGATCTATCTGGCTGGAGCTTGATACTTTATAACGGTTCCAGCAGCCAACGTAAACCCTATGGCACGATAGAATTAGAAGGCAACATTAACAACCAGTGTAACGGCTTTGGAACATTAGCCTTCAACAGAGCGGGGCTTCAAAACGGCGCACCGGATGGCATCGCATTAGTTGACAATAATGGGGTATTACAACAATTTCTATCCTATGAAGGTAGCTTTACAGCATTAGAAGGCATAGCTACAGGACAAACCAGTAGCAATATCGGTGTTTCTGAATCCAGTAGTACTGTAATTGGTGAATCACTTCAATTATCAGGGGATGGTAGTCTCTATGGAAATTTTAGCTGGAATCCTGCATCTACAGCCAGTTTTGGTGAGCCAAACAGCAATCAATCTTTTAACGGGGTAGCCTGTGAAGGCTCAACTGGAGGGGGTGGTGGTACAAATCCTACGATCAGTAAAATCCACCAAATTCAAGGAACATCAGACAATGTCATTCCAGGTGAATATACTGTTGAAGCAATAGTTACTGGAGATTATCAGCATTCTACTGAATTAAAAGGTTTTTTTGTACAAGAAGAAGATTCTGACATAGATACAGAGGCATCCAGTTCTGAAGGTATTTTTATATTTTGTAACGCTTGCAGCACCGATGTCAATGTTGGCGATAAAGTACAGGTGACGGGTTCTGCATCCGACTTTTTCGGTATGAGCCAGTTATCAGCTAGCTCGGTAACAGTCATTAGTTCAGAAAACAATTTACCTTCACCTACCCAGATAAATTTACCTGTTGTTGTTAGCACTGACACAGATCTGGATCAAGCCAACGCTGAAATTAACGCATTTTACGAAGCCCTGGAAGGAATGCTGGTTTCATTTAATGGTGATTTAACAATCGATGAATATTTTCAGTTATCACGTTATGGTCAGTTGGTTCTATCTGAAGGTGACCGCCCCTATCAGTTTACAGATTTGAATTTTCCTGATGAAAATGGCCTGATTTCTCATCAAATTAATCTTGCAACTCGCCGTATAATTTTAGATGACAACAATAATCAGCAAAATTCGGCATTATTTAATAATCATGCAATTCATCACCCTCAACCAGGTTTCAGCACAACGAACTTTTTCCGTGGTGGTGATAGTATTTCAAATTTAACCGGTGTTCTGCATTGGTCCTGGGCAGGTTCAGGTGGCACGGATGCCTGGCGTATTCGCCCAATCAAGGAAGCTTATGATTATGTAATTAATAAAAATAACTTGAGAACGACCGAACCAGAAAGTGTTGAAGGGAATTTAACCATTGCCTCATTTAATGTCTTGAATTATTTCACGACGATTGATGAAAACTTGAATGTATGTGGTCCATCTGAAATTGAATGCCGAGGAGCAGATTCAACTGCAGAACTTGATCGTCAAACTGAAAAGCTGGTCGCTGCTTTATGTAAAATTAATGCAGATATAGTTGGCTTGATTGAAATAGAAAATAATTCATCTGAATCTTTAAACAGCTTAACCAGTGCTTTAAACCAAAGCTGTGGACAGTATGACTTTGTCAACACGGGTACGATTGGAACCGATGCGATTAAGCAAGGCTTAATTTATAAACCTTCCAGCGTTTCACTATCTGCCAGTTTTGCAGTATTGGACAGTAACGCTTTTACTGATCCAAATAATCTGGGTGATGCTAAAAACAGACCAGCTTTAGCCCAAAGCTTTACTGATTTAAGCAGTGGTGAACAATTTACTGTCGTTGTTAATCACTTTAAATCGAAAGGTTCATCTTGTGGCGAAGGGGACGATGATCTGACCCGTGGACAAGGTAACTGTAATTTAACACGGACATTGGCAGCTCATGAGCAAATTAACTGGTTAAGCTCGAATCCCACCGGATCTGCTTCCGAAAAAATACTGATCTTAGGTGATTTAAATGCCTATGCAAAAGAAGACCCCATTATTGCCTTTAAACTAGCTGGTTATGCAGATTTATTAAAAAATTCAGCCGATACCGCTTATTCATATCTCTTTGATGGCCAATTGGGGACTCTGGATTATGCCTTGGCTAATATTGAATTAATACCTTTCGTATCAGGAGTGACAAGCTGGCACATCAATGCTGATGAAGTGAATGTACTGGATTACAACGATACGGTTGAAGATGCTTCAGAAGCATCATTTGAAGCAAAACCGGAAGCATTACCATTATTTCAAGCCAATGAGTACAGGGCTTCAGATCATGATCCGGTCATTGTAGGTTTAAATTTTACCTCAGCTGAACCAAATTTCGATCTAGACGAAGATGGCTGTGTAGGCCGTGACGATGCCATTATTTTGTTAACTGCAATACGAAACGGAAATGCCAGTGCCAATTGGGATTTTAATGCTGATGGCATAGTTAGCAGAGCCGATGTCAGAACTCTAATGAACTTCTTCACTCATCCAAGAGGTGTCTGCCCACGCTAATTTTTAGTGGCACATTCCTGTATTGTCAGAAAATATGCAGCCTTATTTTGGAAAATAAGGCTGCTTAAACATAAACAATTAATAAACCAATGAATAAATTAACTCAAATTTTAACGATTGCATTACTCTTAACAACCCAACATGTGTCAGCAGCTTTTATATCTTTTAACCCATCTGGCACCTCCGCTAATGTGGGTGATTTAATCTCGGTTGATGTCGTCATCAACGATTTGCAGACACCGGTAGCCAATGAATTATCGGCATTTGCTTTCAGTGTGTTATTTGATGCATCTATACTGGCTTTTGATTCGGTTTCTTATTCTTCTTTTTTAGGGGATACCGATATATTTTCAGGTGAAACATTTATCAATACTTCATCAGGCATATCTAATGTTACATTGGAAAATACGTCATTTTTATCAGATCTGGAATTAGATGCCTTACAAGATCCTGATTTTTTACTGGCATCAATCACTTTTTCAACCTTAAGTGTTGGCACCAGTAATTTAACGTTCGAAAATCTAGATTTTGCTGATGGTTTATTCTTCGATATTACCTCTTCGATCAGCACAAATAACGGCTTAATTGAGGTGACATCTGCTAATGTTCCAGCACCCGCATTTCCAATATTGCTATTGACAGGCTTACTTGCTTTTGGTCTAAAAAATAAATCGTAGGGCAATTAAATATAACCTGAGTATGCGTTTCAATCATACTCAGGTTTTATCAATGCTTAATTTTATTAACAATGTATAAAAACTGTTGGTGGATTCAAGTCCGAAATGCAATCCTAGCGTTTATTCGGCCTCAAAGTTATTGAAAAAGATAAAACAAGGTTTTTTGGTCTGGCAGACCTGTTTCTTCTAATTTTTTCTTATTTTGAAATGAAATCAATGCCTGTTTGGTTGCCTCATCGAATTCACCGTTTGATTCACCTTTATATTCATTTAGCTCAGCTAATTTTTTCTGAAACCGCTGCACAATTTCTTTATATAAATAGACAACTTTATCAGCTGATTTGATTTCTACTATGTTTGAGCTGTTAGATAACTTTTGTTTGTCCAAGGCTTTAACCATCATGGAGACGGCGTTAAAAAATTTAATATCCGGATGCTTTTGACAATAGACTAATAGAGAACCCACTAATAATTGAGTCGATTGCCAGGGAGAGAAATCAAAAGTTTCTTTTGTCTTTAAATTCAGTCCGGTAATATAGCCATCAATCCAACCGGCAAATAACATCATCTCCTTTGATTTGCGTTCATTTTCTTGTAAAAATCTCTGACATGTCTGAGAACCCGCACCCTTGATTGCAAAGCTGTTTTTTGCATCCATTGCCAGCGTATGGCTTGAGAGAAACAGTAACGTAATAAGATAAAATAATTTGATTTTCATATTTAACAGTCTCAACAATAAAAAAAAGCGGAATAAATTATTCCGCTTTTACTAAAATTAATCAGCAACGCTAACCATCATACTTCAAAATCAAGTCTGATAGTCAATTACCACCTGTTCAAGCAATTTTAAACCTGATCAGGTTCAGTCGCATTTTAATTTTTTAATCGTTTAGATCTGCTTGTGAAAACAGCCATCATACCAACAGATAATAATAACCAAACACCAGGCTCTGGCACTGAAACAATAATAGCTGCCTGAGAAATATCCGCAGTCCCTGCTCCAACAAAGGTTAAACCAGTAACAAATGCCATGTCATCTGCCGGGTCAAGTGCCTCATCAGTGCTAATTCCTAATATGCTAAATTCATCGACCCCACCGACAATACCGGTATTTGCAAAAATATTAAAAGGATTTCCTGCTGAAATCGGATACTGAACACCATTGACGACAATGATAAAGTCACCATCACCGTTAGGTAGAACGTCTGGAATTAATACCTCGATCACATTGGGGCCAGAATGAACGGTATAGTCATAGCCTACCGCAATATCGGGATCAATAAAGATAGGAAAATCGATCCCCAAGCCTGCTTCTAAAATCTCGATTTCGAAGCGAAATTCCGGATTTTCCGGATCAAAAGGATCGGGTAATATTGGATTATCCGCTTCAGTGCCTATCAGGTTAATTTCTGTTTCAGCTGAGGTAAATGTAAAATTATCAATCTCATAAAGAAAACCGCCTAATTCAGTTTCTTCTGATAGGCCACTATTAAAATCAATAGTTGCATACGCAGCAGTCCCATCAAAATCTAAATCAACGCGGCCTTCTGGAAGTATAAACGGAAAATCAGAACTTATGAAAGCATCTGTTAAAGGAATAGGGCCTGGAAAGTTAAATTCTGAAACAAAAACAGACGAAGCAATTTGCTAATTATTTTCATTAAAAATCTGTAACACGCCCGCGGTGGGAAAATCTGTAGCAAAGCCAAAACCAACCGTACCAATAGCACCTTCAAGAAAATCCACTCTTAAATCCGGTGTAGAAAATGTTTGACCAAACAAACCATTTGCATCTACAAATTCATTAGGAAGAGGAAATTCAGAGCTCTCTACAAAAAAACCTAAAGGATCATTTGTTCGAAAAGCCACATCGTCAAATTCATCATTATCGGTATCAATAAAAAGGGTAGTACCATTGAAAAATGGCTCACCATCAAAAGTGATAACCGTTTCATCAGGACTTATACCGGCCAAAACATTGATGGAATAAACAAACGACACAAAAAATAAATAGAATTTAATTCTCATTGACTACTTCTCCTTAAGTTAAACTTGAGACTATGCATGAACAGCCAAAGCCTTATTGTGCGACTAAAAAACAAAAGTGCTTTTTAATAATCAGTGTACACATGCTTGTTCCAATTCTCACTTTAGCCAGTCAAGCATGAATAGAACAAAGTAATAATTATGACTAGCAATATTTTCGCCAGATAATATGGACTCGATAAATCAATAAGTTAGCCTTGAATTATTAAATTCGTTCAAACAATCGTTTTTATTTTTCAACTACAAATCAAGCGACATCAGGGATACAAAGGCACTCAGAACAATGTCAGCATTTTTTACAAAATTTAAAGTCTATCATTGTAGGCATTTAAATACTTTTTTGCTGATATATTACAAAATACATTAAATAATGTCGTTTATTTCGAAAAAAAACCACCCAATACGTAAGATTTTACTTACAAAAATAAATCCAATTTATGTCGATTATTCTTACATTCACAATCCATCGTTATAATAGGCATATCTAAGCAAAAACTTAATTATTCAAATTGAAGTTATCATCAGTGGAGGAATAAGCATGAATCATGAGCGCTCTATCATCCACAAAAAAAGCTACCTATTAAAAGCTATGTCATACAATTATCGTTTTAAAAATCCAAGCCAGTTAAACAAACGTTTATTGGGGAAAATTCAGGCAAAACACAATTTTCACCAGCAGTTATTAAGAATCCTGCAAACAGCGGTGCCTGATAAGCTTTCTAATCACCTGCTTTACTGCACTGACTTGGGTAACAAATTAACACTGTTTACTGATAAATCTGTCTGGGCCAGCCAGTTACGTTTTTATCAACCTGCATTATTGAGCAAACTGGATCAACATTACCCCAATCAATATCAAAGCATTCAGATCAGGATACTTCAAACCGAAACGCAAACTATTCGTACCAAAAAACCAGAAACCCCAGGTAAACAATCAATCGATTTGATTACAGAAGCCTCAGAACATCAGCCAGATGATGATTTGAAAACCGCTTTAAAAAAACTGGCCTGCACACTGAAGTCCAAATCCAGCTAAACCATTCCAGCTTAGAGATGGGCAGGACTTTGCTCAAATTTATCTGTATCGGGGTCCATACAAACCCAGGGTTGGGCACTACTGACCCAAAAATCCACATTGGGCTGATAAACGGAGGGGTCGTCCAGTGTCATCGCATTGACCGGTCTGATTTCTTTATTAGCCGCGTTTCTGGCAAATAAAGTCGTACCACATTTTACACAAAAAGCCCGGTACATAAGATTGCCGCTATCAGCTCGAATTTCAAATTCACGATATTCACCGGACACTTTCAAACTGGGGTAAACCACAAAAAGCGCCGGAAGAAACGGCGCTCCCACTGCTAACTGGCAGGTTCGACAATGACAGTTCCCTGCTCCAACCGGTTCTTGATCGATTTCATAGCGCACAGCACCACATAAACAACCGCCTCTTAATAAAAAAGCCATTCATACCTCCCATTAAAAAACTAATTCTAACTAGACCAGTCTATAGACCAGGATGACTGGTAATTGATCACAATAATATTAGATTGAGCAATCTATACTTAATAGTAGGTAATAAACAGAACATCATAAAGCTTTATCATCAGGCATGACTCGGTTAGTCGATTTACACTCTAAAGCCTGATCTTCATATAAAAAAACAGATTCACGAAAACGGTTCAGCCAGGTGAGAGTTATGAATAAGAATAAACAATATGAGGATTTTAAAGATATAGACATTAAAACCTATAACTGGTCTGTCAATGTGGTTCGTTCAGTTAAACGCATGCTGAAAGTGAATATGAAACTCCATGCGGATGAATCGGCGCTGGCAGGCGATATCATTCTTTGTAATCACTTTTCCCGCTTTGAAACCTTTATACCCCAATTTTTAATCTATGAAAAAACCGGAGAATACACCTGTGCCATTGCCTCAGGTGAATTTTTTAAACACGATACTGTTCTGGCTAACTATTTAAAAAAAGTCGGTGTAATACCGCATGATCACCAAAAACTTTTTCCTAACCTGGCCAGACAGATATTTCTTGGCCGTAAAGTCATTATTTTCCCCGAGGGCGGGATGGTGAAGGATCATCGCGTCATGGATAATCAGGGAAACTACAGCATTTATTCCAGAATTTCAGGGGAACGAAGAAAGCAACATACCGGTGCCGCTGTTTTAGCTCAAGGTATAGAAGTCTTCAAAACTACGATACGCAATGCCTATGGCCGTAAAGATTTTGAGCAACTACTGCAATGGAAACAGGAATTAAAACTGGACACCCTCGATCAACTGCTGGCGACTGCACTTAAACCGACTCTAATCGTCCCTTCTAACATAACCTTTTATCCGATACGTTCTACAGAAAACTTATTACAAAAAGGCGTTGAACTGTTTGCAGATGGATTAAGCAAACGTCAAACCGAAGAACTGTTGGTTGAAGGCAATATCCTGCTTAAAGATACCGATATGGACTTGCGCATGGGAAATCCCGTCGATCCTTATGATGTCTGGCATTGGTGGAATCGATATTTATTAGGCATGGTCACCTCCGAATTGAATTCACTGGATGAAGTGTTTTCTCTATATACCTCTCCCAATAATCAAAAACAAAAACTTCTGGGCTATTACTTTAAGAAAAATGCATCCGCCACCCGCAATCAGTATATGCGGGAAATATATGCCAATGTCACCATTAACCTGAGCCATCTGGCATCAACTCTGATTGTTTATTGTCTGAATCAGCAACTCAACAAAATATCAAAACACTGCTTTTATTCCACGCTATATACTGCCATTAAACGCTTACAAACGATAAAAGATATTAAGCTGCACCGCAGCTTGCTCTATCCTGAGGAATACCACGGTTTGATTGAAGGCAAAAGCCAACGATTTGAACAATTTATCTATGTTGCCGAAGAATTAAATCTTATTATTTCCGATGAACATCATTATGAATTCAAATCCGTTATTTGTGATGATTATGACTTTGACCTGATTCGAATGGAAAACCCGATAGCTGTCTATTGTAATGAGGTTCAACCGATTAAACAGGTCAGGGACTCTGTGGTTAAGGCCTTTCATCAATATAAAAAAATTAAAGACCTGCAACTGGCAGAGTGGGAATTCGATGATGAGCTACGTTCTTTGGCCTGGGATCAAAAAAGATATTCCAAGGCACATTATCAGGACATCAATAAGCTACAAACCCAGGAAGCCGACCCCAGACCATTTTTGTTATTCCCCAACAAAAGGAATGGAACAGGCATTTTGTTAGTCCACGGTTTACTGGCTTCCCCTGCGGAATTAAGAGAATTTGCTGAATGGCTGGTTGAACTGGGGTATACCGTTATGGGAATAAGAATAAAAGGCCACGGAACTTCACCCTGCGATTTAAGAAGGCAAACCTATGAAGACTGGTTTTCCTCTGTTAAACGTGGATTAAAAATTCTCAGCTTCTATAGTGAGCGTAATGTAGTCATTGGTTTTTCTACTGGCGCAGCTTTGGCTTTAAAACTAGCTGCTGATGAACCTGAACAGGTGGATGCTGTCGTTGCAGTAGCCGTTCCAGTAAAATTTGTCAGTAAATCATTTCTTTTCATACCTTTATTACATGGTACCAACAAGCTGGTGAAATGGGTCTCAACGATGGAAGGGGTGAAACCTTATATAGAAAACGATCCTGAACATGGAACGATTAATTACCGGAGTGTGCCTGTTAAAAGTCTGTATGAACTCAGACGCCTGATTGAAAACATCGAAGAAGAAATGGTTAAAATCAACCAGCCTGCACTCGTGGTGTATGGTGATAAAGATCCCATCGTTCATTTGGATAGCAACAAAGTCATCATGAACACGTTATCCAGCAACCACAAGGAACTGGTCGTTGTTGAATCTGAAAAACATGGCATCCTGATGGAAAATATTTCAGATACCTGGCAAATCATTCAGTCATTTCTAAGCCAGCATCTGACATCAAACGGATAAGTCATCAGAAGCTGGATTATTCCGGCTGGACAAACAATCATATAAAAAAAAATTATTTTACGGTAAAATATCACTTTGTTTGAAATAAGCAGTCAGCTTGTCCGGCCAGAATTTCATAAAACAACTCAGGTATAAACTGTATTTTCAAAAGAGAAAATAACACCCGATAAGCTTTTGAATCATATAAATTTAGTTCAAATCAGCCACCACCTTGATAAAATATCAAGAATACAACAAGTTCCAACTTTCACAAATAATATAATCCAAACCAGCACATAGTGCTGTTTACTGATGCATTTCTTCTGTTGACTTGTTATGACTGGAATTTCTACTCAAACCCGACTCCCCAATAAAGAAATAAAAAAAATCAACAGGACTATCAACCGGGTTTATGCCCCCGTTAAACCCGTCAGCTATATTTTAAGCGACCATCAGCAAAAATTATCCAGCCAGAAATTAAAAGAAATCAGTGACAATATCCGTCGTTATTATGCGCCAACCATCCCTCTGGAAACGAACCAAATCAAATTAATGTCTATCAATCCTGGACAAATCTATGTTCACTGGCACTTCAATCAATTTCAATTGGAAAATCGAATCCGCAATCAACCCGCTACTGTATTACACTTAAAAGTCACTGCAACTGATTTAACGTCTGAAAAGGAAGATCAAATCACCCTGTACCAGTCCAGCATTTCTCATCCACAAGCCAGTCAAACCATCCAAATCCCCAAAGGGATACCCCATAGCCAACTGGAAGCCAGTCTGGAAATTTATTCAGCTGAAACCGAAACAGATCAAGAAACTATAGTAAAATCTAATCCGACGATCATTCCTCTGGTAAATCAGTTGGAACATGATGTCACGACATTTTCAGATTTAAAATCTAAACAAGACAGCGCTCTAGAAACCTCAGCTCAATTAATGTACCCTGACACTGATTCTGCTCGACCACAATTCAAGCCCAGCAGCGATGGCTCAATCCATTTTTCAGCCAGTTATGATTCCGGTTACGGTAAATCTGATAGAAAATGAACAACAAATCCGCTATCCTGAGCATCGTCCTCCATGCTCACTTACCTTATGTCAGGCATCCCGAATACGAACATTTTCATGAAGAAAGCTGGTTGTTTGAAGCCATCAGCGAAAGCTACATCCCGTTGATAGACGTATTGGAACGATTACAGACATCCCGCTTTAAACTCAGTTTATCCTTATCGCCTACGCTCATTGCCATGTTGAAGGACGAACTGTTACAGCAACGTTACCGTATATACTTAAATCAAAGAATCAGCCTGGCCGAAAAAGAAATCTGGCGTAATCGAAACAACAAATCGCTGCAAAAATTATCCCGATTGTACTACCGTTTTTTTCAGCATACAGCACAACGCTTTGAGCACTATCAAGGCAACCTGATCAACGCCTTTAAACAATTACAGCAAAATAATGTGTTGGAATTATTAACCAGCAGTGCCACGCATAGCTACCTGCCGTTAATTAATGTCAACGACACAGCGGTATACAATCAAATAAAAATCGGCCTCGACTATTTTGAATCTGTATTCAATTTTCGTCCCAAAGGCTATTGGTTACCTGAATGCGGCTATTTTCAGGGGCTGGAAAATCTGCTTGCCCATGAAGGTATCGAATATTTTTATACGGATGCGCATGCACTCCGCGAAGCCAGTTGCACACCAAAACATGATATTTATGCCGCTATCAAATGTGAAAATGGCGTCAATGTTTTTGCCAGAGACCCTCAGCTTTGCGAATTAATATGGGGAGGGGAAGGCTACCCAGCCCATCCGGTTTACCGGGAGTTTCACCATGATATAGGCTTTGAACTCGACCGTGACTACCTGAATGGCTATATCCTTGAAGATCAAAGCCGGGTATTTACCGGAATCAAATACCATCAGATTTCTGAGTCAGACCCTAAACAACATTATGAGCCCAGACAGGCCATGCGTCAGGTACAACATGATGTAAACGACTTTATCCACCAGCTGGAACAAAAAACAGAGCAAATCAAACAAACCATGGATGATCAGGCCATCATCACACTGGCCTTTGATGCAGAATTATTTGGCCATTGGTGGTTTGAAGGCCCACAATGGCTGGAACAACTAATTTTACAGACTGAGAACCATACCGCATTCGAAATAAACAGCAACCAGCATTATCTGAATAAAAACCCCGCCCTGCAAACAGGGACTCCAGCACCCTCATCCTGGGGAAAAGCCGGTTATTCAGACTACTGGCTGAATCAGGAAAATGATTGGATATATCCTTTTTTGCATAAAGCGGGCGACGAAATGGAAAAACTCTGTAAAGACCTCACAGGCATCACTGTCACAGACCTGCAACACAGAGCAACCAATCAAGCAATGCGTTCCCTGTTACTGGCTCAGGCTTCCGACTGGCCCTTTATGATGAAATCAGGCAAAAACAGTCAATATGCCGAAAAACGTATCAGCGATCATTTAGCCCGTTTCAACTATTTACACGAAGGCATACGCCAAAACAAGCTGGATGAAAACTATCTGTTAGCACTGGAATTAATGGACAATATTTTTCCAGAGCTGGATTTTAAACAACTGAAACAGCCATAAACATCATCAAACTGAACAGCTCCAGTTAGCCTGGATATTTCATGATAACAGTTAATATTTTGAATTAAATCTTGTCTATTCAAATGTTTAAGCGATAGTTTTATGTCTCTTAAATGGTTTTCTGAAGAATCTGACTACAAACCCATTCCCTTCATAACGCGCCAGGTTAGAAGAATAGCCTAAAAATATTTTTTCCACGCACATATAAGATAAGGTTGCAAGCAAAATGGAGCTCGTTAAATAAATCAGCAAGGCAAGAGGCCATCCAAAGTGAAGTTTTTTAACAAACAGTAATATTGGGAAATGATAAATATAAAGTGAATAGCTGATACTTGAAACCAGAAACATTGATTGGTACAGCCTTTTTCGCTTTAATCTAATCCCAAGCAGACTATGTACCAGAATACCCAGACACAGCAATAACAGATAATAACTATACACCTTGAATCGTAAGCTATGACCGGACTGGATAAAAAAACTATCAATCATCCCCAATTTATCCAGATAGCTGAATGAAACTAAAACTATCAGCATAAGCATGCCTATCAGATTAGCAGCGTTCAATCTATAATGCCGAAACTTGAATATCAATATACCGATTGAGAAATTAAATAAATGTATATAGAGCTGATCAAAGGCCAAGCGAACAAATTGCATATATGAAATTGAATCGGCCAAGTAGGCATCAAGTACTGATAAACGCGCCATTAAACTGATCAATAACAAAGTCAACAGCGTGCCCAAGGCGATAAAGCGGGGTCTCAACTGCAATAAAATCAAAAGAGGAGAAACAAGGTACCATTGAAATTCAACGGCCAATGACCAGTAAACCGCATTAATACTGCGATGAAAATTATCATAAAAATTATGCAGATTAAAAAAATGAACCCAAAAATCCAGCCAGCCACTTCCCTCATAAAGCGCCAAAATAATTAATGAAACCAGATATGCAGGGTATATACGCAAAATTCGTTTTAAATAATAAATGCGAATCGCTGTAAGCAACGGGTAATCCATTAAGGCATTACTCAATGAAGCACTTAATAAATAACCACTCAGGATAAAAAACAGTGGAATTCCATAACCCGCGATTGAATTGACAACAGCTTTCAAGTAAAAAGGGAAATCCGCCGTAGTCGTGGAAAAGTGTCCTAAAACGACCATCAAAACAGCAACTGCTCGTAACATCTCAAATATGGGTTGTTTAGAATGCATAGAGTCATCGCCTTTTAACATTTTCCGAACTGCATCACAGTTATCGAATTTAAAAATTCCCGGATACTACGGCCTCTGAAGATGATTGTAAAGCGTTATACAAGAATATTTAGCAATGCATTCAATATGGAATCGAATCAATCAGGCTCAAATTTTCTGCTCACCATTACACTGAATTGGTAAAATATTCACTACTTTGAACTCACTCTATCTGCATGCAATCAAAACTCCCCGTCGTATTATGCTTTTCAGGTCATGACCCCAGTGGTGGCGCAGGCATTCAGGCAGATATTGAAAGTCTAAACTACCACCAATGCCACGCTTGTTCAGTCATTACAGCAATTACCGAACAAGACAGTCATAATGTGAAACAGATAATCCCGCAAAATGCCCGGCAGTTTAAAGCACAGGCTCTAACCCTGCTGAATGATATGGAAGTTCGCGTATTCAAAATTGGCCTGGTTGCCGATCTGGATATTTTATTTGCAATCTGTACTATCCTGGATCAATACAGCCATATTCCCGTTATCTTTGACCCGGTACTGTCAGCGGGTGGCGGTTTAGCCATGAGTAATGAAACCCTGATCCATGCCATGAAACAACATTTAGTCAGGAAAACCAGCTGCATCACTCCGAATAGTATGGAAGCTAGAAAGCTGACCGGTTGTTCTGATCTGCAACAATGCGCTGAGCAGTTAATGGATCAGGGCTGTGCTTATGTGCTGATCAGTGGTGGTCATGAAAATCCCGAAAAAGGACACCTATACAATCTGCTCTATCAACCTGACTGTACTGTCCAGATTAGCCAATGGCAACGTCTACCGGGCGAATTTCACGGTTCAGGCTGTACCTTAGCCAGTGCGATTGCAGCGGGTTTTGCTCAAGGCATGGAACCATTAAATGCAATTCAACAAGCACAAGACTATACCTGGAATTGTATTAGACATTCCTATCAAACCGGTACGGGTCAACTCAACCCTGACCGATTGTTTAAAACAAATAGTTAAACATGGCCCATCAAATCACAGTTTATACATTATTTCCGTTTTCTTTCTCAAGGCAAGTGAAAGCAGGGATGCTGCCACTCAGGCTCACACGTACCTATTAGCGCCGTGCTTTGAGAGACTCAATGCAAGCAATCAGTGATTGGTATAGAACCATGACCTTGAATCATTCCCAGCCATTACACACCGGAACCCGAAACGCATGTTATTACCCGAAAAAGGCATTTATGCCATTACCCAAACAGCTGGCAAAAGTCCTGCACACATCCTTTCTGATGTAGAAGCATGCCTCAAAGGCGGGGTTCAATTACTGCAATATCGCAACAAAGAACG
>SPJK01047741.1_pt1 | contig 15111 bp, 12 predicted proteins | sample 3741771 | NCBI WGS metagenome assembly SPJK01 (sample SAMN10925997, study PRJNA522277) | cold seep metagenome | isolation source: Elba SIP-enriched marine methane seep metagenome, extraction at timepoint T2 | place: Italy: coast of Elba, Mediterranean Sea | reverse complement strand
TGTTCGCCAGATAAGGGTTCAGGCACTCATATCCGCCGTCTTTGCCCAAGCCGCCGGCGATCCAATAGATCGCTGGATAGCTGGCTAGCGCTTTTGCAGCGGCTTCTGCATTTGTCGCCTTTGAATCATTGACGAACAGGATGCCATCCAACTTCGCCACGCGTTGCTGGCGATGCGGTAGTCCTGGGAAGTTTTGAAGCCCTGCCGCGATTTCCCCATCCGACAGGCCCAACAAGCGACAGACTGCCGTTGCGGCTGCTGCATTCTGGGCATTGTGATCGCCGGGAAGCGTTTCCAAATCCGCGAGAGTGGCGACAGCGACTTGTTCGCCTTCCATGTCATTGATCAGCCGGTCCGCATGGCCACAGACGCCACCACTGACCAGCGTTTCACCAGAGATCGGCACAACACGGCGCGGGCCATTCGTCACGGCTTCCGCAATTCCGGCACAGCGGTCATCATCAATCCCGACAACAGCGGCCAGAGCGTCTGATCGCGCAATCGGCACGGCAGAGCCTGTCTCAAAAACCCGCGCCTTTGCCGCGACATAGCCATCCATACCACCATGCCTGTCGAGATGATCGTTCCCGATATTCAGTAGGACAGCGATATCGAAACTTGCTTCAGGGCAAAGCTCCAGTTGGTAGGACGAAAGCTCCAGAACATAGATGCCGTCTTCTTCGAGCTTCGGCAGATCCAGAACCGGGTAGCCGAGATTGCCACCAACGGCGACCTTTCGGCCCGCTTCTTTCAGGACATGCCCGATCAGCGCTGTCGTTGTGGATTTACCGTTCGTGCCGGTGATTGCGACAACGCGCGTTTCGGGAACAGTCTTCAGCAACAGTTCGACATCGCCCAAGATTGGCAATCTGGCTTGCTTAGCCGCCGCCGCTGCAGGGTGAGGTGTCGGATAGGTATGCGGAATTCCCGGGGACAGGAACAAGGCAACAGCGTCGTTCAACGCATCAACTGCGGTCGGGTCGGACAGGGTGAAGCCGGCTGCTTCTGCAACTTCCCGCGTTTTGGGGTTATCGTCCCAGCAAAGGACATCCGCGTGCCCTTGAGCCAACGCCTTGGCTGTCGACAAGCCGGACCGGCCCAGGCCAACGACCCAGACTCGCTTTCCAGCATATCTATCAACCGTGATCGTCATCCGCTTCGCCCTATCTCAGCTTCAAGGTTGATAGGCCGATCAGCGCCAAAATCGCGGCAATGATCCAGAAACGAATAACGATAGTGGGCTCCGCCCAGCCCTTCTTTTCGAAGTGATGGTGCAAAGGTGCCATGGCGAAAACGCGCTTGCCGGTCAGCTTGAAGGACAGCACTTGGACGATGACAGATACGGTTTCCAACACGAACAGGCCGCCGATGATGGCGAGCACAATCTCATGCTTGGTAATCACGCTCATGGCGCCCAAGGTCCCGCCGAGGGACAGCGAACCTGTGTCGCCCATAAAGACCATTGCCGGTGGTGCATTGTACCAAAGGAAACCTAACCCGGCGCCCAGGATCGCCCCGCAAATGACGGAGAGTTCGCCCGTTCCGGCGATGTAGTTGATTTGCAGATAGCCCGCATAGACCGAGTTACCGACCAGATAGGCTATGAACCCAAAGCAGGCGGCTGCAATCATCACCGGCACAATCGCAAGGCCGTCCAAACCGTCCGTCAAGTTCACCGCGTTGGACGCACCGACCATGACAAACAAGGCGAAGGGAATGAAGAACCAGCTGAGCTGTACCAACACATCCTTGAAGAAGGGGAGGCTCAAGCTGGTCGATAGTGGCTCCGGCGTTACTGCCACGAACCAATAGGCCGCCGAAATTCCAATCACAGTCTGGCCCAGAAGCTTCAACCGTCCGGGCAGGCCTTTAGAATTCCGCTTGGTTAGCTTCAGATAGTCATCCGCAAAGCCGATCCCACCGAACCCAAGCGTCACCATCATCACAATCCAGACATAGGGATTGGACAGATCGGACCACAGCAGTGTCGAGCCGACCAGGGCGACCAAGATCAGGAACCCACCCATGGTCGGCGTCCCAGCCTTCTTCAAATGCGTGTCCGGCACATCTTCGCGAATATTGCTGGCGCCGCCCTGTTTGGACTTCAGCCAATCGATCACGCGCGGCCCCAGCAGGAAACTGATCAACAAGGCGGTCATCACTGCGCCGCCGGTCCGGAATGTCAGATAGCGGAACAGGTTGAAGAACTGCATGTCTTCGGCAAGGGGGGAAAGTAGGCTGTGCAACATTTATCGATATCCCCCTATTCGCCCAGCGCTTCGATTGCCGAAACGACGGCAGCCATGCGGCTCCCAAGCGATCCTTTGACCGTGATGAGGTCACCCGCCCCCAAAGATGCTGCGACAGCGCCCGCCAAATCCGCGCTTTCCATCGCACTGCAGCCCTGAACCTTTTCCGGCAAAGCCTTGTGCAGCGCAGTCATGTTCGGTCCACAGCAATGAACGACATCGATATCCGAAGCCGCAATGTCATCGCGCAGGGACACATGCAGCGCTTCGGCCTCAGGGCCAAGCTCCAACATATCGCCCAGGACAAGAACCCGTTTACCGCCCGGACCCGGCTTCGCATTTGCAAGAACGGAGATAGCAGCCCGCACAGATGCCGGGCTTGCGTTATAGCTTTCATCGACCATTGAAATATGCGCATCACCGCCAAGCGGCACTCGGATCAAGGCCCCGCGCCCTCTCGGTGCGCGAATTTCTGAGAAGGCGGCAGATGTCGCGACTGGATCGGCGCCAAGGGCCTTAACCGCCGCCAGGACCGACAGGCTGTTCATCACCCAATGAATCCCGGGCGCCCCCAGACAGTAATCGATGATCTGTCCATCAACTTCCGCTGTCACGGCACTGCAAGCCGCATAGAGCGAATGATCAATCAACCGCACCGATGTATCCGGCTTCGTGCCGAAATCAAGGATCCGTGTGATGCCCATGGAGCGCGCTGCGGCGACCATTCGTGCTTGTAATGGATGGTCAGCATTGATCACGGCTGCCCCGGCGGCATCCATCCCTTTGAATATCTCACATTTGGCGTCGCAGATTGCTTCGATGCCATCGAAGAATTCCAGATGCACCGCCTCTACCGTTGTGATGATAGAGACATCCGGCCTCAGCATTCGCGACAAATCGGTAAGCTCACCGGCATGGTTCATGCCCAGCTCAAAGACACCAAACTCGGTATCTGCCGGCATCCGACAAAGCGTCAGTGGCAATCCGATGTGATTGTTGAGGTTCCCCGTCGTCTTGTGCACGCGCCCCAACTTGCCAAGCGCCAAGGCCAGCGTTTCCTTGGTACCCGTCTTGCCAACAGAACCCGTCACAGCCGCAATCCGTGCGTTGCTTCTGTCGCGTGCAGTAAGGGCGAGCGTCTCTAATGCTTCCATCGTATCCGAAACGACCAGGACAGGAGACAACCCATCATCACGGCTTGCAATTGCCGCCACAGCACCTTTTGCAAGCGCATCTGCAACATAGTCATTGCCGTCATGATTGGGGCCCGACAACGCGATGAACAGGTCACCAGGCTCAACCGAGCGGCTATCGATGGAGACACCCCGCGCCGCCCAGCCCCCGGCCTCCCCAGGAAAGCCGAGTGCACGGCCCACTTCCGCCGCACTCCAAAGGATCGGGCGTTGTTCGGTCATGCCGCGCCCCCTCTTTCCAGATCGGTAAGGGCAGCCTCAACCTCCGACACATCGTCGAAGGGCAGGACTTCCCGCCAATGGACTGACCCGGTTCATGCCCTTTGCCGGCAACGACAAGAACGTCACCGGATTTCAATTGCTTCATAGCTTCCCAGATCGCCAGGCGCCGGTCGCCGATATCGACGGCGTCAGGGCAGGCAGCCATGACTTGGCGCCGAATCTCCGCCGGCTCCTCTGTACGGGGATTGTCGTCCGTCACGATGGCGAAGTCCGCGAAATCCTTAGCAACCGCGCCCATCATTGGACGCTTTCCTGGATCACGATCGCCGCCCGCGCCGAATACAATGCATAGGCGCCCCGACACATGAGGCCGCAACGCCTTTAGAACAGTTTCCATCGCACCCGGTGTATGGGCGTAGTCTACATAAACGCGGGCGCCGTGGCGCGTACGTGCGGCCAACTGAAGTCGGCCGCGCACCCCAGTGAGGCGGCTTAGATTCTCACAGGCGATTCCAGCCCGCCCGCCGGTCGAAACATAGAGTCCGAGAGCGGCCAGAATGTTTTCCACCTGAAACGCGCCGGGAAGCGGCAGATCCGCCTTATGCCGCTCACCATGAATAGAAAGTTCCAGCTCGAACCCATCGCCCATGGTTTCTGCTTTCGGGCAATGGATATCGCCAGCGCGAATGCCATAGGACAGTGCGGACAATCCTCGTCCCCGACAGAGATCAGCCAGCGCCGGATATTCTTCGCTGCCCGCATTCAGTACCGCCACACCAGTTTCCGGCAGAAGTTCATCGAACAACCGAAACTTGGCCGCGCGATAGGCTTCCATCGTCTTATGATAATCAAGGTGATCGCGGGAAAGATTTGTGAACGCTGTCGCCTGGAAGCGCACCCCGTCCACGCGGTGCTGGTCGAGCCCGTGGCTGGATACCTCAATGGCCGCGTGATCGATCCCCTTACCCGCCATTTCGGCTAGCGCGGCGTGCAACGCTGCAGGCTCAGGCGACGTCAAACCGCCGCCCCCTTCATAGCCGGGACCTTCTATGCCGAGCGTTCCTATACTGGCTGCCTTCAAACCGGCATGTGCCCAAAGCTGACGGGCAAAGGTTACAACGGAGCTTTTCCCATTAGTCCCGGTCACACCCACCATGACACTTGGTTGACGATCAAAATACCGCGCGGCAAGCCTGGCAAATCGGCGGCGCGGGTTCTCATCCCGGATAAAGGCCGCGCGGCCTCCCAAATCGGCTTCCGTTACACTCGGCGGGGCAAGAACCGCAATGGCTCCTTTGTCCAAAGCCTGCGGGATAAAGGCAACGCCATCGACCTGGCTGCCCGGCAATGCGGCAAAAAGATAGCCTGGACGGACATCTCTGCTGTCCGCTGTAAGGCCCGTGATTGGCAGGTTTGCGAGTAGATCTTTCGCGTCCACCATTTCCGTTCTTTTTACCTCACTCCTTTTGTCGTTCAGTCCGCACCGCAAGCGGCGGCGACCCGACGATTCTTTTTCGGATCAACTTCGGGCATTTCAAAGGCAAGCGCCTGACGAACCGAAGGCGCGTTCTCTTCTTGAGGAGAAATTGCCGCCATGGGCGCAATCGCCTCGATGATCGCACCAACGGAAGGGGCTGCGACCCAGCCGCCGGTAGCGTAACCGTGGGTTTCCTTGGTGCCTTTCGGTTCATCCAGCACCACATAAACGATGTAACGAGGATCATTCATCGGAAAGGCCCCGACGAATGAGGAAATCAAAGCCTTGCGTTGATAACCCCGTGTCCCTGGTTTCTCCGCTGTGCCGGTCTTGCCGCCAACAAGATAGCCCGGAATATCTGCACGACCGCCTGAGCCTTCCAAGGTGTTGAGCCGCATCAATCGGCGCATGGTGTCGGACACATCCGGCCCGAGGATCCGGCGGCCTTTCACGGGTTCCGTCCGCTTCACCAAGCTGGGCTCACGCCGGATCCCACCATTTACCATCGCCGCGACACCAGCCGTCAGATGCAACGGCGTGACCGAGATCCCATGACCGTAAGAGATCGTCATGGTGCTGATCGGGCTCCATTTGTCCGGATATTGCGGGCTACCGCTTTCCGGCAGCTCAATCGCCAGGGGATCAAGCAACCCGAGTTTCTTCATGAATTCCTTCTGCCCGGCTGGGCCAACCTCTATCGCCATTTTCGCAGAGCCGATATTGGACGAATAGATGAAGATTTCAGGAACTGTCAGAACCCGGTTCTTAGCGTGGTAATCGCGAATTCGGAACCGTGAGATTTTGATCGGCTCCCGCGCGTCATAGCTATCCGCAATACTCGCGATCCCGCTGTCCAACGCCATTGCGGTATTGAAGATTTTGAAGGTAGAGCCGAGCTCATATACGCCGAGAGTTGCGCGGTTGAAGAGGTTGTTTTCGGGAGAGACCGCCGGACGGTTTGGATCAAAATCCGGCAAAGAAACCATCGCCATGACTTCTGCGGAATTCGCATCCAGCACAATCGCAGACCCGCCAAGCGCGCTATAGGTATCGATTGCGCTCGAAAGCTCCCGACGGACAGCGTGCTGCATCCGGCTGTCCAGTGACAAAGCCAGTGGTTCTTTGGAACGCCGCAGGGTCGAATCGAACCACTTCTCAACACCGGACAGGCCGTTATTGTCGATATCGGTGAACCCGATGATGTGAGAGAACAAATGCCCCTGCGGATAGGCGCGCGTTTCGTCATAGTGGAAATTCAGACCCGGCAGCCCCAACCGGTTCACTGCGGCTTGCTGCCGAGGCGTCAACTGGCGATGTAGCCAGACGAAGCCGGCATCTTTGGTTATCCGCGAGAAGATCGTCGAACGATCAAGATCCGGCAGGACGAGCGAAAGTTTCTCAGCTGTTTCAACCGGGTCGAGGATCCGTTTCGGGTCAGCGGAAAGACCAACCGTCGTCAAGCTGGTGGCAAGCACCACGCCATTGCGATCCGTGATCTCCGCCCGTTCCTTCGTCGCCTCCGCAGCACTGACCGCTGAGATCGTTCGCGGCTCCCGCGGGCGCTCAAGCGCTGCGAAATCGACCAGCCTGACGCCAATCGCGAAAAACGCGACACTCATCACGGCACCGGTGATAATCAGCCGGGTCCGACCAACCTCAACAGCTTGCCGGAAGACGCCGTCCATCTGTGGCGAGGGACACTCAATCGCTGACATGCGTCCGTTACGCTGGGCACGACGACGCTCTGAAAACTCTGAACCCGACGGCGCGCGTCGGGATTTCTTAAACAGTTTTCCGAAAAGAGCAGTCATTCTGACGTCCTCCTCCAGGTTGCCGGTACCGCTTTTGCGGCGCCATCCAGGAAACGGGAGATGGGCCCGGGATCGGTTTCTCCGCCCTCGCCCTCCTCCGGTTCAGGTTTCAAGGGTAATGCTTCCAAATGCATGACCTGTGTAGGTCGAACCCGCTCCAACTCCGGAAGCAGCGTATTCGAAAGCTGCTCTATCCGGTCAGGTCTGTTGAGGTAGGTCCATTCGGCGCCCAGCACATGGACGCTTTCTTGCTCCGCAAGTATCTCGCGATTGAGTTCAGCCAGCTCATCCTCAAGGTCAGAGACCTGAAATGCCGTATGGAACAAGGCATATCCCGTCGCCAGGAAGAGCACGCCCCAGATTGCGATCATCAGCGCTCTCATGCCGCAGCCCTCCCCTCATCACCGTGAGGAACTGCATCAGTTCGAACGGCCCAACGAAGCCGGGCAGAGCGGGCGCGCGGGTTGCGTGATGCTTCCGTGGCGCTCGGCTTAACCGGCAGCCCAGAAGGCAGATCAAATGTTGCAGCGGAGGTCGCGGTTGCGCTGGGCGGCAAGTGTCGGGACCCTTGGTCCGCCCGACCAGAGCGTGCGCGCAGGAAAGCCTTAACGCGACGATCCTCAAGACTGTGAAAGGAGACAACAACCAAACGCCCACCGGGCGCAAGCAGCCGTTCCGCCGCCGCGAGGCCACGATCCAGCTCTCCCAACTCATCATTCACTTGAATGCGGAGGGCTTGGAACGTCCGTGTCGCAGGATCGATGCTATCACGCGGGTTACCCTTCGGTCGCGGCACAGAAGACCGAACGATTTCCGCAAGCTTCGATGTGGTCTCAATCTGCTCCTCAGCACGGGCAGCCACGATGGATCGCGCAATACGCCGACTGAAGCGTTCTTCCCCATATTCCCAGATGACCCGCGCCAGATCCGCCTCGGGCCAGCTATTCACGATATCTGCGGCAGACGCGCCCTCCAGGCTCATCCGCATATCAAGGGGGCCGTCTTTCTTGAATGAAAACCCGCGACCGGCCTGATCGATCTGCGGTGAAGACATACCGAGGTCGAGCGCCACGCCGTCCAGGCGATCAACACCGCGCGATGCCAGCAGGGTCTCCATATCGCCGAAGCAACCGCCGATCAGCGAGAAACGCGTGCCGAAGCGCGCCTCCAAGTCGGCGCCGCGCGCCAGTGCTTCCGGATCACGATCAATGCCGATCAGATTACAGTTCGCCGCCTCTAGGATCGCGAGGCTATACCCGCCCGCGCCAAAGGTTCCGTCGAGATAGGTTTCCCCCTCTGCAGGGCTCAAGGCCGCGACGACCTCATCCCGCATAACCGGCAGATGGATAGCAGCGCTCATTGCCCACCCCCTTTCGGTTTCAGGGTGAGGGTACGCCCGCGCATCCGCTCGCGCGCCTTCTTCGCATGCGCCTCAAAGCGATCCGGAGACCAAATCTGGAAACGGGCCGCGCGTCCCACGAAGACTGCCTTGCCGGAGATATCGGCAAATTCCATGAAGTCTTTGGGCAGAACTATCCGCCCGGTCTCATCTATCTGTGCCTTGCGTGCCTGTGCGATGATGGATGCCCCCAGATCATCCTCTTCCTCAGAGAACAGTGGCGCTTCCTCGATGGCGGCTGCCATCCGCTCTAGGAAAGGCTTATCGCATGCTTCCAGCGCATCATCCTTAGGCGACGGGAAAACATAGACGAAGCGCCCGGCATCTTCCGGCAATTCGGCACGAAAATCGGCCGGCAGAGAGACACGTCCCTTGCCGTCGACCTTGTTTTCGAATGTGCCTGCGAACAGTGCCATTTCGCTCGCCTTCTCACCCAAACCATCCAAATGCCCCACCCGGAGCGCTGACCATTGGGACGGAATGGTTCGAATATGCCCTTATTTGGGTTTCTATGGGATATCATGGTATTTAATGTTTCGTCAATGGGATCACATGTAAAACCCTGGAGAATCCAGGTATTTGAGGTGCCACGCCACTAACGAAGCAGTCGTTTATTGAGAACGTGAAGTAATCAACACTCGGCAACACGGAATTTTGTGAGAACATTACGGAAATTATTTCTAAATATGGATTATTTTTGTTCTTATTAAGCCGAACTGACGTTCGTGTTCGGCAAACCTCGGAGAGGCTCTCCCTTGTGACCGGCAGTCGGGAATTAGCGATAAACGCCCAATTTATGGAAGGTCCCGTGATAGGGAACGACTAAATTTCGTTCTAGTCTCAGAATGAAGGACGTGCGACGCGAAACCCACGATCGCTGGAAGGAATATCAAAATCGACCTTCACACGATTGCCCAAGTTAACGCGCGGAATCTGGACGATGATGCGCCGCAGAAACTTCGGTATATCTTTCAGCTCGTTCCGGGACGCAACGACAGCATCTGCGCCGCGTACCGCACTGCGCAGATCAGCCGGGATCGATGCCCAACCGCCACCGCGATAAACCCTGCCCTTGCAGCCCCCGGTCACAAAAGCCGCCGGGGATCCATCGACCGGCGCGCCAATATAGCTGGGGGCGCCACAATCCTCGACCCACTCCCAGACATTTCCAATGACATCGTGTAAGCCATAGCTATTCGCAGCAAAAACCCCAACCGGGGCGGTTTGGGTGTATTCATCGGTGCAGCGGACATTGCGGTTTCGAATTCCGGTCTCCGCCCCGGCGCCGTTTCCATGGGCACAAAGTGCGCCCCCATCCACCGACTCCCCGAACCAATAGGGGCCTGGATTTCCAGCCCGCGCCGCATATTCCCATTCAGCCTCAGACGGCAGTCGATAAGACCGGCCCGCCTTTCTGGAAAGCCAAACAACATAAGCCTTGGCATCGCGCCAGGCGACACAGACGGCAGGTTCGTCGTCTTTCTGTTTGAATCCAGGGTTTTGCCAGGAGCGTCCCTCCCGCAAGGCCCATGTCCCGTTCTCGAAGGTTCGGCACTGATTTGCCGCATGGTAGCTCGTCTTCCGCACAAACTGCGCGAACTCGCCACGGGTAATCTCGTAGACACCGATCGCAAAGGCATTGCGCAGCCTTACTTTATGCAGCGGCCCCTCATTATTGCGACGGCGTTTCTCCCAAGTCGGAGACCCCATATCGAAACTTCCCGCCGCGATCTTCACCACTTCCGGACAATCGGCACAGTCGCGAAAGGCCGCTTCCACCTTCTTGCGCTCCCGTTGAACGGTTGGTGCTTGCGGTGTCTTTGCTTGGGAAGCTGGAGGCTCGTTGGGAGGCGTCACGGCAGCAATCTGGTCATTCGAAGGTTTGGTGGGGGCCTTGGTCACCGCGCCCCCTTGCTCCGATATCTCCTCTAGCCTGATCCGAGCCAATACTGAAAAGACTCCGTTCGGATACCGATCCAAATAGGCCTGGATCGCAGCGGGATTATCGCTGCCCTGCACAGACTGCCAAAACAAAGTCTCCCGATCCGGGGTTATCGCTGCTGCAGCCTGACCGGCGAAATAGAAATCCCCGGTCAGGGATGAGCTTTCCCAAGGAACCTGAGTTCCTGCCGTGCGTTCCATGACTTTGATACGCACGGTCTTGAAGACTTCTTCAAGCTTTGAACCAGGTGCCCGCATCGCCTGAGCGAGCGCTCGAGTATAGGGGCTGTTTCGCCCTTCCCCATCCGCGGCGACCTCCCCGGGTGCTGTCGAATAGGCGACAAGCGACCCGGTTGGCGCATCCATGCGGGCCAACCCATTGGTACTGGAGCGAAAACCGCGGTCAAAAGGATTATTCCGACACGCATCCAGGATAATAATGTTAACCGCAGGTCCGGCATATTCCATCTGCGCCAAGACGCCGTCAGCCGGGACAGCCTCAATCGCCATATCCGCTTCGGTCTTAATTTCGGCGCCGACCGGGATCAGGTAATTTGTTCCCTGCGTCTGAACACCATGGCCCGCGAAATAGAAAAGCCCCACGCCTTCCTTACCGGCCTGATCAAGTTTTTTGCCGAAATCACGGATTGCACGCCGCATACCGCGCTGATCCAAATCGGTGTAGGAAGACACCTCAAAATTCAATTCTCGAAGGGACTCCGCCATCAGAGCGGCATCGTTAATCGGATTGCCTAGAACACCGATTTTCTTGGAATACGCGCCATTCCCGATAACCAGCGCGATCCTTTGTTCGGCGAATGCCGGTTCAGGTTGGACAATACAAATGCCCAGCGCGAAGAATTGCGCCAACACACAAGTAATCAATACATGTGATATCCGTCCCATATCATCGGCCCTTGCCCTGCCGGAGCCGAATGATGCCATCTAGGGAAGCGGCTCGCAACCGAGCCGGAAAATCATGTGCGATTTGACTACGCGTTCTTGATTTGCGTCTTATCGCGGAAGCCCGCAGCTTCCATCAGTTCCAGACAAAGAACCGCTGACAATGCCCCACGGCTGGAAAAAGTTCGTGCCTTACCACTCTCTTCATCAACCAGGACAGTGTAGGAGGCTTTAGAGCCTTTGCCCTTTTCCACGCGATATCCAAGAAAGGCCGCAGCATCTTCACATGCGCGGGATACCGGCGCCCGATCCGTGGCGCCACAATCGCTTGGTTCCAAGACATTCATCATCAACACGCCTCCCCAGGCTGCTGCAGGTCCAAAACGGCTTCAGGTCGCGTCCCAAAATCACCGCTTCCTGTGTCTGCCTTCAAAATGGGGGGCCTCGTTATGCTGTGCAATGCTGGGTACGGGACATTCGAATGCCTATGTGATGACGGTCACACTCCACCTCTCAGACTCCGGTAGTTGCCCGATATCGCGGCACACAAGGAGCAAATGTTGGGGCGCGTCTTGGAGCAAAAAGCCCGTATTGCCTATAGATCGAGCGCTGAGCGAAATCGTGCCTTCAAAAGTACGCCGTCGCGCATCGGCAAGACCCGCTCCGGCATCGCCTCTGAAATTGCTATCCGGGCAAACTTAAGTCCCGCGCCATCGAAGACGCGTTTGGAGAAACTCTCAAGCGCCGCTTCATCTTCCAGGGAGCATGCATCCACAATCCCGCATGACTGGGCGAGGGCAACCAAATCAACGGTGCCGCTTGCAGCACTTGATTGCATGCCGGTCTCGCCATAGAGCCCATTGTCCAGCACGGCGATGGTCAAATTGTCAGGGGCATGCCGCGCAGCCGTTGCTAGCGCGCCCATGCCCATCAACGCCTCCCCATCACCAGTTATGACAGCCACGGCCTTTTCCGGCCGGGCAAGTGCCAGGCCCAACCCCATGGCAACGGCTCCGCCCATGGCACCCCACAAATAGAATGTTTCATCGCGATCGCCGGCAGCGGCAACATCCCAGGTCGCGGAACCAAGGCCGGTTATGACCAAACCTGGCCCTGTTTCAGTGGCGCCTGCATCACGGTGCTGCAGCAACTGACGGACCGCTGCCCGTCGGTCGAGCCCATTCATTTCGGCCGACGCGGTCATTCGCTTTCCTCCCCATCCGATGTCCAACGCTTGGCGCCGATCAGTCGCTGTCCCAGCAACACGGCCACCATACGCTCACCGTCAAACGCAATGCCAGCGGCACCGGCCACGGTTTCCCCAACATCCTCCGCCTTGTCCGCGCGATACACATCTACACCCGCGCGGGAGAGAATGTCCGGGACCGCTTGCCCCATCGTGATCTGCCAGGGGTTAAATTCACCCCACTCTCCCCGCATCGTTACCAACATCAGCAGCGGAAAGCGGCAGGTCGCCGCAAGCGACAACATGTTGATACAGTTCCCGACGCCGCTGCTTTGCATCAGAAGCGCGCCCGCCTGCCCACCGAGCCAAGCCCCTGACAGAAGTGCAATGCCCTCCTCTTCGGTGGTTAGAACGCTCGCGGTGATTTCAGGGTCCGACTCGCAAGCCCGGATCAGGCCTGCATGGCCCGCATCAGGGACATAAGCAACCTGGCGAACCGCGCGCTGTTTGAAAACGTGATGGATGTCGCGCTGCCACCCATGATCGGCACTATCCACGGACAACGACCCTCCCTATGACATCAATCAGAACACAACGGGCGCCACGATGCCCTGTTGAATTCAGGGAGGCAAGCAGTGCTCAACCGAACGAAGGGCGCCCAACAAATTTGCGTGCAAAACACCGCCATACCAGCCATTATCTGAACAGTGTTCACTTGCTTGGAATCCGGGAGAAGAATCCATGGCGCGGCGGTCTGATCATAGCCGGGATGAATTGTATGACATGGCACTTACAGCGGCGCGGAGCATTGTCGCCCAGCACGGGCTGGAAGCCCTGACTGCGCGGCGTGTCGCCCAGGAAATTGGGTACTCGCCCGGCACTCTTTATAACATTTTCCACAATCAGGATGACATGATCATCCATATGAATGCTGCTACAATTGACGGCCTGCGCGATGCCTTGGCCGCCGTGCCACTTCCAATAGGCGAAGCGCCAAGGCCCTATATAGAAGCGCTGTTATCCGCCTATCTTGGTTATATCGAACAGAATGTAGAGCTGTGGCGGGCCTTGTTCGACTTCCAACTATCGGCGGATACAGAGGCCCCCGCCTGGTACATGGATAAGATCGGGCGTGTTCTGAGCATTTTGAGTAGCGCACTGGCACCGCTCTACCCAGCTGGCCAGGAAGACCAAACCGCCAAAGATACGCGGGTTCTCTGGGCCAGCCTGCACGGGATCACGAGTTTAGCGGTAGACGGAAAGCTTTCCTTCGTCACAGGGATGACCGCCCAGGAGATTGCGCCACGCCTTCTGCATGTATTTCTAGCCGGGATCAGCAGTGCCGCGCCCTCAAAGGCATGAGCCTGAACACAATTTTCGGGTCGACCCCAGTTCCACAAAAAGCGACCGGCCCGGGAGGTATCCTCCACGGGCCGGTACGCCGGTGCTCTGCCAGTGACCACTTGCCTTCCGTTATTCGCTCTCACCCCGTAAGCGGGAAGAAGAGCGGCTCTCTTTGAAGCAAACCGAAGCGATTTCGTAAGGTGTTGAACACACGCGAACCACGCTGCGGGGAGGCGGACCTCAGGCAAACTCAACATTCATGATTTGCATTCATGATTAGCTGTCTTTTGGAGCATCCTCCGGGCCGAGCTTCGCATCCGCTTCCTCTTGCCCCTCCGGCCCTTCAAGCATGGCCGAGGAGAGGATTCCCGCGTTCTCCCGAATCTTGCGCTCCAGCTTCAGCGCAACATCGGGATTGTCGCGGAAGAACCGCTTGGCATTCTCCCGACCCTGGCCAATACGTTGACCGTCACAGGAGAACCAGGCGCCGGACTTCTCGACCAAGCCGGCATTGACACCGAGGTCGAGAAGCTCACCCGTCTTGGAGATCCCCTCGCCATACATGATATCAAATTCGACAAGCCGGAACGGCGGGGCGACCTTGTTCTTCACAACCTTGACCCGGGTCTGGTTACCAACAACCTCATCCCGGTCCTTGATCTGTCCAATACGGCGGATATCCAACCGGACCGAAGCATAGAATTTCAGCGCATTCCCGCCCGTTGTCGTTTCCGGACTACCGAACATCACGCCAATCTTCATCCGAATCTGGTTGATGAAGATCACCATACAGTTGGATTTCTTGATTGAACCGGTGAGTTTGCGGAGCGCCTGGCTCATCAAGCGCGCCTGAAGGCCGACATGGCTGTCGCCCATCTCCCCTTCCAATTCGGCGCGCGGCACGAGGGCGGCAACGGAGTCGATAACAAGCACATCAATGGCACCGGAGCGCACGAGTGTGTCAGCAATCTCCAACGCTTGTTCCCCAGCATCAGGCTGAGAAATCAGCAGTTCATCGACATTGACGCCAAGCTTCTTCGCATAGACCGGGTCCAGCGCATGCTCTGCGTCAATAAAGGCGCAGGCGCCATCAAGCTTTTGAGACTCAGCCACGAGATGTAGCGCCAAGGTGGTTTTACCGGAACTTTCCGGTCCGAAGATTTCAATCACCCGGCCTTTCGGCAAACCGCCAATGCCAAGCGCGATATCAAGCCCCAACGACCCCGTCGGGATCGCTTCGATATCGAGCGCACTCTGTTGGCCGAGCTTCATGATGGAGCCCTTACCGAAAGAGCGTTCGATCTGGCTCAAGGCCGCTTCAAGTGCCTTCTGCTTATCCATGTCGTCCTTATCCGTTCTCTTACCGGATTGCTTGCCGCCGTTTTT
>SPJK01017758.1_pt1 | contig 15115 bp, 14 predicted proteins | sample 3741771 | NCBI WGS metagenome assembly SPJK01 (sample SAMN10925997, study PRJNA522277) | cold seep metagenome | isolation source: Elba SIP-enriched marine methane seep metagenome, extraction at timepoint T2 | place: Italy: coast of Elba, Mediterranean Sea | reverse complement strand
AGGAAGTAGCCCAGTTCATCAACAGCGGCCTCGGCCACCGCTTCGAGGATCGCTTGGCCGTCTTCAGTCGTCTCCGCGACGTCAGCGAAATCGATGCCGTCGGCGGTCAGAATGGAGTTAGCGTAGAGATACAGCCGCTCAGACAGGTATTTGTAGAAAATGAACCCAAGGATGTAATCGCGAAACTCATCCGCGTTCATCTTACCCCGCAGGGTGTTGGCGATATCCCAAAGCTTTTGTTCGAGTTTCTTTTTCTGCTCTTCGGTCATTTCGGTCTTTCCAAAAAATTCTTTCAATTGATGGAGGATTTCCACAGTATAGGGAAGGGCGCACTATGGCTTGATCCAGCCATTTTCGGCGTCGGTACGAAAACCTGCACCAAACCCTTTCTCCGTTTCCAAACCCCGAATTTTGCATGTGCCCCTTCAACGCGGGTCTTTCGGAGTTGTCCCAGCGCCGATACTCGAGCGCCAGTTCACGGGCAGGGTTGATCGTGAAATTGTTGGCCCAACATAGCTGAAATCTGTGCGCAGGGCCACGCGCCGGATGGATCAATCCCCAGGCTTACGCCGTCGCCAATGCCATGCAGCCCGGCGCAAAACTTCTCGGCCTGCTTTTGTCAGGTTGCCGGATAAGGCCAATGGAAAAGACCCCAGCCCGCACCACTCGAGAAACGAGTATTGGTGCTCTCGCAAGAAACTCAAGGTGACTCAGAATGCGAGTTAAGCCCAACGACACAAACAGAAAAGGCCGCCCAAGGCGACCCGTTCAAATCAATCGGTATGTGGTGGTGGCGGACCGAGGAGGATTCGAACCCCCGACCCCCTGATTCGTAGTCAGGTACTCTATCCAGCTGAGCTATCGGTCCGTGAGGGCGGGAGATATCCCTAAGCTTTGGGCTTTGCAAGAGACAAATCGTAAAACTCTGGCGGAAATATTCACCGCCGTCTGGCGGTCAGTATTGGGCGATGTCGCCTTTGGGTAGCATGATCCCAAAGCGCGTTCCGCTCTCGTCCGATTTCTCCAAAGACAGTGTCCCGCCATGGCCCTTAATCAGCTCAGCTGCAATCGCCAGGCCCAGCCCAGTCCCGCCTTTGCGTGCACCGCCTTGGAACGGTGTGAAGAGGTGTTCGCGGGCTTTTGGCGGAAGGCCAGGCCCGGTGTCTTCCACGCTGATGCGCCACGCCATGTCTTCTTCTTTGCCCGTCACCGAGATTTCCCCGGACTTTCCGGTTGAGAGGATTGCTTGCCGCGCGTTGCGGACCAGATTGCCCACGACGCGGTACAATTGTTCGGGATCTGCGCGCACCATCAGGCTGGCCGGAACATCCTCAGAAAAGCTCAGATCCGCCTCCCCGACAGCTAGCCGCTCGGAGGCGATGACGTCTCCGACGATGTCGTGCAGCGGTACGCGAGTGAGTTTAGGCGCAGGTTCTTCGGCTTTGCCAAACGCCAATGTCGACTCGCAGAGGTTCACCGCCCGGGTGATTGAGTTCACAAGCTTGGGCGCCATGCGTTGCACAACTGGATCTTCGCTCATCTCAATCCGGTCAGTGAAGAGCTGTGCGGACGTGAGGATATTGCGCAAGTCATGACTGACACGGGCCACAGCGCCGCCGAGTTGCGCGAGACGATCTTTCTGTTTGAGCGCTTGCGTCAGTTCCAATTGCATGGATTGCAGCGCATCTTCCGCCTCTCTCAGCTCGGTAACCCCGGCGGAGGGCTCGATGATGCGGCGCGCATCCTCAGGCGCTGCGGCGTAGCTTTGCATATGATCCACCACGCCGCGGATGGGACGCACCAGCAGGTAGCGCACCGCGAGGAACAAGAGAGTCGCTGTGAAAATCGAGATGACCGCTGAGAGGATCAGAATGCGCACGCCATAGTCGAGCATTGCCGCGCGCAGCCCATCTGTGGCCATCGACACTTCGATCAACAGCCCTGCCTTGTTCACTGGCGCGCCGATGACACGGATCACTTCTGGCTCGGTCGTCGCCATTCGCGACATCGCGTCGCCGATGAGCACCATGGCTGGTGCGTCTCGGAGATCAAACGTTTCATTGACAGGGCGCGGCATCGGTGAGGACAGCACCAGCTGGCGCGCGGCGTCCCGGCGGAGCACGACGTTGAAGACTTCTGCATTGCGCAGCAGTTCTTCTTCGAGGTCTGCGCCAATCATGTCATCCGCCAGCAATGCGAGCGAGGCAATCTGTGCGCGTTCCAACCGGTCCAACAGGAAGTCCTCACGAAACCGCGCCACGGAGGGCACGAAGATGAGGATTTCTGCCAGCATCACGAAAATCGTCGTGAGGATCAAAAAGCGGCCGGACAACGAGTTCAACAACGCTCTGCCCCCAATCACAATTTGATCCTCCCTTTCATTGCGCAGACCCTACTCACAAACCGTTTTGCAGTTCAAACAACTTGTGGTTGCGCAGGGCATGTCGCGGACCCATCGAAAGCGCGTCATGGCAGCCATTTCTGCACGAAGCGCACGACTTTTTTCACCCGGTCATTCCCAAACAGGCGCGGTGTGAAATAGGCTCCAGCGGCGCGTTTGTTGATTTCAAAGACAGAAGGGTACGGCGCGACCATTGCGGAAATTTGGCTCATTTTGAGCTTATTTGCGATGGCCAAAGACCACATGCCGATAAGTTCCCCAGCTTGAGGCCCGGCGATGGACACGCCCACAGGACGGCCTTTGACCACCATCACTTTAATCAGGCCATAGGCTTTGCGCTCGGCAATCAGACGGTCGTTGTGGTGCACGTCAAAACGCACCACTTCCAGCGTGCTGCCGAACTCTGCCTGCGCTTGCGCCTCGGTCAGACCCACTTGCGCGAGTTCCGGGTCCGTATAGGTGGCCCAAGGGATATGTTTGGTACTTTGTTTGGCTGGCAGGCCGAAGAGCGCGGAACGGATGATCACGCCTGCCTGATACCCGGCCACATGGGTGAATTGCAGGCCACCTGCCACATCACCAATTGCATAAACGCGCTTGTTGGTGGTCTTCAGGCTATCATCGACAGTGATCCCGGTGCGATGCGTTTCAATGCCCGCCGCCTCAAGGTTCAGCTTGTCCATGTTGGCCTTGCGCCCCACGGCCATGAGCAGATGCGAGCCTTTGAAGACGCGGCCATCTTTGGCATGCACTTCGATGGCTCCAGTCTCGCCTGTGATCTTCTCCGCCAGCGCGTCTTCCTCAATCACGAGACCTTCGGCGCGCAGCTTGTCCAGAACGATCTCGGCCATTTCCGGATCATCCTTACCCAGCGCTTTCGCGCCTTCGATGACGGTCACCTTAGAGCCAAGACGCAGATGCGCTTGCGCCATTTCCATCCCGATAGGACCGCCTCCGATGATCAGTAGATGCTCGGGCTGCTCGCGCAGTTCAAAGAGTGTCTCGTTGGTTTCATAAGGCACGCTGTCCAAACCAGGGATCGGCGGCACAAAAGGAGACGACCCTGTTGCGATGACGATGCGTCGCGCTGTGATCCGCATATCCCCTGCTTCGACCTCAGTCGGAGACACAAAGCGCCCGTATTCACGGATCACCCGAACCCCGAACCCTTCGAACCGTTCCTGACTGTCGACGGGTTTGATCGTCTCAATGACGTCCGCCACGTGGTCCTTGGCTGCCGCATAGTCCACCTGTGGGGCCACATCCGCCACACCATAGGCGTTGGCATGGGCTTGACCGTAAGCGGCCTTACCTGAAGCAATGAGCGCCTTAGACGGCACGCAACCGAAGTTGAGGCAGTCTCCGCCCATCTTGTGACCTTCTAGAAGGATCACATCGGCTCCCATTTGGCTCGCCCCTGCTGCGACGGAGAGACCGCCAGAACCAGCACCGATCACAAGAATATCTGTCTTAATGGTTTCCATGTCTCAGATGTCCTTCTTACCAGTGACGGCTTTGATGATGATCGGCAGAAGCGCTAGAGCTGAGAGGCCAAGGATTGGAATAAGAATATGCGGCTCGAAGATGATGCCCAGATTAGGCGTCTCACCCGCAGCGAAGACTTCCCCAAGACCTGCACCCACGGAGGTGAACACAAAGGTGCCGGGAATGATGCCAAGGAAGGTAGAGACCACATAACGATAGAGAGGCACTTCGAGGAAAGCGGGGATCAGGTTGGCCAGGAAGAAAGGCACAGCCGGGACCAGCCGAATGATGAAGAGCATCGACCATTGGTTCTCATCAATCCCGTCCTTGATTTTCTTCACCGCGCCGTCGCTGTTCTCCAGCTTCGCCCCAAGCTGCTCGCCAAACCCGTAGCGTGCCGCCAGAAAGATCCCCGTCGCGCCGAGCGTCGCACCGGTCACGTTAAACGCCGTGCCGAAGATCGAACCGAAGAGAAACCCACCAGCTAGGGTCATGATCGTAGCCCCTGGGAGGGAGAAGGCCACGACCAAAGTGTAGAGCCCCACAAAGGTCAGAACCGTGAGAAGATAGTTGCTGTCGCGCACCGCTATCAGATATTCGCGATTGTCGCGCAACGCGTCGAAGCTGAAATAATCGCGCAACGTAAAGGCCCCGATGGCCGCGACCACGAGAATCGCAATGAAAGGCAGATTGCGCTGCCACCCTGATTTCTGGGGTTTCGGCATTTCGGTCATGTCGCTCATCTCTCGGTTCTTTCTCACTTGGGCTTATGGCGGGGGAGTGTGACCAGAACATGCGCATATCGAGACATAAGGTATAGGGACCTCACGCTTGCTTGACCGGGCGTGACACATCATGTGAGGACAAACGTGCAAATGTGGGCGCTCTGAAACATTTAAACCCGACCCTGAAATATGTTGGGCCCGATTGTTGCAGAAAAAGCCGCATTGCGGGTTTGACTTATCGCCTGCCCCCCTCTACATGACGGGCTTCGAGACAACGGGCCCACGCGAATCCGCGCGTCCTGCCCACTTACACCGGAGACCCTGCGATGAAACGCACTTTTCAACCGTCCAACCGTGTGCGTAAAAACCGTCACGGCTTCCGCGCGCGCATGGCTACCAAAGCTGGCCGCAAGATCCTGAACGCGCGCCGCGCAAAAGGCCGCAAGTCGCTCAGCGCGTAAGCGCGAGCCTCTGGCAAGCAACAGACCAATGACGCCGCTTGAGCCTTCCAATGACCAGGAGGGAATCCCTCAGGCGGCTTTATTGCGTTTTGAGATCCTGAAAAACCGTTCCGATTTCCTACGAGCCGCCCGCGCGCAAAAGCAAGGCACGGCCGGAATGATGGTGCAAATGCGCCGCCGTGGGGATGACAACCCCGCCGTGCGCGTCGGGTTCACCTGTTCCAAGAAAGTTGGCAACGCCGTCGCCCGCAATCGTGCCAAACGCCGTTTGCGGGAAGTTGCTCGCGAAGTTCTTGCAGAGCACGCGATACCCGGCTGCGACTATGTGCTCATCGGGCGCGCAGATGCCACAGCAAACCGCGCCTTTGCAGATCTGCTCGGTGACATGCGTTACGCCCTGCGAAAGCTCCACCGATGAGCCCGCTTGCTTTTGCTCTGTCACTCCCGGTCAAAGCCTACCGCTGCGTGTTCTCGCCGTGGGTTGGCCATAACTGCCGCTACGATCCGACCTGTTCGGCCTATGCGCTTGAAGCACTCGAAAAGCATGGCGGTCTCAAAGGGGGCTGGCTTGCCGCCAAACGCATTGCCCGTTGCCACCCTTGGGGCGGCATGGGCGTAGACGATGTGCCCGACTGATTGATTGCTTAGGCTCAGGACCCATTCATTTTTCCGCATCGGCGTCAAAATCGCAAAATATCAGGGGTTTGGGCCGCGCAGAGAAGAGCGCGCTCTTTTCAAGCGGTCCACGCCGCTGAGATGTCGCGATTTTGACGTCTTCCACTGCCCGGCAGGGCATCGCGCGGCGATGTCCCGAGAGGGATTTGGCGGATTTGCGTGTTGGACGGCGTCACATGCGCTTGAAATAGAACCACTATTCCTGCGCGCATGCTCCTAGCCATCCCGCAAATCTGCCAAACCGATGCTGGAAAATGAATGGGTCCTGAGCCTAGGCAAGGTAAGTTCTGAAGAGCGCAGAACACTTTCTCTTTTCGTGCACGGCGCAACATGGCATAGGCTGCTCATGCTTGATGATGCCGACGATATTCACCCGCTGTTCTACGGTGCGCCCAAAACCACCGAGTTCAAAAAGCTGCGCAAACGCCTGGTGCAAAACGCCCGTGAAGTCATTGAGCAATACGGGATGATCGAACCCGGCGCGCGCTGGCTGGTCTGCCTCTCTGGCGGCAAGGACAGCTACACGCTGCTTGCCATCCTCTATGAACTTAAGTGGCGCGGCCTGCTGCCTGTGGAGCTCTTGGCCTGCAATCTCGACCAAGGACAACCGGGATTTCCCGCAACCGTCTTGCCTGAGTTTCTAGAGAAGATGCAGGTGCCGCACCGGATCGAGTATCAAGACACCTATTCGATCGTCATGGACAAAATACCGCAAGGCCGTACCTTCTGTGCGCTTTGCTCGCGATTGCGTCGGGGCAACCTGTATCGCATCGCGCGAGAAGAGGGATGTAGCGCTGTCGTTCTGGGGCATCACCGTGACGACATCCTTGAGACTTTCTTTATGAACCTCTTTCACGGGGGACGTCTCGCGACCATGCCGCCTAAATTGGTGAACGAGGAAGGCGATCTCTTTGTCTATCGCCCTTTGGCCCATGTCGCGGAAGCAGATTGCGAAAAGTTCGCCACGTCGATGTCTTACCCGATTATCCCCTGCGATCTTTGCGGGTCACAGGACGGGCTTCAGCGCCAACAAGTCAAACAGATCCTCGATGGTTGGGAAGCCAATAGTCCGGGGCGCCGTCAGGTGATGTTCCGGTCTTTGATGAACGCCCGCCCCTCCCATCTGCTCGACCCAAAGCTATTCGATTTCGAAGGCTTGACTCGGCAACCTGTAAAATCCGAAGAAAATCAGCCGCATATCCCCAAGCTGAATTAAGAAAATAACAATCGCTCCCATGCCAGATCCTGTGGCGCAACGGATCATGTCTCCCGTTTCTTCCGTTGTGAAACAAGGACAGGTCACATGGCATCCCGCGCGCCGCACTCGACGTATTTCGAAAAACTACAATCCATTATCTGGGGCCCCCAGATCCTCGCGTTCATGCCCGCCCTCTGCCTGGCGGCGTATTGGCTTCTGGGGGAAGGCGGGCTGATTGCGGCGGCCCTTGGCGTCCCAGTCCTTTGGGGCATTGTGGGAGCGCCGACACAAAATGGGTCCCGCACCCGAGCCGCAATTGAGCATTCCGGCGAAATGCATGTCCGGTTTGAGTTGGAACACCTTATTGCGAGGGCGAAACCGGATGAACGGGGCGTGATTTTCGCTCTGGCTTTGGATGGCATGGAAGGATTCGCGGATCGGCATGGTCATGCCGTGCTCGATGATGTGCACACGCAACTCACCCATCGCCTGTCCAGTATCCTGCGATCCGGAGATGTCGTCGCTCTGACCGATAGCGGAACATGGACAATTGCCCTCACCCCCGGCGCACGGCTGGATCTGGAAACCGCCATCCAACAATCCGTGCGCTTGCAATCGATTGTCGACGAACCGCTCTCTGTCGGCAACACGCGACACTATTTCACAGCAGGTATCGGCTTCAGCCTGTTCCGCAACTCTCAGGCAAGCGACGTCCCACGTCTTCTCAACGAAGCCCACTCCGCACTCATCGACGCGCAACAAGCCGGCACAGGATCTGTCCGCGCCTTCTCGCTAGCGTCGGACGAGTCAACCGAGGAACGCTCAAAGAATGGCACTTACATTGTAACCGCCAGCTCCGACGAGATTACGGACCGGATCGTTGCTTGGTTCCAACCACAAGTGTCTACCGATACCGGCGTGGTCACAGGCTTCGAAGCGCTCGCACGGATGATGGACAAAACCCGAGGCGTGATGGCACCGGGATCATTCTTGCCCGTTTTGGAACGAGCAGGCCGACTGGAGCAACTTGGCGAGATCATGCTGCGCCAAGGCCTTGAAGCTCTGGTGAGCTGGGATCAAGCCGGGCTTGACGTGGAGACGATCGGGGTCAATTTCTCAGGGCAAGACCTGTCAAATCCTAAGCTTTATGACAAGATTGCTTGGGAATTGGACCGCTTTGCCGTCGCACCGCACCGGCTTACAATCGAAGTTCTGGAAAGCGTAATCGCCGTCAGCGCTGAGGATGTGATCACCCGAAACGTCCTGCGATTGGCAGAACTCGGGTGCCAAATTGACCTCGACGATTTCGGCACGGGACATTCATCCATTTCCACATTGCGACGCCTGCCCGTGTCCCGCCTGAAGATCGACCGCTCCTTTGTTGCGCGCGCGGATCTCGACGCCGAACAACAAAAAATGGTGGCAACCATCCTGATGATGGCAGACCGCCTTGGATTGAATTCGCTTGCGGAAGGTGTCGAGACGGTCGGCGAGCACGCCATCCTAGCTCAATTGGGGTGCCGCTACGTTCAAGGCTACGGGATTGCGAAACCAATGCCGCTCACAGAGACCTATGCATGGGTCAAAGATCACAACTCTCGGCTAAACCTCCCCCCCCAATTGCAACAAAAGTCAGGGTAACGGTTGCTTTTGCGATCATGACTCCCCACTTGTCAGTCGGAATCCGCTTGACCTTTACGGGCACACTCTGTTGAACCCGTCGCATTGCGGACAACCAAGAGGGTGACGGCGTTTCATGGACGATCAGAACAAAAATCTCATGTTGGCGACAGGCTTGAGCCTAGTCGTTATTTTGGTCTGGTTTGCGTTGTTTCCGCCCCCCGAACCAACACAAGCACCCGACGCCCCCGCTCAGACCACGCAGAGCGAAGCTACGGTAGGCGACACGGCGGCGGCGCCGAACCTGTCTGGAGACGCCACTGATACGACGACTACAGAGACCAGCGTAGTTGACCCGACCGCGGGCGTCGACCGGATCGCGATAGATACAACGCGTCTCAAAGGCTCCTTGTCTTTGCTGGGCGGACGTATCGACGAGCTGGCTCTCAAAGATTATCGCGTCACAACCGACCCAGACGCCGAGATTGTCGATCTGCTCAAGCCGACAGGAACAGACTCGCCATATTACGCGCTCTATGGATGGGCCCCGGGCGCAGGTCTGACGATTGATCAAGTTCCTGGGCCAACTACGGTCTGGAGCGTGGCACCCGGAACGGAATTGACCGCTGACACCCCCGCGACTTTGACATGGGACAACGGCGCAGGCCTCACTTTCACGCGCACTGTATCCGTCGATGAAAACTTCATGTTCAACGTCACCCAAGGTGTGACGAATACAGGTGCAGGCACTGTCAAACTTGCCCCCTACGGAATTCTCGCACGTCACGGTGAACCGAAAGATCTCAAGAACTTCTTCATCTTGCACGAAGGCCTTGTCTCGATGACTGATGGCGAGCTGTCAGAAATCGATTATGGGGACCTGACGGATTTCGAGTTTGATCCACGTGAAGGCGCGCGGGCAAACCTTATGCCCGTCGAAGAAAGCGGCTGGATTGGCTTCACCGATCACTTCTGGATGACCACACTTATCCCCGCTGATGGGACATTCCGGGTCGCAGCCAAATACGATGACCGTCGCGATATCTATCAAGCCGAAACTTTGCTCGCGACCGAAACGCTGAGCGATGGCCAGACGGCCGAAGTCACCACCCAGCTCTTCGCGGGAGCGAAAGAATGGGATACGATCAGGAATTATGAGCGCTCCGGAGTTACCGGTTTCCTCGACAGCATTGACTGGGGCTGGTTCTTCTTCCTGACCAAGCCAATTTTCGCGGTTCTGCACTATATCCATTTGTTCATTGGCAACATGGGCTGGTCCATTATTGGACTGACTTTGGTCATCAAATTGATCCTCTTCCCCCTTGCCTATAAGTCTTACGTCTCCATGGCGAAGATGAAGGAACTTCAGCCTGAAATGGAGAAGATCAAAGAGGCTGCCGGCGATGACCGTCAGAAGCTCCAACAGGAGATGATGGCGCTCTACAAGAAAGAGAAGGTCAATCCTGCCTCCGGCTGTCTGCCGATTCTCTTGCAGATCCCGATCTTCTTCTCGCTGTACAAAGTGATCTTTGTCACCATCGAATTGCGCCAAGCCACTTGGTTGGGCCCGTTCCAGGACCTGTCGGCACCCGATCCGACCTCACTCATCAACCTCTTCGGCCTGTTGCCAAACGCATCACCAGAGCCCGGCTCGGTCATGGCGCTTGTCTTCATCGGCATTTTGCCGCTGCTGCTTGGTATCTCCATGTGGCTCCAGCAGAAACTGAATCCAGCCCCCACTGATCCGACACAACAGATGATCTTCGCATGGATGCCTTGGGTCTTCATGTTTATGCTCGGTGGGTTTGCGTCTGGTCTCGTGGTCTACTGGATCGCCAACAACGTCATCACCTTCACGCAGCAATATCTCATCATGCGCTCACAAGGGTATAATCCTGACGTCTTTGGCAACATCAAAAAGAGCTTCAATCGCAAACCGAAGGAAGAGTGATGGGAACCGTTGCCTCACTCTGGCGTTACCCCATCAAGGCCATTGGCCGCGAAGAGGTGCCGCTTGCAGACTTCACCGCCGGGCAGACCATGCCCGGCGATCGCGTTTGGGCGATTGCTCACCAGAAATCCGAAGCCACCAATGAGGCGTGGTCGCGCTGCGGTAATTTCGTACGCGCCTGCAACTCACCAACGGTTCATGCTGTTACGGTCGCCACGTCACAGGACGGACAACTGACCTTCACGCATCCGGACCACGCATCATTGCAAGTTGATCCAGATAGCGCCCCTGACGCGTTGCTGGCATGGCTTTCCGGTTTGCTCAAAGATGATCGTTTCGACGCCACGCGCGTCGTCAAGGTTCCGGGGCGCGGCATGACCGATGCACCGTTCCCGTCTGTGACCTTGTGCAATCTCAGTTCCCATAAAGCTGTCGAAGGGCGCGCCGGACTGGGCCTGTCGATTCATCGCTGGCGCGGCAATATCTGGCTCGACGGTCTCGCCCCTTGGGAAGAATTCGACTGGATCGGACGCGACGTACAAATTGGCGAAGCCGTGTTCCACGTTGTGGAACGCACAGGCCGATGCAAAGCCACACATGTGAACCCAGACACAGGACGTCGCGACCTGCCCGTCTTGGATATTCTTGAAGACTACGGCCACACAGATTTCAGTGTTCAAGCCGAAGTCAAACAGTCCGGGCGCGTGTCGCAGGGCGATAGGTTAACCGTGCTATGAACACTCTTCCCTTCCCCATCGCAGACGCGCCAGATGATTTCGCGCGCGAAGCCGGTCGTAAGCTTTTCGCCGGCGACACAGACTTCGTCAAAGGTGTTGTCGCAATGTCGGGCCTCCCGCCCGCGGATCGCATGGAGGTCTGTTTTGCCGGTCGGTCCAATGTCGGCAAGTCCACATTGATCAACGCGTTGACCGGACGCAAAGGCCTCGCCCGTGCCTCCAACACACCTGGACGTACCCAAGAAATCAACTTCTTCACTGCTGGCACCAGCCATTATCTCGTGGACCTTCCCGGATACGGCTATGCGAATGCGCCCGTCGCCGTCGTAGAAAAGTGGCAAAAGCTGCTCAAGCAATACTTGTCCGGTCGTCAAACCCTGCGCCGGGCGTTTGTTCTCATCGACACGCGGCATGGTGTGAAGAAAGTAGATGAAGAGATCCTGAGCCTGCTCGATAGCAGCGCGCTGACGTTCCAATGCGTGCTCACCAAGGCGGATAAGGTCAAAGCCGCTGAGCGCGAGAAGGTGCTTGATCAAGTGCGCGCGGCACTGGCCAAGCACCCGGCAGCCTACCCTGAGATCGTGCTGACCTCGTCTGAGAAAGGCGATGGGATCGAAACACTGCGCAGCATCATCGCCGGGCTTGAGTAACGGTTAAGCCGAAATGCGATGGTCTAGCGCAGCTGCGAGCAGTGCGCGCGTATAGTCCGTTTGCGGATTGGTGAAGATATCTTCGCTCGCCCCGGTTTCCACAACATCGCCGAGTTTCATCACCATGACCTTGTGCGACATGGCACGGACCACCTTCAAATCGTGACTAATGAAGAGATAGGCCAGCCCGTATTTCTTCTGCAAGTCACGCAGTAATTCCACAATTTGCACCTGCACCGTCATGTCCAACGCCGAGGTCGGCTCATCCAACACAACCAGCTTGGGACGCAGGATCATCGCGCGCGCAATCGCTATGCGCTGACGTTGCCCGCCTGAGAATTCATGCGGGTAGCGGTCCATAGTCTCTGGATCGAGGCCAACTTCTTCCATGATATTGGCGACCAGCTCCCGTGCAGGCCGTCCGCCCGGATTGCCATGAACGCCAAGCCCCTCCGCAATGATTTGCTCCGCTGTCATACGCGGGGACAACGAGCCAAAAGGATCTTGGAACACAATCTGCATATCCTTGCGCCGCGCGCGCAATTGGCTTGTCGAGAGCTGGCCCAAATCGTGGCCATCGAAGGTCACTTGCCCTTCCGATGCGATAAGACGCATCACCGCAAGCGCTAATGTGGTTTTTCCAGATCCGGATTCGCCAACGATTCCGAGTGTTTCCCCCGCCCTCACTGAAAGCGTCGCGTCGTTTACCGCTTTTACATATCCAGCCGTGCGACGCAGAAAACCTTGTTTTATAGGAAACCAGATCTTGAGGTTATCGGTGCTGACAATTGGATCAGATGTCGTCGAGACCGGGTCAGGCGTTCCGACAGAATGGGCGTTCAACAGCGTTTTGGTGTAGCCATGTTGCGGATTTGAGAAGACCTCCTCCGTTGGTCCGCTTTCCACGATCAGCCCATGTTGCATCACACAGACGCGGTCCGCAAATTTGCGAACGATGCCAAGATCATGGGTGATGAAGAGCAAGCCCATATTCTCGGCTTCCTTCAACTCCACAAGCAGTTCCAGAATTTGCGCCTGAATGGTCACATCCAGCGCCGTTGTCGGCTCATCCGCAATCAGCAAATCGGGCCCATTCGCCAATGCCATGGCAATCATAACCCGCTGTCGTTGACCGCCCGAAAGCTCATGTGGATATGATTTCAAGCGTGTTTCAGGATCTTGAATACCCACCTTGTTGAGCAGATCAATGATCCGCTCCCGTGCCTGCATCCCGACGACACCTTGGTGCAACGCAAGGCTTTCGCCGAGTTGCTTTTCTAATGTGTGCAACGGATTTAGCGAGGTCATCGGTTCTTGGAAAATGAAGCTGATATCGTTCCCGCGCACTTTGTGCAGCAGAGCATCATCCGCGCCCATCATCTCCTGACCGTCATACGTCACGGATCCACTCGCCTCCGCACTCGCCCCTAACAGAGAAACGGTGCTCAGCGCAGTCACCGATTTCCCAGAACCACTCTCGCCGACCAGAGCCACAGTCTCGCCACGATCCACAGTGAAGCTCACACCACGCACAGCGGGGATCATCTGGTCGTCCTGACGAAACGACACCTTCAGATCGGTGACCTCAAGTATCGCACTCATGAGAAAGTCTTTCTTGGGTCAAACGCGTCGCGGATGCCTTCGAAGATGAAAACCAGCAACGACAGCATGATGGCGAAGACGAAAAAGGCGGTGAAGGCAAGCCAGGGCGCTTGCAGGTTCTGCTTTGCTTGCAACGTCAGCTCTCCCAATGACGGGGCGGACGAGGGCAACCCGTAGCCTAGGAAGTCCAACGTGGCGAGACTGCCAATTGTGCCGGTGACAATGAATGGCAGCATGGTGAGCGTGGCGACCATGGCATTGGGCAGCATATGACGGAACATGATCGTCCAATTCGACACGCCCAACGCTTTCGCAGCGCGTACATATTCGAGATTGCGCGCCCTGAGAAATTCGGCACGAACCAAGCCAACCAGCGCCGTCCAACCAAAGAGAATCGATAGGAAGACGAGCAACCAGAAACTTCGCCCGAAAATCGCGAACATGATGATGATGATGTAGAGCGATGGCGTTGCGCCCCAGACTTCGATGATCCGCTGAAAAATGAGGTCCAGCCACCCTCCGAAAAAGCCTTGAAGAGCGCCTGCAATGATTCCGATGACCGAGGTACAGACTGTGACGATCAGCGTGAACACGATCGACAAGCGGAACCCATAGATCACACGCGCCAACACGTCGCGTTTGGTGTCATCTGTTCCGAGCAAATTCTGCTCATTGGGTGGCAGAGGTGCGGCACCTGATCGGTCCACCGGCGTGTCGAAACTGTATGGAATGGGTGGCCAGAGCATCCAACCTTTGTGAAAGCCGTCGACATCGGTCCCATAAGTCCCCTCATCGACGCCCGCAGTGATGCCCTCTGGATCATCCCAACAGTCCTGAAGACCTCCCGACACGATGAGGCACTGAACTTCGATGTCCCGATACACCGCCTCGGTTTGAAAATCCCCACCGAAATGGGTCTCCGGATACATGCGAAACACGGGCATGTGCAGCTCACCGCGATAGCTCACAAGGAAGGGTTTATCATTCGCAATGAATTCGGCGAAAATGCTGAAGAAGAAGAGCACCGAAAAGACAATCAACGACCAGAATGCGCGCGAATTAGACCGGAAATTCTGCCAACGGCGCTTGTTGAGTTGCGACATTCTGAGGCGCTTGGTGGCGGGGACTGTGCTCATTTCAGCCCTCCCGCCGCTCAAAGTCGATACGCGGATCAACAAAGACGTACATCAGATCCGACAGAATCGAGATCAACAAGCCGACCAGACCGAAGACGAAAAGCGTTCCGAAAATCACCGGATAGTCTCGCGCTACGGCCGCCTCAAACCCCATCCTGCCCAACCCATCGAGCGAGAAGATCGTTTCGATGATGAGGGATTGGCCAAAGAAGATTCCGATAAACGCGCCTGGAAACCCAGCGATGACAATGAGCATCGCGTTGCGGAACACATGACCATACATCACCCGCGCCTCAGAAAGTCCCTTCGCGCGGGCCGTGATCACATATTGTTTGGAAATTTCGTCGAGAAAACTGTTCTTCGTGAGTAATGTCGAGAACGTGAAGGCCGCGATGAGCGACGCCGTTAGAGGCAGTGCGAGGTGCCAGAAGTAGTCGGCGATCTTGCCCAATACGGACAAGTCTTACCAATTCT
>SPJK01080355.1_pt1 | contig 15128 bp, 2 predicted proteins | sample 3741771 | NCBI WGS metagenome assembly SPJK01 (sample SAMN10925997, study PRJNA522277) | cold seep metagenome | isolation source: Elba SIP-enriched marine methane seep metagenome, extraction at timepoint T2 | place: Italy: coast of Elba, Mediterranean Sea | reverse complement strand
GGGAGAAACAGGCATATCAGCTGGTTGGCAATTCAGTGCCAGTTGAGATTGGCAGCGTGGTAGGACAGTGTCTGCAACAGCTGGTGATCCCACAGGTGGCCCGGGAGAGGGCAGAGGCTTGGCTACAGGACTATGACCAGTGCAGAACGAAGGTGGCCAAGGATGCTGCAGACGACGAGGTGGTGGCTGAGGGACTGCGCAGCCAGATGATGCACCGAGTCAAGAAGGCTGTTAGTGGGGAACTGCCTGCTTGGGGGTTAGCAGTCGCAGATTCACAGGGGGTACCGGTTTCTAATAACCCGGGACAAGTAAATATGGATGCGGTGGCATTAAATGCGGATATAGCAGGCGCGGTAGCAGGCTCTGTTTTCCAGGTGGGGGATGGAGTTGATGGGCAGGACAGCCAAAGGGAGGCTTATGCTAAGGCACAGGAGGATTGTCAATGGTGCTGTCGACTGCGCAAATATTTGAGTCACGGCACTCATCTGGCTGGAGACGACAGAGCAAGACAGCTTCAGACAGAACGTGAAGCTACGGCATACACGATGCTGGACGGATTGCTGTACAGGTACAGTGAGCGGAACGATGGACCTGGACTACAGCTGTGCACACCAGACTCGCTGCGAGACAGACTGGTCCGAATGTGCCACCAGTCACCGACCACTCTGCACCCTGGTGCGCGACAGATGTATCAGATGCTGGGCCGTCGACACTTCTGGCCGGGGATGCGAGTTAGCTGTGAGGCGCATGTTCGGGAGTGTGTGGCATGTCAACGCGCGGGTCGTGGTCCTATGGCTGGTGGAGATAATGTCAAGGTAGTGCCGGTGGGCAAGCCGATGTCAGTGGTGGCTCTGGATATTGTGGGGCCAATCGGATCTACACACGCTTCGACGACAAGAGGCAACCGATATATTCTCACGATGATAGACTGGTTCACGAGATATGTTTTGATGTTTGCAGTGCCTACACCTACTGCAAAGGCAGTAGGTGATTGCCTTGAGCAGTTTGTAGCCAGATTTGGTGTGCCTTTGACACTAATATCAGATCAAGCTACATACTTCACTGAGACTGCGCTGCGAGAGTACGAGAAGCGACTGGGGGTCAAGAGAGCTTTTGTCAGCGCATATAGGCCAGCAGGCAACGGATTACTGGAACGATTTCACAGAACACTAGGACGTGCATTAAAGATGCATGTTCATGCCAGCAGAAACACCGACTGGGACCTTGGACTTGAGATGCTGGGTTTAGGCTACAATAGCATGGTGCACAGTGCGACAGGCTACAGCCCGTTCTATCTTATGCACGGATACCATCCTGCGCTACCTTTCGACGTAGTGGATCCCGTCGACGAGGAGCGATACTCCTCAGCGGCAAGTTGGGTTTGTGAAGCACAGCAGCGGTTGAACAGAGCGCACGCATTAGCATACGAACGGATGCAGGATGCAGCGTGGTATCGACTGGGACGATCACGGGCGCGGGTGACAACGATATTTCGACCAGGGGATAAAGTGCTGGTGTTTATACCAGCTGTCCCGAGAGGGTTTGCAAAGAAGTGCATGTTTAGGTGGTATGGGCCGCATACGGTGATGTCTGAACGTGAGGGCCGAAGCTACTGGGTACAGACTTTGAATCGACAGCGGCGGATACACGAGAGTCGATTGAAGCTAGTAGTTATAGGGCGCGAGCAGGATTCTGAAGCACCGCTGGAAAATACGGCAGTACAACAGCAGTTTGAGAATCAGCTTGACCTGGGTGCAGCCGCTGGACAGGGCTGGGAGCAGATGGTGCATGTCATAACTAACTCCGATCTTGGGGCTGTGCCGCTGGAAGTCACACCTAAGTACAGAGAGGTACTGACATACCTTTTCGAGAGACAGGAGCTGCCCTACGAGACGGTGGACCAGCAGCGAGCTGGATCTCTCGAACCTCGGTTCGATAAGGACGGAGATGAACTGGCAGCAGAGACACAGCTGGATGAGGCGGTGACGGAAGCAGCGGGTCGGCAGATTGAGTTCCACACCGATATCTGCACCTCATGCTCACGACAACGTGGTTGGCCTGCTGGACACTGCTCCGTATGCACCCGATGCGCAGAGGCGATGTTGAAACCTTCAGAGACGGTGCTTGATGCATGGGCACCACCAGAGGTGGACCGATGGTACCGACGAGCACAGGACAGGACGGATGACGGTCCAGCACCAGTGGGCAGTCGATGGAAGATTCGCAAGTGTGCACTGTGTTCTGACCACGCAGTGTACGTTGCGCAACAAGAGCTGGCTCAGTATTGTGGCCTCCGACCGCGCTGTGTAGGGGCGGAGACGGTGGAAGTGACGCGATCACTGGACATACAGCACCGGTATCTCAGGTGGGTACGCAGCTACGTCACTGGCGACGACGGCACAGCGCAGCTAGTGGTTCGAGTTGAGCAGTCTGATGCAACAGAGGTGGCGGCAGAGAGTCCAGAGGACCCCCTACTACCACCAACGGAGCAGATACCAGCGGCAGAGGTGAATGAGATACCTCGCGCAGAACTGGAGGATGAGACGCAGTACGAAGTGGCTCGGGTGACTGGGAACAAGATTGGCCCGTGCCAATACCTGGTCAGCTGGACAGACAAGAGTCAGAGTTGGCAACCCGTGACTAAGCTGCTCAGCGCCACCGCTGAAGTGGTACGGTACTGGGAGAGTGCGACAGGACACAGCAGAGCACGTCATATTGCCTCGCAGAGACTGGCAAACGGCTTGGATACGACGACAGGGGTTTGGAAGTACCGAGACTGGGCTACACGGGTGAGTCACGGTGTGGGATCCGTGACTACAGAGGTAGCCTACGTGGTGGGAGTGCAACTGACGCGAGCTGGTCACCCTACACAGAGTTCTTGGATTACGCAGCTGCGCAAGGGGACTTTTGCACCTTCTGCATTGTTCACGGTGTGGGTGGTGCCTCAGCATCTGTGCACGTTACAGGGTTCTGCAGTGGTACCGCTGGTGGATGTTCGATTTTCGACATTACAACGGCTGGTACCCGCTACAGAGTGGAAGGCAGTGAGACCCCAGTTGGTTCATCATCACAGAGTTTTGGCAGCTGGAGCTGATGTTCCGTTTTTCTGGTGGCATTCCGAGGAACAGGACCGGCGGTGGCACCTACAGCGTGATGGGATGGTTGATTCAGTCCCTTTGACCGCGGTTTTGGGCTGATTTGCAGTTTTCTGTGGAATCTGAGTAGGTCTGATAATATCAGATATCCTGCTCAGATCCAAGATTGGGGGGGAGGCATGTGGAACGACCCAACAACAGGGGCGAGCCACCAGGGCTATATACAGCATAGCACAGCATAGGCACAGCATAGGACAGCAGAGACATAGCAGAGTATGACAGAGAGTAGCAGAGATACCACAGAGTGCCTCCGGAGTACTTTGGGGATACACAGGATATGCAGAGGATTGACCAGGACTTAGTTATAGATATTCTAGTGACTAGAGAGAGAGAGAGAGTTTTAGTTTAGCATGACTAGTGACAGTTGCAATTTGCACTTGGCAGTTGCAACTCTGGATTTTGGAATAAACAACCTCCATGCTTCGATCGACTCATCTGATGCCTCGACACCCCTCTGACTGGTGTCTCACCTCTTCACATTGGAGGTCCTACTGGGATCAGCATCTGCCTACTTCACCTGGTTCGACAGTGGAAGAGCCAAGACCTACAACTTCAGCCCCTCAAGAGAGCGAGCACCCTGGCTTAGGTGCTCTGCAGCTCAAGAGTTCTGTGCCGACTTCAAGCCCAGTCGACACCTTCTCTCGACCTCTTTGGAGCGATGTTGTGCTTGGTTTGACCCCTGCGAGAGCTCTGGCGAGTGGGTGGGAGCCACCCAGGACCACTACTACGTCAAGGACCAACTACCTGGCGGAAGTGGGACATCAAGAAGTCGAACAAGTCGAGACACTGGCTGAGAAGGTCGACAAAAGGTTGCCCCGACTGATGAGTTCGACACTCTCAGTCGACACACACGAGGCTGATGCGATGGCTGTGCGACAGCAGGAGCGAGAGCCGAAGTGCTGGTGGCATGTGGAGCGAGGTGGATGCTTCAGTGTGCTGCTGCTTGCCACACAGCTGGAGGATTTTGTGGGCAAAGAGCTTGGTGGAGCTCTGCTGGAGTTGGACCAGCTGAGCGAGACCAAGTCCCGAAGGCTGCTTAGGGAGACTGAGCTGCTGCTTTGGGAGAAGGCTGAGACAGGCATGTTGTCTCAGGCTTCAGGACAGGTCAGGACTGCGCTGCTGACCACTGTGGGTCGATACCTGCTGATGGTCAAGAGGCACAAAGCAGAGGTGAAGGTGCCACTTCTGGTGTATCTCGCACGCTTCCTTGACCTCGGTTTGGAGCTGGAGGGGGCCCCAGACCAACACGGGATGGAAAGAACGCGGCGCAAGGAGGAGGGCTGTGCCGATGAATGGCTGCAGGTGGTGGTGGACAGGCAGGCGAAGACAGGGCATGTTCTGTTTGGATCTGCGGGTGTGCCGGTGCCTGCCTCGGTGTTGGCTGTGGAGGCTGTTCGGTGTGCTAGCGCATGTGCTAGCATGCAGCGCAGCGAGATACAGCTGGACAGTGTCGATGGACAGGGAGACACAGCCAGGCTGGAGGATGTGGAGGCCGAGCCTGCAACACCACTGACCAAGAACCAGAAGAAACGTCAAAAGGAGAAGGCCAGGCTCCAGAGGAAGAAGGCTCGGGAGGCAGCTGGACTGCCACCACCTACACCTCAGCAGAGGCAATATCCAAGACATCAAGCCAGGAAGCAGAGGCAGCGAGATTGGAACAGCGACGAGGAGGAGGAGAAGCTGTGTGACTGCGTCATGGGCTGCAGATATCAGCTGACTCAGGAGATGAGAGATGCTGGGCTGAGGCTGTGTCCAGACTGCGAGCCCAGAGAGGGAGTCGATCTGGGAACATCTCGATGCCAAGGAGGCTGTGACTGTGATGGCTGCGACAGGGAGTGGATGCCCTGGGAAGGTGGAGCCCCTACCCAGAAGTCTGAGGACAGAGATTCAAGGGATTCTGATCGAGGATCGACTTCTGGGAAGGGGAGCGACGACAGACACCAACGAGGGCGTAGCCCTCGTAGGGACAGGTGGAGATCACCAGAGCGATCTGGGGACAGGAGAAGCCACAGCTGTGAGCACAGGAGGCCTGACCCAGCATACAGGGTGCAGACATGTACCAAGACTTCGAAGTGGCATCGAGAGGTGTGCTGCGACGATGCCTGTCGACAACCATTTCTTGGGAGGACAGAGGCTTCGAAGATGGTCAAGATCATTCAAGACCTTGGAATCACAACAGTGGGCATGTGGAGGAGCTCCCAGGAGGCAGCACAAGGTGGAGTGGGCAAGAAGATGCTGACTGCTCAGCTGGAGCAGCTGCCCGAGGTGCTACAGCATCAGCTGGCTGCCTGCTTGGATGCCATGGGGGAGGAGGTGGTGCAGCAGTCGACAATGCGTGCTGCTCTGCTGTCTATGCTGCTGATGGATCCCACGGTGCTGCTGTGGCAGCTCCAGTCTGGCCTGGCAGGCACCATCTGGGTCTTGGACGATGACGAGGAGGACTTGTGGACTGTGGATGGGGAGGTGGAGCTGGTGCATTTCACCAAGTTCGTGCCTGCTCGACGGAGGAAGGCTGGCGAGCTGGGCGCAGTACCTTCCAAGGAGCGGAGGCGGGTGGTGCTTGGCTCGGGGACCAGCTCATCAGTGGAGGCATTCCAAGGGGGCATGGCAGGTGGCATGTCTCGATGTGCTGCGGCGATCAACAGGAGTGACCTGCAGCGAAGCATCCCCACGATCTGGAGGAGGTCTGAGCTGCAGAGTGTGGAGCAGCACTTTGCGGTGGTGCACCCGTTGGAGGTGCTGCTTGCTGCTTATGGCGAACAGGCCACACCTGGAGCAGTGCAGGCTGCACAGTATCTGTTTGGCTCCTTGGCCTTGGTGGCAGATGTGGAGTATGTCGGAGATTGGAGAGCAGCGGTGCAGCCCGTGTACGCCACTTTGGATGCTGAGGGCGAGCCTGGCGAGTCCGCAGCGCTGGTGTGGGCTCCACAGAGCCAAGTGTATGGGCGTGCCAGGGTTGGGCCTGCTGAGTGCCCACCGACAGAGGACGAGATGGATTCAGCGAGTGGATCACTGACAGCTACCACGGCACAGTGGGATGTGGAGACGGATGACCCAGAGTTGAGATGGGCGCTCGAGGCCAGCGAGCGGCAGCAGCGGCTCGATGATGCAGGCAGAGCACAGGTGGTTCAGCGAGTTCGACAATATGCAGAGGGGCTGGGCTGTGGGCTGCTGGAGGTTGCTGCTGATGGCAACTGCCTGCCCGCGGTGGTGGCATACCTTCATGATGGCAGCGTGCAGCAGCATGCTGAGATGCGAGCGATGATGCATCGGGTGTTGGAGCAGGGCTTGCTGAGTGACGAGGACTGGGCTGGACATGTCCACAGCACTGAGCAGGTGGAGTTTCAGCACATGGGAGGCTATGGGCTGTATGAGCATGCGGTGGCTGCTGCTCGGGAATGTCAGGTGCAGCTCGTGGTCCATGTCTTGAATGCACGTGATACCGCAGAGGAGGAGCCGGATGTGCGGGTGGTCACGCCACCAGGGGTGGCTGAGGGTGGAGATCAGCCACGATGGACACTCCTTTTCGATGGCCAGGGCCATTGGTATGGACTGCTGGCTGCAGATCAGGCTGAAGCGGTGGCCAGCCAGCTGACTGAGGTGGGGGAGGGGAGTGTCGAGGCACCCGAGAAGCCGAGGCTCACGCTGTTCAGTGCAGGCGGGGCGATGCGACAGTATGTTTTGGCATCACCAGACGAGGTCGAGGCAGGTGATGGTATGATGGAGCCTGTGGCGACAGCTGGGGGTCCTGTGGCGGCTCAGAGCGCGGCCAGATTGGGGCCGGATTGCAATATCGAGGGTCCAGAATTCGAGGGCGCTGAGCCGGAGGTGCTCAGCTCGGAGGTGGAGTTGGACGTTGGAGACACGGAGCTGGCAGGGCCACTGGGAGTCACACCACAGGTGCACACCAACGATGGCGAGAGCAGCAGTGATGTCAGTGGCGATTGGACATTGCTGCAGGGTGCACACAGCGCAGGCGCCGTGCAGCAACGCTGGACCCACCTCAAAAGGGCATTGAAAGAGAGCAGGGCTGGCGGGAGACTGCTCGAGGAGGAGGTGAGCCAGCTCCGGCAGCAGCAGCGTGAGCAGGAGGAGAGGTTGGCTGCACAGGCTGCTGAAGTGGAGGAGCTGCTCGAGTTGCAGACAGCGCATCAACAAGAGCAGGTGCAAGCGCAGCGCTTGGTGGAGCTTTTGAAGGCCAAGCTGCGCGATCAGAGGGCTCACAGTGCACAGCTGGAGGCGGACCGACACCAGCACCAACTGGACAAGGCAGAACTGGTGGAGAAGTGGACCAAGACCAATCAGGCACTCAAAGGGCAGCAGCAGCAAGCCGTGGAGCTGCGGGCTGAGCGCGAGGAGATGCTGAGTCAGGTGCGCGAAGCTCGACAGCTGCGCGAGGCCAAGGCAGAGGTGGAGGCTGAGCTGGAGCAGTGTGTCCAGAATGGGCAACAGCTGTGTAAACAGGTGCAGGAGCTGGAAGCCTTGGTGCCTGCCTTGCGAAAGGAGAAGGCTGCTGCGATGGCACGAGAGGGGTTGCTGCAGGAGCAGGCTGCACAGCGGGCTGAGTTGGACAGCGCGTGCCTCAACAGCGGTGACGAGAGTGCTGGCAGCAGAGTGGAGCAGGTGAAAGCACAGCTGCATTTGGCACGCAGGCAGTGCCAGTCCGCGAATGCTGTGCAGCAGGCGCAGCGGGAGCAGTGTGCCAAGCTTGCGAGCCAATTGGTGGAGATGCAAGCACAGCTTGAAGATGCTCAGGACGAACTGGAGGATGCTCGAGGCTGTCGACAATCTGAGTCGACAGAGGCACCCAGCTCTGTGAGCCCACCAGCTAGCAGTGCTGCAGTGATGGAGGCGATGAACACCGTGCGAACTCTGGTGTCGAGCTCGCAGCAGGTGGGGGGCAGGGTGCATAGTGACACTCTGGTGAAGTGCATGGGCGTGCTGCTTCGAACCGACTGCCAGGGCGAGCTGGAGCGAAGGCTTCGACAGTATTGGGATTCTGAGACAGTGGATGGACAACCACGCAGTCGAAAGAAGGGCGAGAGCTTCCAGCGACGACATGTGAGACCTTTGGCTGCGCTGGCCGAGGAGCTCTGGGGCCCAGGACCCAAGTCGCAATTGGATTATTTGCAAAAGGCGGTGCTCGATTGGAGCGACACAGGCCAGCAGCGAATGCTCGAGGAGGTGGAGCAGCTTCGAGAGAGGGATGGACGAAGGACTGTGGCACTGGAGCAGCTGATGTGGATGGTGTGCCATCAGGCACCACCGGTGGAGCTGCCAACACCCAGGCCGGACAGCGCATCTGATGCTGGATCTGAGGATGGACGTTCGATCGAGATGGAAAGGATGCAGAGCGCGCTGGCCAAGCGAAACCAGGAGCTACAGAGGGTTCAACGAGAGCTGCAGCAGCTCAAGGAGGGATCGATGTCCGGATCTCAGTGGAAGGCCAAAGCTGCGAAGGCAGGAGCAGAAGTGACTCGACTTGAAATGCGATTGCGGGTTGCAATGGCCGACAAGCCTGCGCTGGAGAGCACCCGGATGGAGCTCCTGAGTATCGAAAGGAAGCTGCAGGACAGCGAGTTTGAGAAGCATCGACTTCAGGCACGGCTGGATGGGCTCCAAAACCAGCAGCAGACAGCGGTGGCCGCAGCTGAGAGCCGCAACGCTCAGACACTCGAAGCCACGCAACGGCAGCTGCAGGTCATGCATGGGCAAGCAGCGTCACATCTGGCAGCAGTTGCACAGTCAGAGGAGGCTCTGCGAAGCTGCGAGCAGCAGATGCGAACACAGAGCGAGGAGCTGCGAACTGAGGTCAGACGTAGCGAGGAGGCAGTGGACGAGCAGCGACGACTGCGCTCATTGCTTGGGGGGTTGGAGGAAGAGGTGGAGCAACTTCAAAGGCAACTGGAGCAGCAGGTGCCACGCGCTGGACAGCGCAGCTTTGTGATCGACAGAGGCACAGCAGAGGCAGGGGTGCAGGAGCAGAGGCCTACACCATCAGCGAATGTCTTCGAGACACCGCAGCCTCCGGGTGGCCATGGCGCTGAAGCAGCAAAGGATAGGCGGTCCCCGCCCATGTCAGCGCCACCGGCTGTGGGGCTGGCATCGTTTGGGCTGCAGGGGACTGAGGTGGGTGTTGAGGCTATGGCCTCTGGAGCATGCTGCCTGCCTCTGAATCAGCATGAGTGGCTGTTGTGGACACATCAGGACGCACAAAGTGGAGCGCTGAGCAATCGAGTTCAGGCCTGGGTGGCGGGCCGAGATTGCAACGGTGTCCCGGTTGCGGTGGAATACAGCGACAATGGGACCAACCTGGGGGAGTGTGTGAACACTGTGGCCTGGTGGGCTCGAGAGGCAGCTGCAGCAGGCGACTAGCTGTTCCTGGTTCACACAGAGACCGCATCGAAGTTGGACACCTCTGTGACCAAGGAGGAGCTGGCTGCCTTTGTGTTGGCACGGCAGTCACTACTGCCTGGACTTCAGCACCGTGAGTGGACCAGCCTGGTGTCAGGCACACCAGGCATGACTGGCAGGAGGGAGATGTTCGACAATGCTGGTGTGATGGAGGGTGAGACTCGCGTGGTGATGGTGGCGGGACTGGCCTGCTTGGGCACTGTGGTGGAGGTGTCCGAGGCGGTGGCTGCAGTTCGATTAAACACTTGCTGGACACTGGGGCTAGCTGGCAGGCGCATGGACCCCCATGTGGTGCTAGCTGGAGTGGAGCTCCTGGGCCCAGCTCAACCTGTGGCTGGCGCACCGATGGCACAGGCGTTGGGTGTCACAACGCCTGCTGGATTGATGGGCGCAGGGAGTGTGGGTGTGGCATCACCACCTCAGCAGGCAGGCCTTACGGGCAACACAGGCGTGGGGGGTACTCAGATCCCTCACACAGCGCTGAGTGGCGCCAACACAGCGACCACAGCGGGATCAGCACTGCACCAGACGTTGGGGATCACATCCGAAGAGCGCGCACACATCAACGAGTGGCCTTCGACGGTGGGAAAGTCCCGTTTCCGAATGGAGTCCACCTGGACTCGAGAGCAGTTCGAGGGGGACGAGGAGGTCAGGGACAAGATGAGAAGGCTTCGAGAGTTCCTCCACGACAGAGCAGCTGACTCCAAACGGACCACAGATGGCTTGGTCTATGGCACTTGGAAGCTGCTGTCTGTGAATTTGCGAGCAGCGCGCTCGATCCGAAGGTGGTTCAGGGTGAACGAGCAGAATGTGGCGGTGCAGCAGGCTCAAGAGATGGACAGGGAGGCCTGGCTTGACTCTGTGTTCCAGGAATTGACTGGAGTCAATTACATGCGCTTGGGGCGGGTCCAGCAGATGGAGGCTTTTGGACTGCCTGAGAGTTGGAAGTTGGGCACAGCGCGGCGCTGCATTCAGGGCTGGATCGAGTGCGTCCAGGACGAGCCCCTCAAGAGGACCTGGAGTGAAGCCGAGATGCAGGTGGTGGGGCTTCTGAGAGCCACCGGGTTCCAAACTGCGATCGAGGATTTGGTGATGCCACAGGCCGAGGAGGCCTATCGAGCACAGGGCACTGGGGACAGCGCTGTCGAGTTTTGGGGACAGGTCCGAGATGTGTTTGGAGAGGTGCTGGAGGGTGTTGGTACAGGGCTGTTCTACGAATGGGTCCGATTCAAGGCGGCACCTCGACAATATGTGGGGCGATTTGATTTCAGCGCGGTGCTGGTCAATGGTGCGAGACTGCTGCCTGCTCGATGGACGGGACGGCACCATCAGATCCAAAGTGAGACAGTGGACAGCCGAGGTACGGTGCCCTCGATGGAGCAGGGGCAGTTGTGTGCGATGGGGCAAAACCGCTACCCGAGGATACCCTATGAGGAGGCGATCAAGCATCAGCTGGAGCCATGTGGTCACCACGTCGATATACTCCTGAAGCAGCCCAACAACACGCACACCAGAGAAGAGCTGCTGGCTAACATGCATTGCTACGGAGCTTGTCTCCGGGTCGACAACCCGATGCTGAAGGCGACATTCCTGGGACCAGATGGGGTGGACGCGATCGAGGCACGGGAGGCGATGTCACGAGATGACCCTCGACGCAAACAAATTTGGAAGGATCAGCAACGCGAGGTCTGGAGAAAAGAGAAAGAGGCCAGGGGCGGCCGAGTGTCAGCAGTGCAGGTGGAGGAGCAGCTTCATGAGACTGACGAAGGTGTGATGCTGGGGTGCGTGGACGGAGAGCGTGTGACCATGCTGCTGGCGCAGCAGCAGCGGGTTTAACAAGTTGGCGGATCCGGCAAGCATGGAGGCGGTGGTGCGAGTTCATGAGCAGGGATGCCAGGTGTCAGTGACTGGACCGAATCAGCAACGGGCCGTTCAGGTGGCAGGGCTGATGGTTAATGCGGTGCGAGCACCACGAGAGAAGCCGGACAGACGCCAACATCAAAACACAAAAAGTTCAAAAAATACAAAATATTCGAAAAATCACAAAAACTACCAAAAACAGGAAATAGAAGGGGGGGATGTGGGATCTCACCAAAATACATTGGGGCAGCAGCATGAGTTGAGGCAGCTGCCCTGCGCAGAGCGCAGTGACGTTGGAGAGGAGGCTGAGCACAGCGCGACGTCGAAGCTCGATCAGGGTTGCAAAGAGGCACGACTGCAGCATAACTGGACGACAGAGTTGGACGAGATGGTGTCGAGTGATGAGGAGGACCACGAGGGGCACCACATTGACCCTCAGGAGGGAAAATATCGGCCACAGTTTGTGACGCAGCAGCATGCACGCGATGGACGCGGAGCTGGAGAGCACGAGCTGAGGCCACACTCGAGGAGAGAAGTGCAGCCAGACCTGAGGTTGCAACTGGATGCTGTGGAGACAGTACCTGCCTTTGAGGATTCGAAGGCCACGCCTATGCCGGGGAGTCACCCCCTACCGCCTTTGGGCAGTGGGCATGATTGTGACTCCAGCGGAGGGCTCATCGGAAATGATGATAACCCGAAGCAACCGGCTGTTAGTGGTCTAGGCAGCGAAAGCGAAACTCACACAGCAGTCACAACAGAGCCACAGCACAGGGCTAGGGGGCAGCAGCAAGAGACGAAGCAGCTGCACGACAGCTATGAGTGCCCAGAGGCGGGCGTGATACCGCAGATGGACCACGCAGAATTGGTGTCCGAAGTGGTGATCGAGACACATGCGGTGACGGACGGCTCAACCAGAGTACGAGGTTTGGAGACTCTGGAGCCGAACAGTGACAGCGAGGAGAGCAGCAGCGACTGCAGCAGCGTGGACAATGAGGAAGAGGCTGAGCCGGGGCTGATACCGGGTAGCCGCGTGTGCACTGTGAGTGGTGGCGAGGCTGAACTGACCCGACTGCACTGGGGGCAGAGGCAGCAGCGAGAATACGAGGAGGTCATGCGACACAGCCCACAGGTGCGACAGGACTGGTGGCATCGGTCCGGACAGGACCGAGAGGCATTATTTCAGGAAGAGCTGTTCCTGTGCCAGGTGGTGCCTGAACAGCCACTGTGCGGGTGCCCACGGGAGCTGGTATATCAGCTGACCCAAGCAGCTGGTGCTGGAAGCTGGATGGCAGCACGACTGGAGACAGTGGCCACCGACCGAGAGTTCACACAGTGGGGTTCACTGTGCTGGCATAACGAGGATGGTGGCGCAGAACAGGCTCAACTACATCAATGCGAGATGAGGAGGCTGGGCTCAGATGAGGCACGAGACGATAGGGCTGTGCTGTGGGGCGTTGGATTGCAGCTGGCAGTGTTTGGTGCTGCAGTGGTCCCCACAGAAGAGGAGCACAACGATGGTGCTGAGTGGCAGTTGGTGGTGGTGGAACGGATGGCGGTGTTAATGAAGAGCGAGCCGGACCCACGACGACGAGGGCGACCATGGTTCACAGGTTCAGACGCGCCATTGGCGAGTGAGGCTGCGAGCCATGGTATTCAAGCGAAGAGCTACGACGATCCGGGGATGGTTGCCCAGTGGGGACTGCTGGAGGTTGATGGACCATCACTGGCAGCCAGCGATGGTAATGTGGACCGCACAGCGCGAGCACCAACGGTGACGAAGCTCGATTTGCAACAATCACGACCACGGAACAAGAGCAGCTCCTCGAGTGACACTGGGGACGAACGGGGGGTGGAGGAGTCTCCGGCTCCGGATCAGCACTCTCAGGGCCAGAGTGACGACACAGGGTCGACAAGATCCACGGCATCACAGGTTGACACAGGCACGGTGCAGGCGGGCACGGTGCTGGGCATGGCGGTCTGGAATGCCAAGGTGGTCGGCCGACAGCTGCGCAGCAAAGAGGGTGGTCTAATGCTGCGCGAATGGCTGCGCGAACACCGACCAGAGGTGGTTGTGATTCCAGAGGCTGGAGTGCCTGCTGGACAGTTCCACCGGTCCAAGCAATATGTGGGAGCGCTAGAGAATTTAGCGCAGGAGTTCCGATACACAGCACGATGGGCTTGCCACTTCTCTGGACAGGCCAAAATGGGTGTTGCGGTGCTGGTCCGACAGGACTATGCAGTTCGACGAGTGCTGTCGAGCCTGGATCAGGGAGACACCACGCAGTGGGAGGGTCGAGTGCTGGCGCTACAGTTTGAGGAGTTCTGGCTGCTGGCGCTTTATGTCCCACACAATACGGCAGACAGACAGTTGCTGCTGGCACAGGCCGAGGCTTGGATGCGACGACAGCAGCAGCCAGTGGTATTGATGGCAGACATGAATGCCGTGCTGGATCCTCTGGAGCGAGGTGTCCAGGTGCAGGCTTCTGGGAAGCTGGGACAGCTGGCTGCTGACTACTTTGTCCAGCAGTGGGATGGGCTACACCCCATGCTCACCGAAGAGCGGCGAGCACACACGCAACAGTGGCTCGAGAGGTCAGGGTTCGAAGACATGAGCCCAGCTGGAGCACACACGACATATTTCCGATCCCGATTTGCTCTGAGACCCGAGGATGCAGCTCTGCCAGCTGAGACGGAGACCGCGGCAGGGCAGGCTGAGTTGGGCCGAGCTCACCAACGGCGACAGCAAGTGGTGACAGCACGGATTGATGGGGTGTTCCTGAACCAGAGTGCATTGGGGCTGTTCGAGAGACACCAGGTGCTGGGAGGCCTGGACCCTGGAGCAGCAGGAGCGACCACAGCGCAGTATTGGAAGGAGTTCGAGAAGCAGAGTCTGGGTTCAGATCACGCACCTTTACTGGTGCGACTACGAACCAAGCGAGCTGGAGTCATCATGACTCTTGGTCCAGGAGATGTCGACCAGGCAGGCGATGGCAGCTCGAGTGGGCGAGTGACTGTGATGGTGTCTGATAGCCGAAGGCGGGGGTTTGGTCTGCTGATTGCGGCCCGCGAATGGCAGCGCCGGTTGGGGCCACTGCGATGCTGGGCAGCCAGGGCTGGCATCTATAACACGAGCGAGCTGGGGGGTGCCGTGCAGCCACTGCATCAGCGAAGACGATGGTGGCAACGAATCCGACGACGAGCAGAACGAGTGCTTATGTTGCGATACTGGCACATTCGATGGTTGAGTGGGGAGGGGAAGATCGAGAATGACCCCTGGCCGCGACTTTTTAATAAACACGGTTTGGATGGATACTGTGAACTGGTGGATCAGGTAGCACAGAGCTGGACAGCAGTCCTAACTGGACCTGAGTTACAGAGGCGAATCGAACAGGTGCAACAGGAAGCCTGGCGATTCCGATACTGGTCCACGACAGCGGGGTGTTCACGCAGATACCTACCGGTGCAGCGATGTGGGGACCGAGTGGTGCCCCGCTTGTGGCCCGGATTACCCATGAGAAATAAAGGTGTGGGTTGGGTCCAGGACACAGCGATGCAGGGCAGATATGTGCTCGAGCTGGTCTACCAATTGCTGCAGCGACAAGTGCGAAGTGCGCTTCGAAACTGGTGGGCAAACTGGACAGGGTTGGCAGGAGGGGCAACCGAGATAGAGGCGGTTCGAGATGAGCAATATGGTGCGGT
>SPJK01016511.1_pt1 | contig 15133 bp, 8 predicted proteins | sample 3741771 | NCBI WGS metagenome assembly SPJK01 (sample SAMN10925997, study PRJNA522277) | cold seep metagenome | isolation source: Elba SIP-enriched marine methane seep metagenome, extraction at timepoint T2 | place: Italy: coast of Elba, Mediterranean Sea | reverse complement strand
GAGTGCGCTGCCGGGTGTGAGTTGTGGTTCAACTCAGGAAAGAGAGACCCTTCCCCACGATTGCTTATTCCGAGCATACGGCGTCGTACGCCATGATGAACTCTGTGACGTCGAACATGTTCAACGAGCCGTCCTGGTTGTAATCTGCTGCGGATGACCCATCGAGGTAGAGCGAGATAAAGAAGCTCACATCGAAGAAGTTGCGCTGCAGATCAAGATTGATATCCGAGAGGCAGTACCCGATCGCGTCTGGTCCATCGATCGCGATCGCACGGTTCTCGCCGCCACCCGGGTATGCTCGGACATCGACGAACCCGCCGAGCTCATTCTGAACGTACTCGGTCAATGCACGGTCGTACGTGATTCCCAGGGTGGTGAATGATGCGCCGCGGAATGGGTACTGATCACCGCCGCGTGCGAGGAAATCGACGATCGCGATATTGATGCTCGGCGCGTCCATGTCGAGTTCGCCGTTGGAGACAATGACGGTGCCATCATTGAGAACAAGCTCACGGATGCGGGTGCCGGGGGTGACAATGTTCGCGTCGTCATCGAGAACCTGCGCGGTCTCGTTGAGGTCATACACCATGGTGAACCCGGAGATCTGTGCGTAGCGTCCTGACGTGCTCTCGATGCGAGAGACCGCGTTTTCCATGATCTCCTTGAACTGTGATGCGGGGATGGTGGGCACCACACTCAGGAAGTTGCCGAAGGGCAGGATTCCGAAGTTCTCGAGTTCAGAGACCTCACCACCGGGGATGATGGAATCATTGCGGATGCCGCCGCCGTTTGCGAGTGCGACATCAACAGTGTCAAGACCAAAGTCTGGTGCGAGTTGGTTCGCGTTCCAGAGGAACGCGTCGGCGATGAGGTTCCCCAAGTTCGTTTCCACCCGACGGATGTTTGGGCGGATGCCGTTGAGACCGACATTTGTCGAGTACACGATGTTGGATGCTTGTGCTTCGAGCGCTGCGACGACAGGGTCGATGACCTGCGCCTGCACCTGGGAGTCGGGTTCGACGGCGTCGGGGTTGTCGCCACCCGCGACTCTGACAGGACCCGAGACCGAATCGATCTCGACGAGGTTGCCGTCCGCGTCGAATCCGAGGACGAGTCGACCGACGTAGGAGTAATCGCCGGGTGTGACGACGACGGGAACATCAGTGCCGTCCATGTTCATCGAGAGCGCGGGGTATGGGCGATCGATCGAGTCGCCGGGGATGAGCAGGTCGCCCTCGTTTGCAAGGAGTTCGTCGCCGCCGCCTGCGATGACGGCGTCAATGCCCGAGAGCTGGTTGACGAGCATGATCTCCTCGTCGACGTCCTGCAAGTGTGATGACAGGATGATGATGTTGACGCCCATTGCTTCGAGCGCGTCGATCTCGGACTGAACCGATGTCGCGACATCGTTGATGATCGTATCGCGAGGCGATGAGACGAACGGGAGCGAAGGGGTCGTCGCGCCGACGACACCGACCTGCACGCCATCGATCGTCACGATCGTTGAACGCGCGACGCGCCCGTTGTCAACGAGTGCCTGAACACTTGGCTCGTTTGTAAAGTCTAGATTCGACGAAACAAAGGTTGGTCCGTTCACGAACCCGCTGAGGAAGTCTGCGAGAACGTCGGGACCGAAGTCGAACTCGTGGTTCCCGATCGCCGCGACGTCGTACCCGATGAGCTCGAGCGCGAGCGTGTCATAGAAGGGAGTTCCGTTGTTGAGTGATGCGTTAAACTCGGGACCTGCGAGGAAGTTGTCACCCGCGGAAACCAAGATCGAACCACCCGCGGGTGCGGTTGGTGCGGATACGCGAAGGTTGTCGACAAGTGTTGCGAAGCGCGCTGCCCCACCAAAGTCGGACAGGTCTCCGCCCAGATCGATGAGTTGAGACTCGCCATCGTTGTTGTGAAGAACCGTCAGCCAGAACGCGACCTCTGCGTCGCCCGCGTGCGCACCCGCTGTGATTGATCCCGCGAGTGCTGCCAATGCCATCAGTTGATTCCGCATGTGTCTCTCCTCAGACGTGTGTGTTTCAAACTCGTGGGAAAGATACGGGGGCACTTCTGCGCGCCGGATAAAGAACATGCGAAGACTGTGCCAACATCATGTGAACGGGGTACGAACACCCACCCATTTGCATCGATGTACACCAACACATTTGTTGTGATTGCGCTAAGAACCCTGTACGCTGTATGTCTCGTCGCGTGAGCGTCACGCGAATCTTGGAAGAGCACATTCATGTGCAGGATAGAGTGGGGTACACCATGTTGAAGAAGAAAGGCCCAAGCGGTCTCGCGATCGCTGCGTTGTTATCCGCGTGCGCATCGGTATCCGTTGCGGACGTCGGACCCGGAACCTGTGACGGCGAACGCCCGCAGTTTGAAGATGATCGGTATCTGGCGTTCGGAGGCGGGCAGGTCGCCGTCGGCACCCAATGGCGTGCGGATGATCTGCAAGGCGTCCTGAATGTCTACGACCTAAGCGGGCAAACCGTTGCGCCAACAGGAGTCGATTGGCCGGTTGCGATCTACTCGCATCCGGATTGGGTCCGATCGCGCATCGGGCAAGTATTCGGCGTCGCGCTCGACGATCAGGGAAATATTTTTACGAACCACAGCGCCGTCTTCTTCTCCGACTCGATCGGAAGCATCGGCGGCCAGCCCGGACAGGTGTACAAGATCGACACCTTCACGGGGAACCCGAGCGTGTTCGCGACACTCCCGAACTTCTCCGACCCCGCGATCGCTGCGGTGAACGGGATCAACGAGTCCTACCCTGGTCTCGGGAACCTGTGCTTTGATGTCGACAAGCAGGTCGTGTATGTCACCAACTTCGAGGACGGACGCATCTATCGGATCGATGCGGGCGGGACGTGCCTGAGCACGTGGGATCACGCGACAGGAACTGTCGGCGACTGTCTCCCAGAAGCCGGTGATCCCGAGGGTGTCGTCCGATTGGGCGAGCGTGTCTGGGCGGTGCAGAGTTTCAACGGGCGCGTGTACTACTCGCTCTGGGTGGAGGACCAGGGCGCTCCCGACCCGACCGCTGCGAACCAGATCTGGTCCGTGGCGTGTGATGCGTCGGGCGAGTTCATCGCCGGGACAGAACAACTCGAGATCAACGTCCCGACGTTCTTTGATGAGTTCTCTAACCCCGTGGCGGATATCGCGTTCGGCCCTGAGGGTCAGATGATGATCGCGGAACGCACGATGGAAACCGATCTCGCAACGGGGCGCTTCGATACGCGTCCGCACCGCTCACGCGCGCTGGAGTACATCTGCCAGAACAACGCGTGGAATCCTTCTCCTAATGCATTCCTGATCGGACAAGCAGGTTCGGGCACGAACAGCGCAGGCGGTTGTGACTACTCCTATGCGGGCGCTCCCAACGACCGCGTCTGGGTCACGGGCGACGCACTCCGACTCAACGCGCCCGACAACGTCTATGGGATTCAGGGCGTTCCTCAGAGCGGCGGCAACCCCGCAGTTTCACTCCTGATTGACATGGATGCAGACATCGTGTTGCAGGACAAAACCGGGATCGGATCCGTCGAGGTCTCCTGCCCACGCGATGAGCAGGACCCATGCGCAACCGTGACCGCGGGTGAGGTCCTCTGCGATCTCGATGGTTCGGGTAACTACACCTACACCTTCGATCTCACCAACAACTCCGGGCGCGATGTGCAGCACCTGCTCATCCTCCCTGACCCGGGCGTCAACGTAGTGCCCTCCGGGTTGATCACACTCCCCGCGATCCTCCCCGATACCGCGACAACAACCGTAAGTGTCACGTTCTCCGGAGGTGTTCCGGGTGATGAGTTGTGCTTTATCATCTCGCTCAACACACCCGACTTTGAGGAGTGTTGCGTCATCCGCCCGTGTATCACGATCCCCGATTGTGAGTGCGCGCAGATCCATGACGAAATCATCGAGCCATTGTGCGACGGAACAGGTTGCTTCACGTACACCTTCGATGTTGACAACCTGACACCGATCCCGATCTCGTACTCGTTCTGCTCGCCGTTGACTCCTGCGGGGATCACGATTGACACGGGGAATGTTGACCCTGCGCGTTGGGATTACGCGCCGGTCCCGCCGCTTGGGACAGAGACCGTAACCCTGACGATCTGCGGCGCTCAGCCCGGCGACGAGGTCTGCTTCCTCATGACAATGCACGACGAAACGCTCGACGAATGTTGCTCGATCAAGATTACCGTGATCGCGCCGGTCTGTGAGCCTCAGGGCATCTGCCTCGCGGACTGCAACGGCGACGGCGTGCTCGATTTCTTCGATGTCTCATTGTTCATCCAAGAGTTCATGGTTGAAGACCCACGCGTCGATCTGAACAACGATGGGCAGTGGAACTTCTTCGATGTCTCGATATTCCTGAGCTCGTTCAACGCGGGATGCCCCTGAATCGAAGACATCCTAACTCATAATCGAATCCACGCACCCGCTCAGGCGGGTGCTTTTTTACGTTGTCGCGCAAGCTGCGCAAGAAAAAGCCGACCCTCTCGGCCGGCCCTGTGATTGATTCAACTGATCGCGATTTATGGGCAGCCCATGTTGTACGCTTGGAGGAACGCGGACACGTCGAAGAAGTTGAACATGCCGTCGTTGTTGAAATCTGCGACCGGATCCATCGCGTTGTACGCGGTGAGGAATGCGGAGACATCGAAGAAGTTGAGCATCCCGTCGCCGGTCAAGTCACCCGGGCAATCGGGCCCGTTCTGAACGCCCGGCCAGAACCCGCCGATGAGTGAGAACTGCCCGCCGGTCATCTCCGCGCCCGCGTCGGGCTGACCAATGGTGCCCGAGAGGGTGAAGTTGCCGCCGGATGCATTGTTCGTCCCGCCAGCATCAATCGTGTACCAAGTGATCTCGAACGAACCACCGGATGGGCCTGCGAACGCGGTTGCAGCGCCAGCTGCACACGCACACATCATTGAAAGTGCTGACTTCTTCATGTCGTGAGTATACATCTAGATCTCGACCCCACCAAGCAGAGACTCGCCCAAAAACCCCTTTTCTGGTCCAATTCTGGTCCCTTAACCCTCTCGCACATGTAAAAAGAGCCGCCCAGATGGACGGCTCAGATCATTAAAAAATGTATCTCCAGATGGATTACGGGCATCCAGCGTTGTAGGCATTGAGAAATGCGCTCACGTCAAAGAAATCAAAGTTCCCATCGCCGGTGAAGTCCGCCGGTGCGTCCATCGCGTTGTATGCGCTGAGGAATGCGGAGACGTCGAAGAAATCGAGGACGCCGTCACCCGTGAGGTCTGCGGGGCATGATGCATCTGCTGTCAAAGCCGCGACACGGTTGACGCTCACGCCGTCGAACTGCGAGAAGCTCCCGCCGATGACGAGCGCGGGCCCTTCGCCGTAATCGAATACGCCGCCGCCGAAGATGTTCGCGTTTGCACCGGTCCCCACGGGTTCCCACGAAGACCCATTCCACTTCGCTGCGTGATTGACGATTGTGGTTCCGGACATCGTAAAGTTCCCGAACGCGTAGAGCGCCTCACCCGACCCATCGTCGAACACAACGAGTTCCTGCACGTCTGCATCGAATCCATCGCCGAGCGATGACCATGAACTGCCGTCCCATTTCGCAACGTTCTGCGAAACTGGTGCGCCGCCTGCGATCTGGAACCGCCCGCCAACGTAGAGCGCTGGACCTGAACCATCATCCCACTCTGTCATGTGTAGGACTTGCGTGAACCCGGACGGACGTGTGAGGCCGCCATCGAGATCGGACCATGTTGTGCCGTCCCATACCGCAACGTTGAGTGCGCTGGTGCCACCGATGTTCAGGAATCGACCGCCCGCGTAGAGTTTGCTTGCCCCATCGAGATCGGATACATGCAGATCGAGCACGATCAGCGGAACCGCCCCTCCGATCGTTCCGCCGACGGCCGTGTAGTTCGATCCGTCCCATTTCGCGATGTGGTCGAGACCAACCTGTCCGTTCAGGGACACATAGTTCCCCGCGATGTAGAGCTGTTCGCCCGTCACACCATCGTCCCAGACTTCGAGGTCCCACATCGAGTTAAGGAACGAACTCGAAAGCGCGTCCATCGAGTTCCATTGCGTCCCGTCCCAGCGTGCGAGCTTTTCTGTGCCTGAAGCACCGCCCGCGCTGTCGAAATATCCCGCAGCGATCAGGTCCCCGTTGAATGACTTGATCGCGTTTGAGTATGCGCCCATGAGACCACCGCCCACGGGTTGCCACTGAGAACCGTCCCAGCGCGCGATGTTCGAGGTGCCCGTCCCGGGGACGCCGAACTGACCCGTCGCATAGAACGATTCACCCGTTCCATCGTCGTACATCTCGAACCCGACCGCGTATGAGCCCGTGAACCCGGGGTTGCCGAGCGTGTCAGAAACATCCTGCGCCAATGCTGCCGTTCCAGCAGCGCAGAGGATAAGCGCGATGTGTGTCGAAGAAATCATGTTGTCTACTCTCCAATATTCGTCAATCTCGAATGAGATCTTGTGGGAATGTGCGCACCGTGCTCGACACCCGAGCGTCCCTCCTGTATGGACAACGTGCGCATATTTACACTACCGGATACGCCCGACCTCGTGACATGAATTTCAAAATATCCTGCTCGACGAGATAGGATCGTTCACGGGCAGCCTGCGTTATATACGTTCAAGAACGAACTCACGTCGAAGAAGTCAAAGACTCCATCACCCGTGAAATCCGCAGCGATGTCCATCGCGTTGTACGCATTGAGGAACGCAGACACATCGAAGAAATCGAGCACGCCATCACCCGTCAGGTCCGCGAGGCACTCCGGTGCTTGCGCATAAAACACACGAACGCACGTATTCCCAGAGTATCCGATTACGAGATCCTTGTACCCATCGGAGTTCAGATCACCAAACGCGATCGCAGTCCCAACCTCCGACGCGTCGTATGTCCACGTTGGTTCGGTATCGATCGTGCCCTCGCGGTTCAGGTACACATGCGTGCGCCCATCGGAGAAGTGTACTTCGACGAAGTCTTCATCGCCGTCGTTATCGACGTCGAACACCCCGATTTCCTGAGGCCCCGCGAACGGCGGGTTGCTCGCGTACAGCTGCAACAACGCCCCGTGTGCGTTGTGATAAATGCGTGAGGGGTCGCCACCGAAGGCGATCTCGGAGATGCCGTCGTTCTCAAGATCACAGAACAATGCCCCGCGATCTGTATCACTCGTAGGAACCTGCACCGATGGGAGCGTGTCCGGCGTGCCCGTCGTGTTGTAGTAGATCCCTGAGTTAAAGGTCACCCACTTCGCAACTGCGAGATCAGGGAAACCATCACCAGTTATGTCGCGTGCGTCGATCCCGTTCTGGATCCCTACGTCCGCGGATTGCCACACGCTCGTAGTCGTCAATGTGGTACCCGTGTTGTCAAACATGAGCAACGGGCGGTCCGGATTCGGCGCAACACCCTGGTTTGTTGTGACCAAATCGAGATCGCCGTCTTGATCCATATCCGCGAGCACCCCCGCCGTTCCCCAGTTGGTCGCGCTGGTATTGCTCACATACCCGGGCGCTGTGGGAACGCCCGACCCGGTATTGAAGTATGCGCGGACGCTGTCCCTGCGGAGCCCGCCGTGGATCGTGACAATATCGGGGTTCCCGTCGTTATCGAGATCGCCGATCTGCACATCGCCCGTGTGGGTATCGTCCTCGGCCAACCAACCCGGCGTAGTGTCGATCCCGGATCCGTTCCCGAAGAAGACCATGTCCTTCGCACTGTCATACGGCGGGAACGAGTTGGAAATGTAACACACCGCCACCAGATCGTTGTGCCCGTCACCATTGATATCCGCGACCTGGAGCCCCCCCACCTGTCGGCGGAGCACCACCTGCAGATCGGGCGTCGAACCGAAAGGCACCCCGATCCCACGAGCAATGTCAGGCTCGTCGAGCGTCACAGCAAAGTGGTGCCCGTCTTTCGATACTTCGTAGTAGCTCGTGGATTGAGCATGGGCAAGCGATGCAGCGCAGCCGGAAACACAGACGACAACAAACTTCAAGGACATGTTTCATCTCTCTCAGGGTAAGCGGTTCAGAATAACAGTGTACAGGATGGAGTACAGCAATCCAACCACTCTTCAGTGGGACATGAAAAAAGCCGGGCAATGCCCGGCTAGCTGAATCCTGAACCTCAGCACCCGATTTACGGACATCCCTCGCCATATGCAACGAGGAACGCGGATACGTCAAAGAACGTAAACATACCGTCATCATTGAAATCCGCTGATGGGTCCTGGGTGTTGTATGCTTCGATGAACGCAGTGACATCGAAGAAGTTCAACTCGCCGTCCGCGTTGAAGTCCGCGACGGAGCACTGACTCGATGACTCGTGCGAAATGTACAAACCATTGAGTGTTGTCACCGGCAAGGTAGGCCCGGACATGGTGGAGATCAGACCGGCGCCGCCGCCGTTCTCAAAGAACTCGATCCGGATGCGATGCCAACCCGCTGCCAATGGGATTGTGCCACTCATCGAAACCATGCCGTGCAGACCGTCATTATTGACGACCAGTTCATCACCGATGTACAGCTTCGAACCGTCATCAGAGTTTGTGCTGAACGTGTAGATCCCGTCAAAGAACGCCCAGACGTATCCCTCAAACACCGCACCAACCTGATCCGAAAGACCCGAGTTCATGAACTCGCCGCCGGTGGATGCGTAGTTGACGTCCGTGGAGACATCCGAACCGATCGGGGTCAACGCGTCAAAGTCCGGTAGAACGCTCGGGTTATTCAACTGGTAGTAGTTCACTTCAAGACCCGGCACCGGGCTCAATCGTGTGTCCGCGGGTCGCAGTGCACGAACATTGAGGTTGACAACCGTGTTCACCGAACCCGCGTCACCCGTGATGGAGTATGCGAAGAGATCGTTCCCCGCGTACCCTGCGGGTGGCGTATACCGGAAGACATCGCGCCCGTCAGGCCCCGCGCCCGCGAGCACCTCGATGGTGCCTCCCGCAAACGATGTTGAATCAACACTCTCAAGTACGAACGGATCACACGATTGAGAAAGATCGTTGCTCAATGCATCGATCTCCACCGCTGTGTTTTCGAGCGTTTCCACAAAGTCCTCAGCCGCGGTAACGCCCTCACTGATCAGGTCGCAGTTCACATTATTCATGTAGTTGATGATCGTTGTCTGGACCCGAGGATGGAACCCGAGCACGATGTTGCTCAATCCACCCGAGCACGTGTGACAGTACGACATGATCGTGCCGCCAAACGGATCAGAGCAATCGCCGTTCCCGCACCCGTCAATCGGAGGTGAGTAACTGTGCGTGTGACCCGTGCCGAAGTTGTGCCCAAGCTCATGAGCAGCCACAACGACATCCCAGTTCCCAAAGTTGTGATCAACGAGCGGGTAGGGGAACGAGCCGTCAAGATATGCGGAGACACCGTACCCGTATGAACCATTGCAGAGGACCCCAACGTACGCAACCCCGCCGTAGGACGTGTTCTGACGCCCGGTGAAGAAGTGCGTGACGGTTCGATCGACGTGCCCCATCGATGCGTTCCAATGGTTCCGCACCTGATCGAGCGGATCGCCCGTTGTTGCTTCGTACGGGTCGGAGTTGTCCGCCCAGACACGGAGGAAGGGGATCGCCAGTCGGGTATCCACGTCGCGCTCGTAGATCTCCGAGATCGCTGCGACGAGCGTAATCAAGTATGCCGCGGACGCGTTGGTATTCCCTGAGAACAATCGATCGGTAAACTCGTAATCCGATTCGACCGCGATACCTGCGATGCGACACGTCGTGCCACCCCGTGCGCCCGGATGATCATCAAACTGATCCGGCACGCCCACCGGTTCGAGGTTTGCGTCGCCGAGTGTGTACCCACATGTTTGGTTGATTGCGTTGGGGTCGATCAGGTCTTGCACATCTGCCGTGCGGAGCGCCTCAACGAGGTTCTGCTCATGCTGATACGGGCCGGTCGAGATCGCGATCATCTCGCCCTGATGTTGGATGTACCCGTTGGTGCCGTAGGGAGAGTACGAAATGAACACGCGCGATTCCGCATCACCCGCAACGATCCCCGAGAGCAGCACCACGTCCGGGCGTGGGAGCGGTTTCATCCCATCCGCCGTGCCGAGCACGAGTTCAGCGTTATCCGTTAAGACCTCGATCCGATCGAGCTCGAGATCGAACTGCGATCCGACCGCGCTGAAGTTCTCGATGCGAACGTGATCACCAACCTCGATCCCGTCGAGTGACTCGAGCTGGACCTGGTTCCCTTGGAATCGGTGATGCTGCATCTGTGCGAGCGCGCTCGTTGAGAACATCGCGATGGAGACCGCTGCCCCAATAAGTGATTTCCGATAGAACGTCATGGTGTTCCTCCTGCACCTTCGATGATTTACCAAGGCCTACTTCCCATGCTCGATATCGAGCAATCGACGATGATGAACCACCGCTGAGCGTGAATGACGGCTGATGTCGTTTGACCCAGATGCCTCAGAACGAGACACCCCTGCCGCGTAACTGATACGGCCCTTGCACCATACCGGATCCAATCCGAAGGTGCAAGGGCCGTGTCTGGAATCAAGGTGCCCTCCGATCACACCGATCGGAGGATCTGATTACGGGCACCCCTCATCAAAGGCGATAAGGAACTGGGAAACATCGAAGAAGTTCAACTGACCATCACCATTGAGGTCCGCAACATCCTCGTTCCCACCCGTGTACGCGACAAGGAATGCAGAGACGTCATAGAAATCCAGCTGATCGTCGCCGTTCAGGTCTGCGAGCGAACACGCAACATCTGACTCATGCGCGATGAGCGATCCCGCAAGCGCCTGTGCCGGCTGCCCGTCGTTGCTGACCGTGACATACAGCCCCGCGTTCTCTGCATATTCAAAGAACTCAATCCGCATCTCATGCCACCCAGCCCGCAACGGAATACTCCCGCCAACCTTGAGCATGCCATGGATCCCGTCGTTATCAACAACGAGCTCGTCACCGATATAAAGGCGCGATCCGTCATTCGACTCCGTCCAGAACGCGTACTCGCCGTCTGATTCTGCGAAAAAGTATCCCTCGAACAATGCCGCGACCAGATCGAAACGACCCGAGTTTACGAAGGGTTCTGAGGATGATGGGTACGAGAGATCGCTTGAAAGCTCTTGCATGTAAGGCGTGAGCTCTGCGAACTCCGGCAGGGAAGTAGTCATTTCATCGATCTCAAAGTAGCTGAGTCGTAACCCGGGTGCGGGTTCAATCAGCTCATCCGCAGGGCGCAGCGACTGGACCTCAACGGTCACGAGCGCTTCCTGGATACCCGTGTCGCTCATGATGGAGTATTCGAAGGTATCGTTTCCAATAAAGTTCGCCGGCGGCGTGTACCGGAAAAGATCACGCCCGCTAGGGCCATGCCCCGCAAGGCGTTCGATTGTCCCGCCCGCGATAGACATGGAGTCCACCGAGTTGAAGACGAACGGGTCGCACGACTGTGCCGTATCGTTCCCCATGAGATCGAGTTCAACTGGGGTGTCTTCGAGCGTCTGATTCAAGTCATCCGCCGCCGAAACGCCGACACTCACAAGATCGCACTGAACATTGTCAAGGTAGTTGTTGACAGTGTCGATCACGCGGGGGTGGAACCCGAGCTGGATATTGCTCAACCCGCCAGGGCACCCGTGACAGTACGACATGATCGTCGCGCCGAACGGGTTCGAGCAATCACCATTCCCACAGTTGTCGATCGTTGGGTTGTACCAGTTCCCGTCGTGCGTATGCCCGGTGCCGAAGTTGTGCCCGAGCTCATGGCTCATCACGATCACGTCCCAGTTTGCATGACTGAAACTCACGAGCGGGTACGGGAATGATCCATCGAGGTACCCCGACACGCCGTACCCAAACTCGTTAAAACAAAGCACTCCGACATACGCAATCCCGCCGTAGCACATGTCCTGACGACCGGTGAGCAGATGCGTGACCGTGCGATCGACGTGCTGCATCCCAGCGTTCCAATGATCGCGAACCTGGAAAAGCAGGTCATTCGGCGGCAAGTCAATGCAGTTTGTGGGAAATGGATCTACGTACGGGTCCGAGTTATCATCCCAGACGCGCAGGTACGAGATCGCGAGACGCGTATTGAAATCACGCTCATAGATCTCGGAAATCGCACCGACAAGTGTCATGATGTACGCTGCAGCTGCGTTCGAGTTGCCGTCAAAGAGACGCTCGTTGTACTCCCAATCGGTCTCAATCGCGATCGATGCGATCCGGCAGCTCGTGCCGCCCGAACCGCGAGGTGCCTGATCGTCCGCCGGCTCGATCTCCAACGCGGGGATCCCAAACGGCGTGAGCTCAATGGTGTTTGCATCCAAGCCGCACGCGCTGGGCGGGGTGTTGCCTGCTTGTGGGTCAACGACCTCATCCATCTTCACCGTGCGGAGCGCCTCCGCGAGTTCTTTGCCCTGCGCGTACTGTCCTGTCGAGATCGAGATCATCTCGCCGTCTTTGCGGATAAAACCGTTGGTACCATACGGCGACATTGCGATGTACGCGATCGAATCAAGATCACCCGCGACAATCCCCCGAAGAATCACGATGTCAGGCTCAGCAAGGTCGAGCATCCCGTTCGCGGTGCCGAGCACGAGCTGCGCATCACCACGGAGTACCTCTACGCGATCGAGCTCAAGATCGAGCTTGCCCAGAGGCGTATCAAAGTCTTCCAATCGAACGTGCTCACCAACACGAACCGATTCGACGGACGACACACTGAGTTGTCCACCCGAGAGTCGATGATGGTGATCCTGCGCGTGAGCCGTGGTTGTCAATCCTGCGAGTCCCAAGATGAGACCCGTCGCGATAATCAATGATGAACGCATAACGCGTTTCCTCCCGTGGCACCGATCGCGACTCATCGGGCAAGACGCCGAATCATCGTGGTGGAGATCGAGCCGTGGCACACACCACAGCCCCTTTCGAATCACGATCCAGTGAGACCATAACCACTGCCCCTGAAAGGAACAACGGGTCGTAACAGTCTCTGCTACGACTTCTGTACGGTACTGGATCCTGAGATCTTGTTCAAGGGTCGAAATGCCAGTTTCTAGCCCAAACAAATAACAATCAAAGCCAGTCTCAGGGGCACCCGCTCGAGTATGCGCCGAGGAATGCACTCACATCGAAGAAATCAAACAACCCGTCGTTTGTAAAGTCCGCGATAGGGTCCTGCGACGAATACGCACTCAGGAACGCGCTGACATCGAAGAAATCGAGCACCCCGTCCCCCGTCAGATCAGGTGAACACGCGATACTCGTCGCAACCCCTAGGCACACCTGTATCACCACCCCCGTGTCATACGCGGACAGATCAACCACGCGGAGGGTCCATTCACCATCTGCCGGAGCGCCCTGATAAGTACCCAAGGGCATCGCGGGGATGACATCACCCACAATCACAGGCTGCGCACTGAACGAACACACATCCTCTGCAAACATCATTGCGTCATCCGTAAAGGTCGCATCCAGATCGCGCCCCCCGCACCCGAACGGCCCCGGAAACCCGGCACTCGGCAATCCCGGACGATCAAGCACCACCACCTCCGCCCCGTCCGGGGAGATGAGCGAGATGAATAAGTCCCCCACCCACGGATGATCGATTTCTACCGAGAGCGTGACATCTTCGATCTGCTCATTCGCGCCCGCGACCACCATGATCGGAATCTCAACACCCGATGCGTTGTTGTCGGGAATCGAGACCAAAGGCGACACGCACACGTCTGCCGCGCACGCACCCGACACACACAACGATACCCATGCTGCATACCTGATCGGTCTCATCGCCGTGCCCTCGCGTTCATGGTTGCGTTGCGTGATGCGTCCGTGCATTGGGCCGGGTCACGCATCCCCGTAGTATGGCACCAATCCTCAACGTGCCCCATGTTGTTCGCCCCGGGGAGCTGCCCCGCGCTCCGCTCGATCACCCCGTCGTCCGGGTCATCCAAGAGCAGGTCCGTGATGATGTTGCAATAGTCGTACACAAACGCACGATCCTCGAACGATGTCGTGTAATACCACACCTGCTGACGCGACGAGGTTGGGATGAGCGACAACCAGTTCGCTGCGCCCGAGTACGTCATATCGGGGTTCTCTCCGCACCCGAACCCGAACACATCGCCGAGCACCGCCGCGTTCCCCGCGAGCGCCGTGCCTTGATATGGCGCTCCAACGGACTGAATCAACCGATCGCCGCGTGCCCAATCAAGACCAGAAAAGTAGTAGGTATACAGGTGCATGGCCGCCATCGCGCCCTGCGAGTGCGCCACAACCCCGAACGATTTCATCGGTGCTGCCTGCGCGAGCATCTCCAACGCAAAAGCATCGGTTGATCGTGAAATCTCGGGGTCATCGAACACCGCGACATCTCCCGTGAAGTGCGACGTCGTGAACGGGTTTCCATCCGAGCAGTACCCATGCACGAGCAACAAACGATGCCCACCCGGTAGCGCCCCTCGGGAATCACGCCCGAACTCTTCGATCTCCACACGCGTCGGCCGCACGCGATCTTGTGATCGCAGCGCCTCATCAATAATCGCTGCATCAACCGGCGCTGGGATCCGATCACGGATCTCCACAGGCACAAACGAGTCCACGTCGTGCACCCGCACCTGACGGAGCTCAATCGTCGCCGGGTCGACCCCCGCGTCGATCACGCTCTGAGCATCAAGCAACAACGACCGATCCTCATCGCACACCCGCGACAACCAGCACACGGGCACAATGCCCAAATCAGACCTGCCCCAGACTTCCGCAGCCACGATCGTGCGATCGTTCGTCGACGCGTCATCGAACATCAGTTCGATCTGATCGCCGATCGCCGACACCCGCACCCCACCGATCGGCGTGGCCGGTTCTTCGACCTGGACCAGGTGCTGGGTGGAGAGCATGATCGGCCAGTTCTCATCGCTCGCGTATTCCGCGATGATCTGCACCGCATACGCACCCGATTGATCCGGAATAAACGAGAGCTCCTGTTGATCTACACCCGCGTGGATCACTTCACGCGATCCATCGGGTGCGCGAACGATGGCACTGAGCGACACGATCTTTGACCCATCGCTGAGCGAACTGGCAAACGTAAGCGGCTG
>SPJK01105310.1_pt1 | contig 15137 bp, 15 predicted proteins | sample 3741771 | NCBI WGS metagenome assembly SPJK01 (sample SAMN10925997, study PRJNA522277) | cold seep metagenome | isolation source: Elba SIP-enriched marine methane seep metagenome, extraction at timepoint T2 | place: Italy: coast of Elba, Mediterranean Sea | reverse complement strand
TCATTATTGATCGCAAAACGCAAGGTGTCACCCGATATCGCGCCTCAGTATCCGAGGATTTCGTAGCGATTGTCGAACAATTCCATTTACTAAACAAAAAAGCGTTGCTATGATCGCCTTTTCTGAGTTCCAATTCACCAGTGGTTTACTGTTCGATTATTCCAGCAATCAGTACCCGACCAAACTACATGCCTGGACGGGCCAACTAGAACTGTCCACACCTAATTCCAGCTTCTACGGCTACATCTTCGAAGGAGATACTGAAGTCAGCACTCTTGACAACGAATACAAGCTCATTTCCGGGCAGTATTTCTGTTTTGCGGACAAGGTCTCTATCAATGGTGGCCGAGGCATCGTCATTGAGCGAATAGGGTTCCGGGGAATGAACTCGCTCGGTGGCCCCATCGAAAACAAAGGCCGACTAAAATACATAGATGGCTGCACTGACTCGCTGCTCATCCCACCAGTCAAGCTTGGTGATCCGTGTTTAAACGCCTTGTTCTTTCCAGAGAATATTGACCAAACGTCCCATACTCATCCATCAATGCGAGTTGGCATGGTAGTCTCCGGCAAAGGCATATGCGTCACCGACACCGCTGAATACGATTTGGAGCCTGGTAAGATCTTCATCATTCACGAAGATGGGCAGCATAAATTCAAGACGGCTCCGAACTCGCATATGATCGTAATCGCTTATCACCCAGACTCGGATTATGGTCCTGTGGATGAAAATCACCCGATGATCAATCGGACGATAGTCGATGGAACCTCTGCCGCAGAAATTGAAGCAATTCGTACGCAGTAAAGTCGAAGCTTTTTTGGCGGTCTGATTTGGCTGCCTCTATCATACTAGTCCATAAATTATTCAAGGTCTGCTTAGGCAGGCCTTGACTTTTTCCCAACATCTCAATATTATGTGGCCGGTAATCCAACGAGCATGAATCGAGATATCATAGACATTAATGACTTCACCATTTTGGTAGAAGAAGCTCACAGCGATCAGGTTATCGTTGATAGTTGTTCTTTTGATGAGCCGGTGATCGCCGTCGCCTTCTATGGTGCTGGTAATGTTCACTTGAATATGCAATATGCCGACAAGGCCAGGCAATTTGAGTACACCAAAGGCCTGGCGTTATCTTTTTACGCGGATGAAAAGGTCGTTTGCGAGCATACCGTCTCTGCCGATAAACCCTTGCAATGTCTTGTCATTGCTACGGCCTTACGAAACCTCGAGAGCCTACCCAATCAAGAGGGTGAATTGTTCGCAGAATTACTAAATCAATTGGTCACCCCTTCCGATCACTATGTTGAAGGGCCAAGCTTTTACATGACACCTGCTATGCAAAGCATTGTTGACCAGGTTTTTAACATTAGCTACGAAGGCAAGGCCAAGATGATGTTCTTCCGTAGCCAGATGACAGCCCTATTATCACACTTCTTTGGGCAACTATCTTTAATGAGCGAGCAAGGTATACCTAGCGCAGAACGCGAGAAGTTGTTTCGCGCCAAAGAAATCCTCGCCGACAACCTGGAAACTCCTCCTTCCTTATCCGAATTATCTCGCCAGATTGGATTAAACAGCTTTAAGCTCAAAAAGAACTTCAAGGAACTTTTCGGTGTACCGGTCTTCAAGTACTTGCAGAACGAACGCCTCACCCGAGCACACGAATTATTGCTGCATAACGACATGAGTATCCAAGAAGCAGCCTGGGATGTGGGTTATGATAGCCTAAGTTCTTTCTCCAATGCCTTCGTTAAAAAATTTGGCTTCCGGCCCAGTCAGGTAAAGCGATGAACCAATCTAAACCTTTGTCAAGGTGCTGAGGCCAGTTCAATAATCCTTTTCGAACAAATCATCCTCCTTTAGGAACAAGTCGAACGGAGCGATTGCCCGCAACTTTGTCTTATCAAACAGCCAATCATTTGATGAGACGCACTATCGCATTGCCAGGACGGCACACTTTGATAGGAACCTCCAATAACTCAGATGCCTGGCCAACGGATTATTCACCGCAAAACCAAGCAGTACCATGGAAGATTTCATCCGAGTGATCGTACTCTATAGCACCAACTTGATTACCGGCCTGTCTGCCGGTTTGTTTTATGCCTGGGCTGTCTCTGTTATCCCTGGCACACTGAAGATTAGTGACCAGGCGTACCTGGAAACGATGCAATCGATTAACCGAGCGATTCTCAACCCTGCTTTTTACCTGATTTTCTTCGGTAGCCTGGTCCTGATTTTCTTCAGCGCCTTTCAGTACTATCAAATCGGTGCGACCACACGCTTCCGGCTATTGCTCGCAGCAGCTTTGTGCTATGCCATCGGCACTTTCGGCGTGACCGTATTTGGCAACGTCCCCCTGAATGAATCACTCGACGCACTACAACTGGGCGAATTCAGTCTTGAGGAGATGGCAAGTACCAGGGACGGATATGAAGGCAAGTGGAATCGCTTTCACTACCTACGGACCGTCTTCTCCGTCCTCTCCTTCATGCTGGCTTTACTCGCCGCTTTCATCAACGAATAATATCACTTCTTTCACCCGTTAAATTTAATTAATCATGACATCGAACATTCTTGTAATTGGAGGAACCGGTAAAACCGGTCGTAAAGTAGCAGCTCGCCTTACAGCATTAGGGCAAAACGTACGCATTGGTTCTAGAAGTGCCTCCCCTGCTTTCGACTGGGAAGCACCGACCACCTGGAGTGCCGCCTTAGAAGGAATGGACAAGGTATACATCACATTCCAACCAGACCTGGCCGTTCCCGGCGCGTATGAAGCTATTCAAGAACTGATAGAAATCGCTAAAGAAAAAGACATCAAAAAGCTGGTGTTGTTATCGGGCAAAGGCGAACGAGAAGCAGAACGTTGCGAAGAGGTAGTGATACAATCCGGTATTGACTACACGATCGTCCGAGCTAGCTGGTTCAGTCAGAATTTCAGCGAAAGCTTCTTACTAGAGCCAATATTATCGGGACATGTGGCGCTGCCGGAAGCCGAGGCCAAGGTACCTTATGTAGACACTGGCGACATTGCCGCCGTAGCCGCCGCCGCTCTGACGGATGATCAACACAATGGCCAAATCTACGAGTTGACCGGACCTCGAACATTGACTTTCCCAGAAGTAGTGGCAGAAATTGCTGAGGCAACGGGGCGCAGCATTCAGTTCACCCCGATCCCATTAGAGGCCTACAAGCAAGCGATGGAGGAACAACAAGTTCCAGCCGACTACATCTGGCTAGTCACTTACCTATTTGCGGAGGTGTTGACCGCCGAAAGCAACAACATGGTCACGAATGATGTGGAAAAAGTCTTAGGCCGACCAGCAAGAGATTTCTCTGACTACGTCCGAGAAACAGCCGCCAGCGGAGCATGGAATGCCCCCGTTGAAGTGGCTTAAATATAAGAAACCGATCCACGGCGCTCTCGCCGGTGGATCGGTCCTATTTTACTTTATTTGCAGTAGTTAGGTGAACTTACACCTTCTCTTCCATCAACACATCCACTTCCACCTGATTGCGCAGGATATCTTCCATTGTTTCGCGACGACGAATGAGGTAGTGTTCTCCTTCGTGAATTAGCACCTCCGCCGGGCGGAAACGACTATTGTAGTTGGAGGCCATCGTAAAGCAGTAGGCACCGGCATTGTGCAGGCACAACACGTCTCCTTCACGAACTTCTGTCAGTTGTCGATTGTGTCCAAAGGTATCCGTCTCGCAGATATAACCTACAACAGTATAGATACGCGGTTTCCCCTTCGGGTTACTGAGGTTTGTAATGTGATGATAGGCATTGTACAACATGGGCCGCAATAGGTGATTCAGGCCCGAATCCAAGCCAACGAAAGCTGTAGCTGGAGTCGTTTTTACCACATTGCACTTGACCAGGAAATAGCCCGCTTCACTCACCAGGAATTTACCTGGTTCAAACATCAGGCACAATTCCTTGCCGTACTCTTGGCAGAATTCGTTGAATCGCTTGCTGAGGCGCTCACCAAAATTCTCAATGTCTGTAGCTATATCATTGGGCTTATATGGGACCTTAAAGCCGCTCCCGAAGTCGATATAATCAAGATCACTAAACTGTGTCGCTGTATTCAATAGGATCTCTGCTGCTTGGAGGAAGACCTCCGTATCGAGAATATCCGAACCGGTGTGCATATGGATACCCTCCACTTTCAAGTCCAAGGCCTCGACCACTTTTAACACGTGTGGCATTTGGTGAATGGAAATCCCGAATTTAGAATCGATATGACCTACCGAAATCTTGGAGTTACCGCCCGCCATGATGTGCGGATTAATCCGGATGCAAATTGGTACATCGGCAAACTGCGCGCCGAATTGCTCTAGAATTGAGATGTTGTCAATGTTAATTCTCGCACCCGCCTTAACCGCCTCTTCGATCTCTTCCATCGACACGCAATTAGGCGTATAAATGATATCACTTGCGGTAAAACCTGCCCGCAAGCCCAGCTCTAGCTCCTGGACGGAAACGGTATCGAGTCCAGCACCCCAAGACCGAAGCAACCGCAGGATAGCCAAGTTGGTATTAGCCTTACACGCATAATTGATCTGTAACCGTTTCACCGAAAATGCGCGCTTCATGCGGTCGTACTGCCGCTTGATGGTAGCACTATCGTATACATACAACGGGCAATCATAGGTAGCAGCCAACTCTAGTGGATCGATACCACTGCTCAACTCAAAACGGTCGTTGACAAAATTCATCGCTGATCAATTTATTGAATAGTAATTGGAACAATACGAAGGTTAGGGAAAGGAATTAAAGCCAGGGGCAAGTTCGCCCATCAGCATAGTGCAAAAATAGGGCATTCTTCCCTCTGGCGCAGCTAATCCCTAAAATTTTGCCTGTTGAACCAACAATTTTTCCGCAAATTGCATCATATTGATAGTAGTGCTTTTGCCCACTATCTTTTTGGCTGCTGCTCATGACTACGCTACGCTAGAAATGAATGTAGCCGAACACGAATACTACCAGCGTGACGGAAAAAGAATTGATCATAGCGTGTAAAAACGACGACCCCGCCGCACAGAAGGCGCTCTATGAGCGTTATTCACCGGTTATGTTCGCCGTATGCCGCCGCTATGTGAGCCGCTATGAAGACGCTGAAGACGTTCTAGTGGATGCCTTTTATAAGGTCTTCACCAATCTAGCGCAATTTAATTTCCAAGGTAGTTTTGAAGGTTGGATTCGCCGCATTGTAGTGAATGAATCACTGATGTTCTTACGCAAGAATCACGCCCTCAAAAATGCCTATGAAATCCAAGAACACTTCGACCTTAAGACAAGAGAAAACGTGGTATCTGAGTTAGCGGCGCGAGACATTCTTGCGCTACTGGATCAACTACCAAATGGTTACCGTACGGTATTTAATTTGTATGTACTGGAAGGCTATAAACACCGCGAAATTGCTGAAGAACTAGGGATTAGTATCAACACCAGCAAATCGCAATTGATCCTGGCGAAAAAGCGTATGCAACAGTTATTAAATGGCGTGGATTATCCCACAGCCCGAAGAGCAGCTGCTTTGCGGGCAAAGCCAAATGCCTAACCACCAATTAATTGAAAGAACAACATGGGTAAGAAAGATATCTTCGATCTGTTCCGTGACAATGAGCATCGTTTACACGAAGCACCATCGCCACAGAATTGGGGGCGACTGGAGAAGCGCCTCGAAGCTCGTCGAGCTGCGCAAGTCCGGCAACGATACGTTTATTTTCGCCAACCCTTAGGCATGGTGGCTGGCCTGGCACTAGTGATGGGACTGGCCGTTGTATTCCTTTGGCTGGCCAATTCATCCTCTCCTAATACACAGGTCGCCATTCTCGGTCATCCCGTTAATCTGGAAGAACTCGACAATGCGGCACCCTCTACTTCCGCCGATTGGGAGGTCGCTGGCCTAGTTGTTGAACGCCCTGCCTCACTGGAGCAATCGATTGCCGAGGGAAGTCGGCCGCAGCAGACCTTGATGGTCAAGAATGGGCCGCGCCCAGTCTCCGCTCCAAGTATGCCTACTGATAGTGCGGATAATCGTTCTAATGAAATAGGGCGGTAGTTCTAAAGTGTAAACGTTTTATATGTATAAAGGTGTAAGAGTTTCGATTCAACTCTTACACCTTTATACTTTTTACCCACTTACAACTCCTACTTAAACGGATGTCGCTGTTGCCACTCAGGTAGCGGAGATAAGATAGGGGCCACCAGCGGAATCAGGGGATTGAACAGGCGGATTCGGCTACGTAACCAACAATGCAGTTCATGGGGTACGGCACCGATAGAACTCTTGATTTCCAAAGCTGTTCGAGCAAAGACCAAATGACTCATCCTGCTCTCAATAGCCACTTCCACCAAGTGGTACAGCATATTGAGATAAAGCTGGGTCTCCCGGTTAAAGGAACTTTCAAAACCCATGAAATGGGCCTCCATTTCGCCGTCATTATAGATCGCTGAGCAAAACCCAACTAGCTCATCTCCCTTAAAGTATCCCCAGAGGCGGAATCGCCCATGAAAGTGAGCCTTCCAGCTTGAAAAATAATTGGGAGGCAAGGTAACGACATTGTAGTCAGAGTCTTCCGCAATATTTAAGTAGAGCGCGTACATGCGCTCCTCATAGCGGACAATATCTTCGTAGGTGAATTCCCGGCACTCGAGGTCTTTTCCTTTCTTACGTGCACGACGGGCCCGAACCCGATATTTTGAGGCCATCGCCCCGAGGTAGTCATCAAAGGATTGCCACTCTGGTTGAAGGTCCAATATCATATTAGGCTGTACAGGCAATGTCGCAAAACCCAGGCCCTTAGGGTGCTGATCCAGGTCCATATCTTTTAACATCAGCGCATGCACCTTCTCTGGCCAGTGATCAGCCACTTTCTCCAGGCCCTCTACCAACAGAGGCAGCAACTGTTTCTGTGCGGCTGCACTATCCAGACCACGCAAGGCGTGATGGCCCGTGAGATGCATTTGTCCGGCTGTAAGCACTCGGTAATTCAACCATTTCCCTGCCTGCCGCTTCATTGACAACCAAGTGCGATCGCGCCAGTTTAATTCTTCGATCGCTACATTCTGACCACCGATCTGCTCATTAGCATTGAACCCGAATTGCTGCAGGATCATTCCAATTTGTTCTCCATTAGGTCCTGAGAAAATAGCTAATCCCGTTTGGACACCACCTAATTCCAGCTCTTGCAATAAGGAAAAATAGTCGGAGGAAACGAAGAGGTTTGGAGTCGGACTTAGGGTTTGCCAAGCCTGTATGCCTTCTTCGATCGAATGAAACCACTGTACCCGCCAGTCATTAGAGAGCAGTGCGGCATTAGCAGCCAATTCGTCCACAGCATTGTGTTCTTTTCGTGCCATTTGGGAAAAGGGGCAAGGCAACCAGCTTAAGATTGATTCCTTACAAGCGCTTTCTTTTGTCGTGTCGGCAGGAGGGTAGATCATAATTTGAGTGTACTACATTCAACAAACGTCAAGGAGTAGCACAAAGTTGAGTGAAGTACAGATTCATTGCCCGTCTTGCCAATCCGCTCGGTTTAATGCATAATATACGCAGGTTGTTTGGTAAAAGACCGCCGTTTTCTCGTAGGATAGTCCAAGTTTTTGCAAAACTCGTGCGGAGCGCTTGTTTTCAGGAAGGGTTATTCCAACAATACGATCTAATCCAAGTTCAAGAAACCCATACTGCAAGACGCTCATCGCTGCTTCCGTTGCATATCCTTTTCCCCACATTTCTTCCATGAACCGATAACCTACTTCCATTTCGGTGGTCTGATCGAGTGGCTTCAAGGCTACCCAACCCACAAACTCAGTGGTTTCCTTGGTTTCGACCAACCAGTACCCGTATGGTTGATTCGCTGAAATAGCAATCCGTTTAGTCAAATCTTGCTTTGCTTGCTCCCGTGTTTGAGTCTTACCTGGAGTGATATACTGCATGACACGCGGATTACTGCCTAGGCGGTAGATTGATTCCTCATCACCTAAATGCGGGCGACGTAAGACAAGTCGCTTGGTATGTAGATTGGGCAACATTCTCTAAAGTCTGTAAGTCTCCAGGACCCACTATCCTATTGGTCGTTAATCAACTTCCCACTTTCTGATCTCTTGCCAGGCATACCGATCATCTTCCCAACGGATCAACTGCACAACATCGCGCCCTTTATAATTAAGGAACCAGTCTTCCAGGATTCGGCGACCAGCATCGTAGTACAACATAAAGTCCACGAAGTTATCGGCCTCGATGATACGAAAGGCCTCTTCAGCTGGAATGGCAATGATCTTGGAGTCGAGTTCACCGCGGTCTTTCAGCAGTAGTGCGCCAATCGGTTTTGCTGGCACCACCGAGCCGGTAGGGACAGCTTCACTTAGCAACAGTACATCTAAGGCATCACCATCTCCTCCCCTCTCTACATCCATCAATGTACCGGGGATGAACCCATAATTCCCTGGGTAGGGAAGAAAATTGATGACTCGATCTTCCCCCTGGAGTGTATCATTAATAAATTCGGCTTGCTCGTAGTGGTATTCAATCTTATGGTTGGTGCCAGCAGGAATTTCTACCACCACGTTTACCAATTCACCGGAAATAGCCGGCAACTCCTGGTAATCGACCTTCGCCTCAAAAGGGTTGCTTTTTTTACATCCCACTACTAGGAACAGTAATAAGATGGAGATCGGAAGAAAAAACCGACTGATTAGCATGCTATTGGTATTGTTGCTTGTAATAATCCTGGTATGCACCTGAGGTCACACGTTCTAACCACTCGTTATTATCCAAATACCACTGCGCTGTTCGGCGCAGCCCTTCGGCAACTTGGACCTTTGGCTTCCAGCCTAATTCGGCCTTAATCTTACTGGCGTCAATGGCGTAGCGTTGATCATGCCCTGGCCGGTCCTTTACAAAGGTAATCAACTCTCGCGCTGAGCCAGCTGGCCGCCCGAGCAATTCATCGACCACATCACAGAGTTGATGTACCAAAGCCAGGTTGGTCCATTCGTTATTGCCTCCAATATTGTAGGTTTCACCTGTTCTCCCTTCGTGAAAGATCAGGTTGATCGCCTCGGCGTGGTCGCCTACCCACAACCAATCGCGGATATTCATACCGTCCCCGTAAACGGGCAATGGTTTCTCCTGTCGGATATTGTTGATCATCAGTGGCAGCAACTTCTCCGGAAATTGATAAGGCCCATAATTATTCGAACAGTTCGAGATAATTACCGGCAAGCCGTAGGTGTGATGCCATGCCCGCACAAAGTGGTCAGAGCTGGCTTTTGAGGCCGAATAGGGCGAGCGAGGATCATAGGCGGTCTCTTCTGTGAACAGTCCTTCTGCGCCTAGCGAGCCATACACCTCGTCCGTTGAAACATGGTAAAATCGCTTAGTGGTATAGTCTTCCTGCCAATGAGATCGGGCAGCGTTTAACAGATTCACTGTGCCGGCGACATTTGTCATGATGAAGGCCATCGGGTTAGCAATGGAACGATCAACGTGCGATTCCGCAGCCAAATGGATCACCCCATCAAAGGAGTAGTCTTTGAATAATTGATCCATAAACTCAAAATCCAAAATATCACCCTTTACAAAGGAGTAGTTATCAGCCGACTCTACATCCCGCAAATTATCTAAGTTTCCCGCATAAGTTAATGCATCCAGGTTCACTATATGATATTGCGGATACCGCTTCACCATAAGCTGTACCAAATGCGAGCCGATAAATCCTGCTCCTCCGGTGATTAGAATCGTTTTTTGATCGTTCATGGATATACTTATTTCTTGTTAATCGATAATGAAAGTCTGGCCAGTCAAACAGCTCTACTCAAAACCTCATCAACTAATAAACTGCTTACTGTACAACTGCCTACTGAAAAACTGCCCACTGCCCACTGCCTACTGCCTACTGCCTACTGCCTACTGTACAACTTCCTTAAAATACGCAAAGGTTCGGCGTAGACCTTCTGCTCGATCGACCTGCGGTTCCCATCCGAGAATTTCGCGCGCCTTGGTGATATCTGGTTGCCGGATTTTCGGGTCATCTTCCGGTAGTTCTTTGTGAATAATGTGTGCATCCGGGTTATTCACTAAGTCTAAGACCTCCTTGGCAAAGTCCATAATTGTTATTTCGTCCGGGTTACCGATATTGACCGGCAAGTGGTAATCGCTTAGTAACAAGCGATAGATTCCTTCAACGAGGTCATCGACATAACAGAAAGAACGAGTTTGCGATCCATCGCCAAAAACGGTCAGTCCTTCACCGCGAATTGCTTGCGAGAAAAAGGCTGGCAAGACACGACCATCGTCGGTTCGCATACGGGCACCATAGGTGTTAAAGATTCGGATGATACGCGTTTCTAAGCCATGATAATTATGATACGCCATGGTGATCGCCTCCAGGAAACGCTTAGCTTCATCGTAGACACCGCGCGGTCCTACCGGGTTGACATTGCCCCAGTATTCTTCCGGTTGCGGGTGAACCAGTGGATCGCCATATACCTCCGAGGTACTAGCCACCAAGATCCTCGCCTTTTTTTCTTTTGCGAGGCCCAACAAATTATGTGTCCCTAAGGCACCAACCTTTAGGGTCTGAATGGGCATCTTTAGATAGTCGATCGGGCTGGCTGGTGACGCAAAATGCAAGATATAGTCCAACGAGCCGGCGACATGAACAAACTTACTTACATCATGGTGGTAGTATTCAAATTCAGGAAGCGGGAATAAATGGGCAATATTGTCCTTGTTCCCCGTTAGCAAATTGTCCATACCGACAACTTGAAAACCTTCCTTAATAAAACGATCACATAGGTGGGAGCCCAAGAATCCGGCAGCGCCGGTAATGAGAATGCGAGGCATTTCGTTTGGTTTTTGGCGATTGGCGGCGCAGGAACGTCCCACGCCCGATGTTTGTGCCCACAAATATAGCGGAAAGGCTGAAATGCCTTCCGCTTATTCATAACTTTGGCCCCACTTAAGCGCCAGTACTAGAATAAGAGTTCTATGCAACGAAAATTACTGATTGTCCTGATCATTTTTAGTGCCCTTAGCTCCGCTAATAGCCAGGACTGGGATATAGAGATCAATCAAGGCCGGGCTTTTTTATTGCACCTGGGTTACGGCCCACAACTGCCCGCCGCTGATCTAAAGGATCGTTTTGGCATGAATTTCTCGATCGACGTGGCTGGAGACTTCATCACCAACGACAACTGGCTATTCGGCGCCCAATGGCAATACTTGTTTGGCAATGAAGTAAAAGAAGACGTGCTCGTGAACCTGAGGACTGCTGAAGGCTTTATCATCGGCAATGACCGCACCCCTGCTGACATCCAACTGCGGCAAAGAGGTTCCTATTATGGTCTGCGAGTAGGCAAACTAATTGGCATCGGTGAAAAGAACTCGCGGGCTGGCCTTCGAGTTCATCTAGGTGCCGGTATCCTGCAACATCGCATTCGCATTCAGGACGATCCTACTCGAACGGTACCACAATTAACTGGTGACTACCGAAAAGGTTATGACCGATTGAGTAATGGCCTGGCACTTCATCAATTTGTAGGCTATCAGGTGCTCGGTAAGGATGGCGGCGTCAACTTTGTGCTAGGTTTGGAGTTCTTCGAAGGATTCACACAGAATCGGCGAGATTTTGACTTTGACACAAGAACACAGAATACCGAAGGCCGACTCGATTTGCTGATCGGTCTACGGGCCAGCTGGACCTTACCATTCTACTTCAGCCCAGCGGAAGACATCTATTATTAGCCTCAACATGAGTACGCTGGAACTTGCTTCCTTACTGGTCTACCGACTAGTGACCGGTGCTTATCACCTGGGAATACGCCTGGCAGCGCTTTTCTCGCCCAAAGCCCGCTTATGGGTGCGAGGCAGACAGCATTGGGACAAAGAGCTCCAGGCCTGGCGGCAGGACTTATCACCCGAACAGCGAGTCATCTGGATGCATTGCGCAAGCCTTGGTGAATTTGAACAAGGTAGACCTGTACTTGAGGCCTTACGAACGGAACGTCCCGACTGTATGGTGCTTCTCACTTTTTATTCTCCATCTGGCTACGAGCAATGCCGGGAAGAACCATTGGCTGATTTTGTTTCCTACCTTCCGGCTGATTCTCCGGCTAATGCCCGCAAATGGGCGGAGACCGCTCAGCCTCACTTGGTCATATGGGTCAAGTACGAGTTCTGGCTTTTTCATCTTCGTGCTATACAGAAAAGGCAAATCCCGACTTACCTGATTGCGGCAAGCTTTCGTCCGAAGCAACTTTTTTTCCATCGTTTTGGCACGATTTTCAGCCAGCTACTAGCTGGCTTCCAACATATCTTCACCCAGCAAGAAAAAGACGTCCACCTACTGCAAAATATCTCTATCCAGCAAGCCACCGCTGTAGGCGACCCTCGGGTCGACCGGGTCATTCAGATAGCGGATAACCCAGTCGATTACCCGCGCATTGCAACCTTCGCCGCTGGGCATCATGTGTTGATTGCCGGCAGTACTTGGTCACCAGACGAACAGCTTCTACTGGAGCATTTCAACACATTGCCAAAACATTGGAAATTGCTGATCGCCCCCCATGATATCTCCGAGTTGCATATTCAGCAAATCATCAAGTTGCTGAAGACAAAGGAGTTAGGAGGCTATCGCAGGTATTCTTCGGACCCCAGTGATCTCGATTCGACTCGCATCCTCATTCTTGACACTATCGGCATGCTCTCGCGAGTGTATCGCTATGGGAATCTAGCTTATATCGGTGGTGGCTTTGGAGCCGGCATCCACAATACGTTGGAGCCGGCAGCTCACGGTCTACCTGTTCTATTTGGTCCCCGCCACACAAAGTTTCCGGAGGCCATTCGCTTGCAGCAATTTGGAGCTGCCTTTGCCCTGCAATCAGGTGACGAATTAAATGACTACCTGCTAAATCTTACACAAGCACAGAACTTGGACCGTGCCACGGCCGCAACCAAGGCATTTCTCGCAGAAAGTCGGGGGGCTGCCAAAATGATAGTGAACTATATCCTTCTTCACACGCTTCCCAAAAGGTAACAGAATTGCTATTTTCGCCCCATCGCCCGGAAATGAACCTTATGGATATCGAAGTAGCCTTTGAACAGTTTCGCAAGATCAATGTCCTCATCCTCGGTGATGTAATGATTGATCGTTACCTCAATGGGCAGGTGGACAGAATATCGCCAGAAGCCCCAGTACCTGTTATTCGCTTGCAGGAAGAGGATAATCGCCTCGGTGGTGCCGCCAATGTCGCGCTCAACATTGCTTCGCTCGGTGCTACTCCTTATTTATTTAGCGTAGTAGGAAAAGATAGCAATGGGCAGCTCTTAAAAGAACTATTGCCTAAGTCCAATATTTCATCCAAATACCTGCACACGTCTGATACGCGGCAAACGACCGTTAAAACCCGGGTAATTGCCCAAAACCAACACTTGTTGCGCGTCGATCGCGAAGACAAGCACCCACTTTCTTCAGCCGAAGAAAAAGAAGTACTGACCGCTATTCGAAAACTACTCGACCAAAAGACGATCCAGGTGATCCTTTTTCAGGACTATAATAAAGGAGTACTGACGTCCAGACTGATTAGAGAAGTCACATTGGAAGCTATCCGCCGCGATATTATCACCGTGGTAGACCCCAAATCCCACAATTTCTGGGCATACAAAAAAGTAACTCTCTTCAAACCCAATTTGCGGGAAATGCAGGAACAAATGAACGATCGCCCCCTGCGCCCTGTGTTAGAGGATCTGAACCGTGCAGCTATCAGCGTACAGGAGAAACTTGGCAACCGATACACGATCATCACCCTATCGGAGAAAGGCTTATTCTTGTACGATGGTAAAAATGGGCAGATCATTCCCACAACACCGCGCTCTATAGCCGATGTGTGTGGTGCAGGAGACACCGTGATTAGTACAGTTGCAGCAGGTCTCGCCTTGGGCTTAGCACTCGAAGAAACCGCTTTTTTAGCCAACCTTGCCGGTGGACAAGTATGTGAAAAAGTCGGAGTTGTTCCAGTCGACCGCCGGCAATTGCAAGAAGAATACTTCCGAATCCGGGCAGAGCAAAGCAATTCTGCACGATAATTATGTACATAAAAGCAATTCCTGCAAGATTCACGACCATCCTAGAGATTAAGGCTTAAAGGAGACTTTTCCAGCCCGCTTTTTGTCTTATATTTGTTGCGCTTTTATCACATCTGTTATATAGTATAGCCCAGTTATTATCATATTGACGCAATTAGCGCCAGCTTCATCATCAAGCTCTTTTTGGGAATAAATTCACAAATTATAGGGAGACGCCACGCGCCTCCTCTCGCATAATGTTCACTAAAATCTGTTTATATGCGTTTGAACAAGTACTTTTCATTCCTATTTATTCTAGCCATGTTCAGCATCAACCTGAACGCCCAGGTATTTTGGTCTGAGGACTTCTCTGGTGGTGACATCCCTATGGGTTGGACCAATGTTGACCAAACCAGTAATGCTGGCGAAGAAGTTATGTTCGTTTGGACAGACGACCCAATGGCTGTTGCAGCTGCTGCACTTGGCGCTCCTGAAGGCGCAGAATTCACTTCTGCTACTGCTGCCAATGGTTACCTGTGGGCTAACTCTGACCGTGGCTTAGCTGCTGCTCCAGCGGTAAACCACCTGACTGAGTTGACTACTGGCGTTATCGACTGCTCTGGCGAAACGGATGTATGGTTCCAAATGCAAGCATTGATCGGCGTATTCGAATTGGACGCTGAGCCAAATGCTGTCCTTCGTGTTAGTACCGACTTGACTGCATGGGACGAGTACACTATATTCCCTGGCCTGACGACTAGCGAAAGATGGTCAAATACACCAGAAATTATTGCTGTAGACATTAGTGCTTCAGCAGCTGGCCAATCGACTGTATACCTGCAGATCCAGTGGAATGGTGGTTGGGAATACTTCTGGTCGATTGATGACCTTGAGTTGACCAACGTTGACCCACGCCCAGCTAACGACCTTCAGGTTAATGAATTTGCTGTAGTAGCGCCAAACGCTGTTACTCCAAGCAGCCAGGTAGAACCTATCGGTTTCTTTGCTGACATCGAAAATGTTGGTGCTGGCGACCAAACGGAAGCTACCTT
>SPJK01015669.1_pt1 | contig 15140 bp, 16 predicted proteins | sample 3741771 | NCBI WGS metagenome assembly SPJK01 (sample SAMN10925997, study PRJNA522277) | cold seep metagenome | isolation source: Elba SIP-enriched marine methane seep metagenome, extraction at timepoint T2 | place: Italy: coast of Elba, Mediterranean Sea | reverse complement strand
TTCGAGACGGATCACTCGGATACGGAGGTGCTGGTGCACTCCTGGCGTTCTTGGCAACCCGATTGGCAACGCCCAGCACTCACTCGATGGCTCAACGGCATGTATGCCATGCTCATATGGGATCGGAATCTGGGTGCGCTGAGTGCACGGCGTGATCCGTTTGGCGAAAAACCGTTGCAGTCGTACTACGCGATCGATCGCACGACCACGGTGCACTGTTCAACTCGAACAGCATTCGAGAAGCTCCCTCGATCGGAGTTCCCAGATCTCGATGGGAGTATGTTCACTCCTCGTACAACACCATCAGCGCAAGCGTGGATTCGACACGGCTGGAAGAATCAGTACGACCAGAGTTTCTGGTGCCGTGACCAGCGACCCGCATGTGATTTTCCGAACACCCTGGAGGAACCGGTACTTCCAAGTCACTTCGGCCCCATCGCTTGGTTGAACCAATCAAATCATGATCAACCATTCACTGTTGAAAGGGTAGATCAACTCCTGCGCGATGCAGTGACACAGAGACTGGAGTCCGATGTGCCGCTCGGATGCTTTCTGAGTGGCGGAATCGATTCGGCGCTCATCGCAAAGTATGCGAATGATCAACTTGGAGACCTCCATACATTCACCGTTCGCATGCCAGATACGCGGTACGACGAGTCCGATGATGCACAAGTTACTGCAAAGCACCTCAACACAAAGCACGCAACACTCGAGTGCGAACCGGATCCCGCATCAGATCTCATTGCGCTGATCGAGCAGCTCGGACAGCCTTTCGGTGATAGCTCGCTCCTGCCGACCTACTGGGTTTCACGAGCGGCAAGGGAAGTTATCAAGGTCGCACTCGCCGGTGATGGCGGCGACGAGCTCTTCTGCGGGTACCAAAGACATCTGGCACCCAGCCTCATCGATCAACTCCCATTCGGGCACAAGCTCATACCGCTCGGACTGATCCCTGATCGCGATCCTAAATCAAAAAAATCAAAACTGCGACGCCTTCTCGGAGTTGCTCGCCTCCCCTACACAAGCCTCGGCCCAGAACTCTGCGCGATCTTCCCAAGGTCTGATCTTTGTAAACTGATCAACAGACCGACTTCGAACTGGGACTTGATCGACGCGTTCAACTCGCTTGAACTACGAACGACAGAACCTAGGAGTTGGGATGTTGTCGAGTATCTCACGGGCGATCTCCTCCGTAAAACCGACACCGCATCCATGGCCGTCGGGCTCGAAGTCCGCTGCCCATTCCTCGATCCCAAGCTTGCTGAGGCTGCACTCCGCACGCCGATCGATATCCTCATGCCCAACGGCGAGCGCAAGGGCCTGCTCAAACAGGTCGCCCGCAAGTACCTCCCCGACCACATCGTCGATCGACCCAAGCAGGGCTTCGCCATCCCCATCGGCGAGTGGTTCCGCAGCGACTACGGCGGGATGCGGCAGCTGCTGTATGACCACCTCCACTCATCCGACCCGTTCCCGGGGCTTGCGGAGGCCGGGGTGGAGCTGAATATGGAGTTCGTGGAGCAGATGCTCAAAGAGCACGACGCGGCGGGGGAGAAGTCCATCAACCCGTGGCGCGGGCGCGATCACTCGCAGCGTCTGTACATGCTGCTGGTCCTGAGCATTTGGGCGAAGTGGCTCGAGCGGGTCCGCACAGGCACCGAGCAGCGCGCATGAAAAAACCCACGCCGAAGCGTGGGTTTGAAGAACAGGATCGGATGGACTCAGCCTTGTGCGACCTTGCCGTCGATGTGGACATCCATCTGCGGGAAGGGGATTCCGATCTCGGCTTCGTCCAGCGCGTACTTCACGTTGCGGGTTAGCGCGTCCATGACGCCCCAGTAATCCGCAGCGTTGACCCAGACTCGCACGGACCAGTCGATGGACGAGCCACCGAGGCCGGTGAGGACGACCGCGGGTTCTGGGTCGCCGAGGACATTCTCGGTTGCCTTCGCGGCTGCGAGCATGACCTCGCGTGCCTTGTCGATGTCTGCGCCGTAATCGGTACCGACGTCGATGGATACGCGACGGGTCGCGTGATGCGAGACGTTCTCGATGGTGCCGCCGAAGATCTCGTTGTTGGGCACGATGATGCGTCGGTTATCCGGAGTATCAAAGATCGTGGTGAAGAGCCCGATCTCGAAGATCTTGCCCGTTGTACCACCCGCGCTGACGACATCGCCGACCTTGAATGGACGGAAGAGAAGAAGCATCACACCCGACGCGATGTTGCCGAGCATGCCGGACATGGCCATGCCGATGGCGAAGCCGACCGCGGCGATCAGTGCTGCGAAGCTTGCTGTCGGGATCCCGAACACGCCGAGGATCGCGACACCACCTGCGATGAGGACGATGTAGCGTGCGAGGTTGGAGAGGAATCGTGCGAGGGTTTCCTCGACCTTGGCCTTGCGTACGGCCTTGCCGGTGATCTTGCTGACCCAGCCCGCGACGAGCAGGACGAGGATAATAAGAATAATTGCTTTGGTGATCGGCCACCCGACGGAATCCCAAAGCAGGATCCATGTGTCGCTGCTGAAGTCGCCTTCCATTAGACGGCTGGCGGCTTCAGTCCCGCCGCTGACCAGTTCATTTGTCTGTTCAGCAGCTTCACCGGTATTCGCAGCGTCAGCGGCTGCGTCTTCTTGCAGAAATAGCATCGTGTTTCCTCTCGTAGCAGAGTCCTGAGGGGCACCAGAGTCCCCTGGCACAGTTTGCCACGACACCCCTCGAAGTCGCATATCGTATCCCCAAATTTTGGAAAAAACGAAACAGATACCAATACCACTTACACAGACCATTGGATCGGAGCGCAAATCGTGCCAGATCATGTGTTTGGATTGTATAATCCGATCACATTTGGCATAGATCTTTCCCCAAGACCTCCCGATCGCGTGGTAGGATTGCATGGAAGCACGGGGAAATGCCGAAGGAATTTGTGTGACACACCCAAAGCACCAATCAGAATCTGATTCGTCGATCCCGAACCCCAACGTCACCCGACGTGGGGCACTCGTTTCCGTCACGCAAACCGGGATTGCTCTGAGTATCGCCGGGTCACTCGTGGGGTGCAGTTCCAGCGCCCAGAAACGTGTCCAGACCAAGGGCGGATCGATCGGAACCCCGATCCCCGAAGACCCCATCGTGCACTCGTCATCGCCGAGCCCGATCCGGACTCGGCCTTCGAGTCCGATCATCGAACAGAATGATTCGCTTTCAGCAATCCCCCCCTTCGTGATTGCTCGTTCCAAGTGGACCAGTTCCGGACCCAAGCGCTGGCTCGCGGATCCCATGACCGGGATCAATCGCATCACAGTCCACCATGACGCGATCATGCCTGTTCCGAGTGGCGCATACGCGGATTCGCTCCGTCGCCTGCAACTCATTCGTAAGGGCCACCTGAACAACGGGTGGGCGGACATCGGATATCACTTTGCTGTCGATCCCAGCGGACGCGTCTGGCAAGCTCGCCCGCTCGAACTCCAGGGCGCGCATGTCAAGGACAACAACCCGCAGAACCTCGGTATCGTTGTCTTCGGGAACTACGAACAGATCCGCCCTACAAGCGCTTCACTTCAGGCGCTGGATCAACTGATCTCGTACGGGATGCAGCGATTCGGCGTCCCGATGAGTCGCGTCTACACGCATCGTGAGCTTCGCCCGACGGCATGTCCCGGCGCGAATCTGCAAGCACAGATGAACGCAACCCGATCGAGCAACGGACGATTGAGTCAGATCATCCGATCGACTTCGCCCGTGCTTCTCGCTTAGAGCGTCATAAACTGAACATCAACGCCCAGTCTCAATCGGCATTACTCAATGCCGATTCTTTATTCGCGTCATCCGTCTCTGGCTCGCCGAAGATCGCAGACCCAACACGGACGATGTTCGAACCCTCTTCGATTGCGACTTCGTAATCGCCGCTCATGCCCATTGAAAGCAGATCGAAGTGTCCTTCGCCGATGCCGACGCGGCGGATGTCGTCGAACAACTCCTTGCATCGCGTGAAGTGCGGGCGGGCCTCTTCCGGGTCTTTACAGATCGGCGCCATGGTCATCAATCCGCGGACACGGACGTTGATCATCGTGTCGATCTGTTCCGCGATCGCACCCGCAGCTGCGATCGGGACTCCGAACTTCGATTCCTCACCGGACACGTTCACCTGAAGCAGGACATCGACCTGACGATCGAGTTTGTTCGCGACCTGCTGGATCTCTTCCGCGAGACGCAGTGAATCGACGGAATGCACCAGACGGACAACATCACCGATCTTGCGGACCTTGTTGCGCTGGAGATGCCCGATCATGTGCCAACGAACAGGCTCTGATGGATCGAACCCCGCATGCTCGCCTGCGACGCGGGGATGAATCCGCATCCGCTCGAACCACTCGTTGATCACGCCGGCGCGTTGGGAGAGTTGTTGGACCTTGTTCTCGCCGAAGTCTCGATGCCCCATTTCGATCAATGCCCGGATGTCCTCGGGCTCGGCGAACTTCGTTACTGCGATCAGGTAGACCGAGTTGGGATTCCGCCCAGAGCGTTCGGCGGCTTGTGCCACGCGCTGCTTGACTTCCTTGTAGCGCTGTTCGAGCGTCGACATAAGACCTCCTGTCAGTGTCGGATCAACGAGATACCCCGATCATAGCGGGTTTTTATCGTCCCTGCATAGGAGATCAGTTATCGATCGTCCCCCACGACGATCCGCGTCGAGAAGGATCGGTCGGATCTGCCGTTCCCTGAGTCTCCGGCTTCGCTTTCCATTTGCCGTACCCAAGTTCCTTGTCACGCTCAGTTGGGTCCTGTGCATCGGCTGTCAACCCAAAGCGATCGTCGATGCGAGAATCTGCCCCGCTTGCTTGATCGACATCAACACGTCGTTGTTGGAGTTCACACCCAATCCCCATGCAAACCAGAAAGGCGGAAACTGAGAAACAGATCTTCGATTGAGCGGAGCGTTTTTGCATACCAGATCGTACTCGCTAAAAACAGGAAACCCAAGTGGTTAGAGCGGATCTCTCGGCACATCCGGACCCGCACTGTGTGGCGGCGGCACCATCGGGGGCGTCTCCCCCACCTTGTCGTTGATCTCCACGATCCTCGACTCGAGCCGATCAATCCGACTCAGGAGCGAACTCATCGCTTTGTTCAGCTGTGCGATTTCCGCAGAGAGCACTTCGATGTGCCGCTCAGCATACCCGGCGGACAGTTCTAGATTCTCTATACGTTGATCGGGCTTCGAGGATTCTTGACTCATGCCAAGATTTTAGCCCTGCCCCAGGGACATTAACCCGCCTTCGCAAGTCCGATCGGGTTCCCATCCAATCCGGATGCAACAACCCGATTCCGTCCGGCCTGTTTAGCGTGGTACAGGTTTCTATCCGCGACCTCAACCCATGATTCGGGTGTGATGGTGACCTGCTCACCACTCGGTATCCCCGCAACCCCGATTGACACCGTGATGTTGCGAGCCGGGTGACGAGACCAAGCGAGCGCTTCACAATCTTGACGGATTCGCTCGCACACGCTGTATGCTTGCCCTGGATCCGTCTCAGGCATGATGATCGCAAACTCTTCGCCGCCGTATCGGCATGCAATGTCGATCGAACGGATCTGCTGGGTGATCAGGCCCGCAACCCCCGAGATCACGGAATCGCCCGCGGGGTGCCCAAAGGTATCGTTGACGGATTTAAAATGGTCGATATCGATCATCGCCACAGACAGTGCCTGCCCGTGTCGGATGGTTCGGTTGAACTCCGTCGTCAGCTTCTCATCAAAGTACTGACGATTGTACAACCCGCTTAATCCATCGATATGAGCCTTCTGTGCAAGCATCCGCAACAACTCTGACATCCGCAACGATGATCGAACCCGAGCCCTGAGTTCGGTTAACTCAAACGGCTTGGTCACAAAGTCAATCGCACCAAGATCAAACGCCGCGACCTTGTCCTGTGATGAGTTCATCCCCGAGAGGACGATCACAGGGATGTCACGGGTCCTAGGGTCTTCCTTCAACTCGCGGAGCGCCTCGAACCCGTCCATCACTGGCATATCGAGATCAAGCAGGATCAGTGAAGGCTGTTCCGTTTGAGCCATCTCAAGACCACGCTTGCCATCCTCCGCGCTCGCGAGGATGATCGACTCACTCCGCAGCCGAGCATCGAGCAATCGATGCACAAACTGCGAATCGTCAATCAACAGCACCACGGGTGCTGCGTTGCGTTGCGTGTTGGTTTGAGGATCACTCATGCGTCGTATTCGCCCAGCCTTACTCAACCCTTCTCAACTCATACCTGTCAAACACAATCAGCTCGGATTGATGTACGAGTTGCACAACGACACAAGTTGATCAACCTGAGAGCGGAGTGTTTCCAACGATTCTGCCGGATTGCTCGCTCCCTTGAGATGGTGCTCAAGCTTCGCTGCTTCTGTCCCTATTTGCGGGAATCCAAACCCTGGTGCGGCCCCTTTCAACTGATGCGCGACTCGCTCGAGCTCCGAGAAATCGTCGTTCGTGAACGCGGCCATGATGGTGTCAACCCGATCCGGCAGCTCAGAGAGAAAGTACTCGATGAGTTCTGCGTCTTCTGGTTCATTAATGTCCAGACTAAATGCGTTCGGATCAGGTGCGTTCATCGTGTGCCTCCGAATCCCGGATCGGGTATTTCTCGGGACCGGTTTATCCCTTCCATCAATCATGCGTCATCGCTCACTTGTTTTCACGCGTCTCATCTCACGCAAAGCGTCCAAACCGACGCATCGTTGATGTCAAAGAAGGATTATCGGAACCACATCCTCCACTCGAGTTGGTTCCATGCGAACAATGCATCAGATGTCCATTCTGAGCAACCAGCGCATCATCTCGGATCTCCCCTCCGTGCAGCAATGCCCGAGCATCCTGTTCTTTGGAGGCTCTTTCGATCCACCCCATGAGGGACATCGCACGCTCCCGGATCTTGTTTCCGATGCATCGCCGTGCTCGTTCGACGGAATCGTGTTCGCCCCTGCTGCACAATCCCCTCACAAAGGGGAAGCGCCAACATCATCCCAGCACCGCTTAGAAATGCTCGGGCTGGCTATCCGATCTTGTCAGAAGATTCGGATCTGGACAACCGAACTCGATCGATCCAATGACACCAAGTCAACTCCGAGTTATTGGTTTGACACGTGGAACACCGTCAGATCCTCGCGCCCTGACGCACCGGATCGGTTCCTCATCGGTGCCGATCAGGCGCTCGCGATGCATCGATGGCACAAATACGAATGCTTCTGGCACGATGCGCTCGTCATGCTTCGCGATGAACAAGATGCCCCCGAGCAACTGATCGAGTCCATGCGTGCACTCAATGTCTGGGACAAATCAGCACTCGAGCAGTGGAAGAACAGGATCGTCCGTGTCCCACTCATCGATGCGTCATCGACGAAGATCCGATCAGCGCTACGGGATCCTGATCGCAGAGAAAACCCGATCGCCGGGCTCGACGATCGGGTTCATGAATACATCCTTGAGCACGGGTTGTACCGCGCCTGATCAGATCAGACCGCTGCGGGCTGAGCGTTCTCGCACGCCTTGCGGAGCGCGTCGGCCTTGTCTGTTTTCTCCCATGGGAAGAAGTTCAGTCCATCCTTCTCCTGAGGCTGACGGCCAAAGTGTCCATGGCGAGCGCTGGGTCGGTAGATCGGTTTACGAAGGTCGAGCGTCTCAATGATCCCACGAGGCGTCAGCGGGAACACCTCACGCACTGCCTTCGCAATGACCTGCTCCTCAACCTTTGACGTCCCAAAGGTCTCGACGAACACGCTTGTCGGCTCGGCAACACCAATCGCGTACGAGAGTTGGATCTCGCACTCATCCGCCAGATCCGCAGCCACGACGTTCTTCGCGATGTACCGCGCCATGTACGCAGCAGATCGGTCAACCTTGGTTGGGTCCTTACCACTGAACGCGCCACCGCCGTGACGTCCGCGGCCGCCGTAGGTATCGACAATGATCTTGCGACCCGTCAACCCCGCGTCGCCGTGGGGGCCACCGATCTCGAAGCGCCCTGTAGGGTTCACGTGCACCGTGATCCCTGGATTCCACCATTCGCCGAGGACCGGCTTGATGATGTGATCAATGACCTCGCGCTTGAGTTGATCCTGTTTGTCGTTCCAGGACTTGTCGTGCTGGGTGGAAATCACAACGGTGTCGACACGCACCGGCTTGCTGCCGTCGTACTCGACCGTGACCTGGCTCTTCGCGTCGGGTCGAAGACCCGGGACGTTACCGTGCTCACGCACGTGTGCCTGCTGCGCCACAAGCTTGTGGCTGAGCATCACGGGCAACGGCATAAGTTCTTCTGTTTCCTTACACGCGAACCCGAACATCATACCCTGATCGCCTGCGCCCTCCTTGTTCACGCCCTGCGCGATGTCGGGGGATTGCTGGTTGATTGAGACAAGCACCGCACAGGATTCCGCATCGAATCGCATATCACCATCGGTGTACCCGATGTCACGGATGACGCCACGCACGATCTCAGGGATGTCCACATATCCCTGGGTCGTGACCTCACCCGCGATGACGGCCATCCCGGTGGAGACCATGGTTTCGACCGCGACGCGTGAGTGCGGGTCGTTAGAAAGCATTGCATCAAGGATCGCATCCGAGATCTGATCCGCCACCTTGTCGGGGTGCCCCATGGATACAGACTCGGAGGTAAAAAGCTGGGTTTCGCTCATGTTGTGTTCCTTCCGTGGCCTCTGCTTTGAGCCATTGTTTCGGATTTGCGGATTATAGCCACTGCGCCACTTCATTTGTGATGCGAGATCGCTCATACTACAAGCACACACCCTGATTTTTACCTTCCTATCGTCTACGCATGCCCACCACCCGCACACGATCGAAGAGTAAAACTAAAGGACTGACCTACGCCGATTCGGGCGTGAGTATCGAGGCCGGCGATAAGTTCGTCGGGTCCATCGGGTCACTCCTCCGAAGAACCCACGGTCAACGCGTCATTGACAACCCGGGCGGGTTCGCAGGGCTCTTGCGACTCGATTACAACGAGCAACTCTTAAAGCACAACTACAAAGACCCCGTCCTCGGCGCGTGTGCTGACGGCGTCGGGACCAAGGTCCATCTCGCGATCGAGATGAACAAGCACGACACAGTCGGGATCGACCTGGTCGCAATGAACGTCAACGACCTGATCGTACAGGGGGCCGAGCCGCTGCTCTTTCTCGATTACATCGCGGTCAACGCCGTCAACCAAGAAGTCCTGTACGACATCGTCAAGGGCATCAGCGACGGATGCAAGCTCGCCGGGTGTGCCCTGATCGGGGGCGAAACCGCGGAGATGAACGACCTATACAAACCCAACGATTACGACCTCGCGGGGTTCAGTGTCGGGGTCGTCGAGCTCAAAAAAGCAACCAACCCGCTCCGCGTCGAGCCTGGCGACATCATCCTCGGCCTCGAAAGCTCCGGCGTGCACTCCAACGGATACTCGCTTGTCCGCAAGGTCATCAAGCACGCGAAACTCAAGCTCGACAAGACCTACCCCGAGCTCGAAACCGATCGAACGCTCGGCGAGGTGCTCCTTGAGCCCACACGGATCTACGCGTCTTCGATCGTCAAGCTGCTCCGCGCCTACAAGGTCAAGAAGGTCATCTCCGGAATGGCGCACATCACCGGCGGCGGGATGGAGGGCAACCTGAACCGCTCGCTCCACGATGGGGTCGACGCGGTGATAGACGAGTCGAGTTGGAATGTCCCCCCGATTTTCCGATTCCTCCAAGAGCACGGCAATATCGATGAAGCGGAGATGCGCGTGGTCTTCAACATGGGGATCGGGTACACCCTGATCGTCCGCCCAAGCTTTGCCGAAGGCGTCACACGCAAGCTCGAGAAGGCAGGCGAAAAAGTACACGTCATCGGCAAAGTCACAAAGGGCAAGGGACGCGTGCGCGTGCGGAACCGCGTCGAATGCTGATCACAACGCCAAGATGAAATCGGGTTTCATCTCGGGTCGGCACACTTCCGTGATCGTCACGCAAACCGCATGATGTTGGGAGTAACTGCATGGCGCTGACCAAAGGGTCAAGGAGTTCGCAGCAAGAAGCAATGGCCTCAATCTGGCGTACTCCTGCACATATCGGGAAGTGAAGTCGTTTACATGAAGACCATGCCCCCAAATAAGGGGAAAACAATTTGGTATTTACACTGTGTGCTATCGCATCGAATAATGCCTTAAATCTGTGTGCAATCTCGTTCGAGTAATTCGCGAGTCACGAACTGCGAAGTCTCACCGGGAACACACGACATGCTAATCACCCGATCAATCTCAGGAAAAATCTGGACACTCTCCGCGGCACTCTTCGGCCTTACTGTGATTGCAATCACCGGGGCGACCTTTCTCAAATACGAGATCACGCAGTACAGCCTCAAAGAGACCCGAGATGCGATTATGACGGGCCATACAGACAAACTGCGTTTGATCATTCAATCGCACACGAATGACCTTTCATATCTCCTTGAGGATGTCACCCATCCTGATGAGCGTGCGGACATCATCCAATCCCGCCTAGGGAACTCAACGTTTAAGATCTTTGAGACAGATACCGCAGACACAGGGTACATCTTCGCATATGACCTGGAAGGGTTCAATGTTGCGGATGGGCTCGCACCCAACAAGCGTGGCAGAGCATACTGGGATTTCCAGGACCCCAATGGCAAGTATCTTTTCCGTGAGTTCACTGATGCCGTGAAAAATGGCGGAGGCATTGTTGACTACGTCTGGCCCAAGCCTGGTACCAAAGACGAGCTGATCCCCAAAATCTCCTACGTCGAACTCATTCCCGGCACCGATGTCTACATCGGTACAGGAATCTACATCGATGACGTGGATGAGAGCATGGCCGTCATCTCTGATCACATCTACTCCAAAGCCAAGTTATATGCGTTGTATGTCGGCCTAGGAATCGTGGCGTACTTCGTCGCCGTCGTCGTGCCCGTCTTCATCTGGGTCACCCAACGGTCCATCGTCCGCCCGATCAAACAGACGACTGAAATGATGAAAGACATCGCTCAAGGGGAAGGCGATCTGACCAAACGCATTCAGGTCAAGACACAAGACGAGATCGGAGAACTCGCAACCCAGTTCAACGCGTTCACGGAAAAGGTTCAGAACCTAGTCCGCCAGGTCATCGACGCAACCCATGACGTCGCCGGTGCATCGACACAGATCGCCGCGACAAGCGAGAACATGGCGCAGGGCATGGAGACTCAGCGCGACCAGACGATGCAGATATCCGCGGCCGTCGAGGAACTCAGCGCGAGTGTGAATGAGGTCGCGGTCCAATCCAACGAAGCCGCGGATAACGCGAGAAACTCTGGCGAAGTCGCACAACAAGGCGGCGAGGTCGTCAATGAAACCATCGAATCGATGAGCTCGATCCGTGATTCTGTCGCCGCATCGCTCGAGCTCGTGAGCGAACTCGGCAAACGAAGCGATGAGATCGGCGAAATCATCGCCGTCATCAACGACATCGCGGACCAAACCAACCTCCTCGCGCTTAATGCCGCGATCGAAGCCGCCCGCGCGGGCGAGCACGGCCGAGGATTCGCGGTCGTCGCGGACGAAGTCCGCAAACTTGCGGACCGAACCACAGACGCGACCGAACAGGTCTCCAATACCATCCGTGCGATCCAAGAAGAAACCAAGCTCGCCGTAGTCCGGATGGATACGGGCAGTGCGCAAGTCGAGATGGGTGTCGAACGCGCCAGAGAAGCAGGCACGAGCCTCGGCCGCATCGTCAGCGGCACCGACGAAGTCTCCCACCTGATTACATCGATTGCTGCGGCTGCGGAAGAACAATCCACGGCGAGCAGCGAGATCAGTCAAGGCGTCGAACGCATTAGTGAAGTCACGATTCACTCCGCGAATGGCGCGAAGGAAGCCGCCGAAGCAGCCAATGTTCTCTCACGTCATGCGGAGAGTCTGCGTCTGCTCGTCGGGCAGTTCAGGGTGGAATAAACCACGCCATCCCCTCGGCAAGAGTTCACCACCGAACGCCATAGCGCAAACTTAGTGATTGGGACTTGTGAAACGAGCTTCCCAGCCACTATATTTGCGTCATGGCGTCAATATTCAAACTTCCACGAACACCGAAGCAAGCATCTCGCAAACGTTCTTCCTTTGATCGACTGATCGAACCCGAGATACTTAAGGCTCTTGCGGAACCCACACGCATACGCCTTCTCTCATGCCTGCTCAAGTGCGGACGCCCCTGTTCCGTCACCGAAGTCGCAGCCTGCTGTTCGATCGACTTCTCCATGGTTGCACGCCATCTCGGCACACTGGCACGCTCGGGAATCCTCATAAGCGAGAAGAAGGGGCGAACCGTGTGGTACAGCGCGAACGCACAGATGCTCTCCATGCATTTCCGCGATCTAGCAGATGCGATCGATGAACTCACACCTGCCGAGTGGTGCTTGAGCGATGACGAGTGCGAATGCTGCAAAACGGAGGGTACCACAAAGTGACAACCGAACGCCGAAAAGTGCTCTTCCTCTGCACCGGCAACTCCTGCCGGAGTCAAATGGCAGAAGGCTGGGCGAAGCACCTACACCCTGACATTATCGACGCGTACTCCGCAGGAATCGAGAAGCACGGGCTCAACCCCAATGCCGTCAGCGTGATGAGCGAAGTCGGGATCGACATCTCTGATCATTTCTCGAAAGACCTTCATGACTTGTCGGGCGTCGAGTTTGATCTCGTGATCACGGTATGCGGCCATGCACACGAGACATGTCCTGTCTTCCCTGGGAATGCTCGTGTGGTGCATCAGGGATTCGATGACCCACCAAGACTGGCGCTTGACGCGAAGGACGAAGATGAAGCACTCTCCCACTACCGCCGGGTGCGTGATGAGATCGGTGCGTTCATGAGATCAATCGGAGATCATCTGTGAAGTCCTTGTCACGCAAGTGCGCCTCGGAAGCGCTGGGGGCCTTCATGATTGTGCTTGCCGGCTGTGGTGCAGTCACGGCAAACCAACTCTCCGATGGTGCCGTTGGGCATGCAGGGATCGCGGCAAGCTTTGGACTGGTTGTGATGGCCATGGTCTACGCAACCGGGCATATCAGTGGCGCGCATATGAACCCGGCCGTCACCATCGCGTTCGCAATCTCAAAGCACTTCCCAACCAAACAGATCGCGCCGTACATCATCGCGCAATGCGTTGGAGCAATACTCGCTGCCTACATACTTCGGATCACATTGACTCCTGCGCTGAACGAGCTATATCCAGATGCGACACTCAATCTGGGAGTCACGCTCCCTCTCGATGGACGCTGGGTCACTGCAGGGATATGGGAGTTCATGCTGACCTTTGTGTTGATGTTTGTGGTGATGAGTGTCGCGACGGATACCCGCGCGATCGGAAAAGCAGCCGGGATTGTGATCGGTGGGACTGTTTGGTTTGAAGCGATGTTCGCAGGACCAATTTGCGGGGCATCGATGAATCCCGCCCGGAGTTTGGGCCCGGCATTGGTCGCGGGAAACACCACCCACTTGTGGGCGTACCTCGTTGCCCCCACACTCGGTGCCATCTGCGGCTCGCTCGCATACCAGATGATAAGAGAACCTTCCGCGGATGATGTATGATTATGGCTATACCAAGACCCACGATCACATCGAGGAGATACAAATGGGCTCACTCTACACCGGACGCGTCACATCAACCGGCGGACGAAACGGACACATCAAAAGCGACGACGGGATGATCGATATGGACATCACCGTCCCCCCATCACTCGGCGGCAATGGCGACAAACCCAACCCCGAACTCCTGTTCGCAGCCGGGTATGCAGCATGCTTCGGAAACGCGCTCATCTATGTCGCGAAGGACATGGGGATCGAACTCGATCCAGATACAGTCAAAACCGTGGCATCGGTCGAACTCTTCTCTACCGATGCGGGTGAGTTTAAGCTCCGCGTCGAACTCGACAACGAAATCCCAGGCGTGGATCAGGAAACCGCAGAGAAGATCGTTCACAAGGGACACGAAATCTGCCCGTACTCCAACGCGACCCGGAACAACATCGAGGTAACGTTGAGCGCGAAGGGCTCATAACACGCCCATCGACAAAGCATCAATAGAAAACGGCCCCCAAGTGAAATGGGGGCCGTTTCTGCAATGTGTCTAGATACTTCGATCAGCGCCGGCGACGCGAAACTGCCAAACCACCGAGCCCGAGCAGCGCGAGTGATCCCGGTGCAGGCGTAACGGTGATGTCAAACGAGTAGGTCTGACCCGCGGTAAACTCTGCGAGCACAACGCCGTAGCTCCCAGGTCCGAGCGGTGCCGATCCACCAACGTCACTCAGATCCCAAACGCTAAGGAAGTTCGTGCCGACATCGCCGGGCACCATGCTCCCTGAGGACGCCTGGAACCAACCTGCCCCCTGATCGGTGTAGAGACGGAACCCAGTCGAGGTGTTCCCACCCGCGGTGATGAAGCTGGTCAGGGTGATCGCGGTGAGTTCTTCACCTGCTTCGATCGTGAACCCGATGAAGTCCTCGAAATCGGTATCGCCGATCGTGCCGAACACGGAGTTATTGCCCGCGCTGACGTCGAACATCGTCGGCCCATCACCCACACTCAGCAGATCGCCATCGACCGATTCGTCATAGATCGACGCGCTTGCCGCTCCCGATACGAGTGCGAGTGCTGCGAAAAATCCTGTAACATTTATCTTGTTCATTGTTTCCTTCCCTCTCAAGTGATCACGATAAAAACCACAGCGTCACACTAAACAGTGCGCGCCAAACGACAAACGAGAGTACCCACTCCCGTTTAAGTTCAGATGTTCACACAAGACGGCCTACCCAGACCTGATCGCGGTGTCGTTGAACACGCGCCCCCTCAGGTACTAACCCATTCGTTGGCTAGGTACGTCCGATTTGTATTTTACTGTGCGAGCGGATCGCCACCAAGAAGAATACCGGGTGTTCATCAGTTAATTTTGTACCCTAAGCGCAGGTACCGCACGCAGATGCATACCGAGGTCACCCGCTGCATGCCCCCGTAGACTCGTTCCAAAAGCGAAAAACCGCCACGTGAAACACGCAGCGGTTCAAACTCCTCCTGCTGGACTCGAACCA
>SPJK01039895.1_pt1 | contig 15143 bp, 13 predicted proteins | sample 3741771 | NCBI WGS metagenome assembly SPJK01 (sample SAMN10925997, study PRJNA522277) | cold seep metagenome | isolation source: Elba SIP-enriched marine methane seep metagenome, extraction at timepoint T2 | place: Italy: coast of Elba, Mediterranean Sea | reverse complement strand
CTCAGCCAATGCGCGCTGGTATAGAGGGTTCTCCTGATCCAGCTCAGTTGCGATGGTGAATTCAGCGACAGCATCGCTTGTCTGGCCTTGTCGACTGTAGAGTTTTCCCAGTTGATGGCGGTAAGGTGCCCAATTGCCATCTAAACCGATCGCCTCTCTCGATGCACCGATGGCCTCGTCATAGCGTTGCAGTTTCGTTAGCACCTCGCTTAGCTGAGCGAAGTGGTCTGGCCGCCTCGCATTGATTCCTATGGCTTTGCGGATCGCTGATTCAGCCTGTTCCCACTGTTCGAGTTCTCCGCAAAGTTGAGATCGGCGAAAATGAAGCTGGAAGCTATCAGGAAAGTTCTGCTCAGCTGCTTCGAGGACGGTCAGAGCTTTTCGTTTGTCCCCACTAGAAATGAGCTTGTTTGCATCTTGCAAGACTTCAAAGGGCAGGCGCGGCGCTTGATCCGCGCGCAAATCTGGAATGAGTTTCGGATTAGTGCCACGCCACGCTATTCTGATCTCGTCCAAGCGCTGAAGCTCAGTTAAGCCTGTGGGTTCGCAGAGAAGATCGTACAATTCGAACGTCAATGGAAACTGTTCACGGTACCGCTGATCCTCACTCGTACGCGCATTGTGGTGGCGTTGGTTGGATGACAAAAAGGCGTTGACCTCGGTCTTTCCCGCATTTTCGGTGTGGTTCTGCGAGAACCCCAAACCCATTACCTTCGCGCGAAGTTCCACGTCCTTTTGCTGTAACAAAGTATCGTACGAAACAATGGCTCTATCTGTTGCTCTGCTGTTGAGCTCAGCCTCCAGCATGTACGACGTCCACAGTTGAATAGCGTGCTCCAGCGTGAACTCATTTCGTGCTTGGAGCGACAATGCGACCTCGATCGGGTTTCTGCAGACCAGCAGACATTTGCATTCAGCGCCGGCGTGTTTCGCGGCCTCGAACCAAATCGGTGCGAGCCGACAGATTCTGGGATCCTTGAGAACAGCGTTGTCCAATTCGGAGAATTGCCCACTCAGCAACGCTTCGGCCTGCTTGATGTAGGGCGTACGTTGATCATCGTTGAGGCTGTCCAATGGCATTAACGCCGTTGTGTACCACGCAGCGTCAACGTCATTCAGGACCTGTTCGTTGAACACAGCGACCTTGTAAGACTCCCAAAAGCCCGATCGGTTGTTTTGATTGGCAGGCATGATTTCCCGGGGAGGGCTGAACCCCATGAGCGACAGGCTTTTGGTAACTGCAGACGTACCGGAGCGGTGCATGCCTAACACCAAAAGCATTTGCTTGTTCGATTGCCTGTCGTCTGGATTCATATTTATTACAATGCCTTATGCTCGCCGCAGCATGCCCGATTTCGTTTCAGGAATCTACTTCGCGGAGCGGTGCCTCAATCAGATCCCACCAAAAGTCGAGGCTCAATTTTTTCAACAGCATCTGCCGCCCAACTTCAGAATCAAAGTTCCAGCGCAAAGTGCTAGCCCAAAGTTCCAGCTGTTGTTGAGATATGGTTTCGGGAGACCATTCAGGCACGCGCGCGACCGGCAAAAGGTCGTAAGCGGCGTCAATCGCGGATGATTTTACGATCGGAATAGCGCCGTGAAAGAGCGCTTGCCATGCTTTCGGTGACGGATCCAATCCGCCGCCTTCGACACAAAGCACAAAGGCATGTTGCTCAATCAGATCGAGGAACTCCCGCTCCGAGCAATCCTTTTCAACCAATGTGCACCAAGTGGCCCAACTGGTATTGGCAAGCTGCGTCACTTTCCGCCTTTGGTTCCATTGCGGTCCTCTCCTCACGCGGTGACAGCACAGAACCTTTAGCGGGCGGTTTGATAATTTCGAGATCGCTGGAAGTGTCGTCGCGCGTGGCTGGAGTTGCGGCAATGGATCAACAAATCCAACGGGAATAGGCGTAACTTTGTCGGACCAGGTTTCATCCAGGTTTTCAGCGAACCAGCGGATCATGTTCGGTGCGTTGGCAATGCGATCGATATTTTCTCTCTCGCGGGTACCGAATTGCGGTAAACGCAAGTCAAGTTGGTTCGGAATGGTTGCGTCTTCAGACCCTGTGATCAGTACAAAGGGAACCGTAAGCGACGACAGTACGTTTTCGGCGAAATAGTTCACCGCGTGTATCGGATTTCGCAATGACAGAAAAATGTGACGCGGACCTTGCCGCTTGCGCGGCGCACGTTCATTTCGAAATATGTATTGTCGTGGTTCCTTGTAGTCGGTTGCAATCACCCAATCACACCGACTCGCGATGCCCGTGAGCCTGTACTTTTCTGCACCTTGGTTTTTTGGGAATAGGCGGGTCGAGTGCCCAACGAATTGATCCGTCAATAATCAATTCCTACGCAGCTGATTACCCAGGATTGCGGTAAAGTCGGTTCTGCACCATCCGTCCGAGTGGGGTCGTCCATCCGCTTTATTGCCTCACGGGTTTGCGCATACGAGGTTTCACGCTCCCACCATATTAGGGCAGAATTATCTGAGCTGGCAAGGCAAGTTCGGGACCTCTCACCTGAAACTCCGCCTTAACTGTCCTGCGCCGCGCTTGGTTCAAGGCGACGAACCTGCATCCCGGCGGCTGCTCGGCTTTCCCTTTGTTTTGTCGTTTCCACGACGGTTGACATCGACCGCATCCCACGATCGCATTTGCCCGTGAACGCCGCCGGGGTTCTGGCACAATAATTGCTGCCCATTGTCTAGCTCAAATGCGCGAATACAGAACGAAACCGGACGCGCAAAGATCGAAGCGGAAAAAGGGATTGCGCCACCAAGAATAGCTTGACGCCCAATTCTGAGCTGTGAAAAAGGCCCGGGTCCTTTCACGGCGCGGTTGTACTGATCAGCCGCATTTGGGACAGTCGCGGGGGCGGATGAGGGACTTGCATCATGAAATTTAGTGATATCGAACTGCCATCGAACAGAAAGTTCGGGTTTTTCTTCAGCGCGGTGTTCGCGCTGGTCGCCGGTTATTTCTGGTTCAAGGAAAATACTCAGCTTCTCAGTGTTTTCGGCGGACTGCTCGGCGCAACTTTGCTCACAACCCTGATTAAACCCGGCCTGCTTATGCCATTCAACAAATTATGGATGGGTTTGGGCTATGTAATCGGCCGAATTGTCAGCCCGATCGTACTTGGCATCATATTCTTCGTCCTGATGACGCCAATGGGCGTGATTCAGCGCCTGTTTGGCCGGGACGAACTTCGCCTGAAACCTCAAACAAACACCAGCCATTGGAAGGCGCGCGAACCGGCCGGCCCGGAACCTGCATCCTTCAGGCAACAATTCTAACGGAGACAAACATGAGTATTCTCGCAGAACTCTGGGCTTTCCTGAGAACGCGGAAGAAGCTGTGGCTCGCGCCGCTGATCTTCATCATGCTGGTCCTCGGTGGATTGCTTATCCTCGCCCAGGGCTCGGTTGTCGCACCGTTTATCTACACCCTGTTCTGAGGCACGCATGTATATTCTTGGCATTTCGGCTTATTATCACGACAGCGCTGCCTGTCTGATCAAGGACGGCGACATCGTCGCCGCCGCGCAGGAAGAGCGCTTCACCCGCAAGAAACATGATGATCGCTTCCCGATCAATGCCGTCCAGTATTGCATGCGCGAGGCGGGGATTGGCCCCGAGGCGCTGGAAGCGGTCGTGTTTTACGAGAAGCCATTCATGAAATTCGAGCGGCTATTGGAGACTTATCTCGCATTCGCACCGCGCGGGTTTCGCAGTTTCTCGACCGCCATGCCGGTGTGGATCAAGGACAAATTGTTCCAGAAGTCGGTTCTCGCAAATCAGTTGAAGGACCTCTTCGGAGACGATGTGGATTGGCGCGAAAAGCTGCTCTTTTCCGAGCACCATCTGTCCCACGCGGCGAGCGCCTTTTATCCATCGCCGTTTGAGAAGGCTGCGGTTTTGACATTGGATGCCGTCGGAGAATGGACAACCACCTCGCTCGCCCTCGGCGACGGCAAGGACCTCAAGGTGCATAGGGAAATTCATTTCCCGCACTCACTGGGTCTGCTCTATTCGGCGTTTACCTATTATACCGGATTCAGAGTGAATTCCGGGGAATATAAGGTGATGGGTCTGGCGCCGTATGGCGAGCCGAAATATGTCGACCTGATCAAGGACAATCTGATCGACATCAAGGAGGATGGGAGCTTCCATCTCGACTTGTCCTATTTCGACTATTGCACCGGATTAAGGATGACCAACCGGAAATTCGACAAGCTGTTTGGCGGACCCGCCCGACAACCGGAATCTGAGCTGACCCAGCGCGAAATGGATCTGGCCGCATCGGTTCAAAAAGTGACCGAAGAAATCGTCGTAAAGCTAGCCAAAGGGATTGCCCGAGATACTGGGGCGCGCAATCTCTGCATGGCGGGCGGTGTGGCTCTTAACTGCGTTGCCAATGGAATTCTCCTGCGCGAAGGCGTGTTTGACAATATCTGGATCCAACCCGCTGCTGGTGACGCTGGCGGCGCCCTTGGGGCGGCGCTTGGCGCCTATCATATTCTGCACGGCAAAGACCGCAAAATCAGCACGTCGCGGGACGCCATGCGGGGATCCTATCTCGGACCAGAGTACAAACCGGATGAAATTGAAACCGCGCTGACGGCTGCGAAAGCCAAGTTCACCAAAGTTTCCGATCAGGACGTCACCGACATCGCAGCGAAAGCGCTGGCCAACGGAAAAGCGCTTGGCTGGATGCAGGGGCGGATGGAATTCGGTCCGCGAGCCCTGGGTGGGCGAAGCATCATTGCAGATCCTCGCTCTCCCGCGATGCAGAAACAGCTGAACCTCAAAGTAAAGTACCGGGAGAGTTTCCGCCCCTTCGCACCGAGTGTTTTGCGGGAAAGTGTCGATGAATGGTTCGAGCTGGACGGCGACAGCCCGTATATGCTTTTGGTCGCGGACGTCGCAAAAGAGAAGCGCCGGAAAATGACCGAGGAGGAGAGCAAACTCTTCGGAATTGAGAAGCTCAATGTCCCGCGATCACAGGTACCAGCGATTACCCACGTTGATTACAGCGCGCGGGTCCAGACTGTCCACGCCGACACAAATCCACGTTACCATGCGCTGATCGACAAATTCAATGAGCTGACCGGATGTCCGATCCTGGTCAACACGTCGTTCAATGTACGCGGCGAACCGATAATCTGTTCGCCCGAAGACGCGTTTCACTGTTTTATGGGCACCGAGATGGACATGTTGGTCGTCGGCAATTTTGTTCTGCGCAAGGAAGATCAGGATGAGAGCCTGAAGCAGAATTATGAGGAAAAATATGAGCTCGACTAAGCAGTTAAGTTTCTACGCCATCATGATTCTGATCATGATGGTCCTGTCAGAGCTGGTTCTACACGCGGCAACCTGGGTCAGTCCGCAGCTGCGCTCGATCATCTTCAAACACAGCGCACCATCGATGGTCATCGAATCGGAATTGCTCGGTCGAGCGGGAAACCCAAAACATCCCGACATCGACAAGAATGGTTATCGTAACTCCAAGCTGAAACGCCAGTATGATGTCATTGCGCTGGGCGATTCCCATACATTTGGCGCCAGTGTGCCGCAAGAAACGGCCTGGCCAAACTTGCTGAACGCCAGCGAGCCATACTCGGTCTACAATATGGGGCTCGGCGGCTACGGCACTGTCCATTCCTATTTGCAATATGAGCAAGCCGCGGCGCTATCGCCCGAAATCGTCCTGGTGGCTGTGTATTTCGGAAACGATTTCTACGACAACTTTTCGATTGATTATCCTCGCAACCTGTTCGGGCTGGGGTCCGATGCAGTTCGCACCCGGATTGATCAATTGGAGACCGAGCAATCGATTGCCACGCAGGTCCAGACATTATTCCGCATGGGCGAGGTCGCCCCCACCGATAATAGTGACGCCCCTTCAGGGTTACGCCGATTCATCGCCCATAATTCCGGTCTGTATGGCCTCTTACGCGCGATCAAAGATCTGGCAACGGCGCCCCGCCCGGCGCCGTCAATCCTGTCGACTGATTTTGATGAAGCTGCTCAGGCACTTACCGACGAACAGAGAAAATTTGCCTCGCCATATTCAGGTGCCGCGTGGCAAACCGTCCTCACCTCCCCCTATCGGTTAGTCGTCAGCGACCGCAACGATGCGCGGATCGAGTATGGATTTCAGGCCGCAAAGGCAGCACTCTCTGGTCTCGCGGAAAAAGCGCGAGCGGACGAGACCAAATTCATAATTGTTCTGGTTCCGACCAAAGAGTTCGTGTTTGCCGAAAAGGTCGACCGCCCGCAGGATCATTCCGGCTTTGAGCAACTGATCGATTGGGAGACACGCAACCGCGCCGAACTAATCGACTTTCTGGCAGCAGAGAATATTCCGGTTATCGATCCAATATCTGCGCTTCGGGCTTCGACAGAACAGCCTTATTTCGAAAGTGCGGACGGACATCCCAACGCGCTTGGGCATGAAATTATTGCTCGAGTCATCGATGTTGAAATTTCGAAACTCATGGCAGACCAACGCGTCGACTAATCGAACGCAGAGTGATGGCCACCCTTTCTACCACGAAGTCGAAATCGTCAGGGCTCGAACTCGCCAAACGATCAAGCTCACCGGGTATCCAGGTTTAGGTTTCATCGTGCTGGGCCTGGTTTAGCCCTTGTCCACAGCCTTCCCGGCGCTCTATACGCGAAGGTCTGTCGCGCCAGGATCCACTGAACCAATGTCGAACCGAATCTTGAAGTGGGGTCCTGCTGGATTTCTGTTTGCCATCACCCTGGTGTTCAGTCTGGTCTGGTATTATCGCGCGCCGTTCCATGATCATTGGGACATTGTACCTTATTTTGATCGGATGCAGGACGGCTCACTTGGCTTCAGCGACTTGTTTGCGTTGCATGGCAATCACTGGCACGCATCAGGATACATTGTTCAATTGGGGCTCGGCCAGCTCACGAATATGGGGCACTGGGCGGAAAGCCTCGCCAGTGTCCTGATCGCAGGCATGGGGTTTATCGCTTTAGTCCGAATTCTGGATCGCAGCGTCACCCTGCTCAAGGTTGGCCGCGCTGCGGTCTGGGCGTTTGGCCTGTCGGCATTTTTTCTGTTCTCGCTCGATCAGGCCGCGAATTGGTTATGGGGCTGGCAAGTTGCCGTCTTCATCAATGTTGCGGGCGCTCTATGGGTGATCGAGCGCCTGTCCGACGACACCCCGTCTCTTTTGAGTACCAGCCTCGCTATCATGGCTGCCGCGTGCTCAGTCTATGCATTCGGTACGGGCTGGGCATTGATCCCGATCGGATACGGATTGCTCCTCGTCAACGGCGCGTGGCGATGTCGGCAAGGGATCGGATCGCTTGTCCTTTGGACGGTGTTCACAGCGCTTTTGGCGTGGCATTTTTCGCTCGCCCTGACCGACTCCTCTGCAGCCTATGCGGTCGACAGCACGCCTGATCTGACCGATCCGAAAGCTTTAATCGGGCTCATTCACTATGCCATGAATTTCGTTGCCTCGCCGGTTGTGCGCTTCGCCAGAGACAGTTCGGTTCCGGCTTTTCTGATCGGCGCATCGATCATCATCTGGGCGGTCTGGGCGTTGCGCAGCACTAACGAGAAAAACCTCTGGAAAGGCGTCGCACCTTTCCTGGCCCTGGCGGCATACTCAATGGGCGCCGGCCTGCTCACAGCGCTTGGGCGTTGGGAAGTGTATGGTGTGAATCAGGCCTTTGTGAGCCGCTACATCACGTTCGGTACATTTTTCTGGATTGCCGTCTTTGCGCTTGCTGTGTTCGCGCTCGCCAAAAGCCACCACCCGTCGCGCCGCGTCGTATTCGGTTTCTTGGGCCTGCTATTCGTGCTGAAACTTGGCAACATTCCAAGCGTGGTCCAGAAAACGGTGGGTCTATCGAATGACATAAAGGCCGCGGCACTGGTGCTCGCGGCTGAGTATCCGGATGTTACACCAGAACAATACAGCGTCCTTCATCATCCGTTGCAGGACATAGAGTCCCGCCTTGAGACCCTCAAATCCCATGACGTCAGCCTGTTCACCAAGACGCCCAAGGTTGAGACTGAGGATCACCTCGAGGCTAGCGGCGTTGATTGACCCCCAAACTGCAATAATATAAGCCACAACGCAGTCGAGCCGCTCACATCAAGACGGCTTGTAACGCCCGTTGACCCACGAAATGAGGGACGCTTGAGCATTCATTCCTCACACCTCTCCGTGGTCATTCCATTCTACAATGAATTTGAAAATGTCGCGCCTTTGTTCGAGCGACTGATTCCGGTTCTGAATTCTGTTTCGGACGACTGGGAAATCATATGCGTTGACGATGGCAGCGATGACGACACGCAGGCAGCCCTGATTTCCGAACACAAACGAGAGCGCAGAATTCGCCTCATCAAACTATCTCGAAATTTCGGCAAGGAAGCGGCGGTTTCTGCCGGCCTGATTGAAGCCAGAGGCACCCACGTCTTGCTTATGGATGGCGATCTTCAGCATCCCCCGGAAACGCTCGAGGAAATGATCGAGGTCCAATCAGGCGGTGTGGATGTCGTCTATGGCCTTCGGCGATCCCGGCAGACCGAAGGTCGGATGCGGAGCGCTTTTTCATCTCTCTTCTATCGGCTGTTTTCTAGCGCGTCCGACGTGCGCATTCCGGCCGACGCGGGCGATTTCAGATTGATGTCGCGGCGCGTGGTCGACGCGCTGAACGCATTGCCAGAACAGAACCGCTTCATGAAAGGCCTGTACGCCTGGGTCGGGTTTTCGCAGCAGGCGGTTTTGTATGATGTCGAAGTCCGGCGGTCCGGAAAGAGCAAGTGGTCGATCTCGAAACTGTTCGGCTATGCCTGGAATGGTGTGGTCTCGTTCAGCGCTGCACCGCTCAGACTTTGGTCAATCATCGGAATCTGCATCGCCACTCTGGCCGTCGCTTACGCCATCTGGGTCAGTGTCACCACAATTGTCTATGGTCGCGACGTGCCCGGCTATGCCACGCTGGTGGTCGCAATATTCTTCCTCGGCGGCCTGCAATTGCTCAGCATCGGCGTGCTCGGCGAGTATATCGCGCGAATTTTTGCCGAAACCAAGCAACGCCCGCTATTCATCATCGAGGAAAAGCACGGGTTTGAGTCCGATCAGGATGAGTAGTTTTCGCGCGACCTTTGTCCGTCTCTTCCGGTTCGGGGTCGTCGGTGTTTCTGCGACGCTGACGCATGCCGCAATTTTGTGGGCATTAGTCGAGTCTGTTCAGATGCGCCCTTCGCTCGCGACGGTTATCGGTTTTCTGGTGGCCTTCAACGTTTCCTATTTCGGGCATTATTATTTCACTTTCCGGTCAACCCAGCCTCACAAGCGGGCGCTGCCGGGTTTCGCGTTAACAGCCACAGCAGGCGCCGTGCTCAACTGGCTGATCTTCGTGATTGGCACCGACCTGCTCGATTGGAATTACTGGATCACATTCCTGATCGCGATCGCATCTGTTCCGATTTTTGTGTTCTTCGTGTCCCGGCGTGTCGCCTTTGAGCGACGAGATACGGGCTGAACGGTTTGCCCGAAAAAGCCAGGTCGACAATCCACACGGCACGTCCTCGACCACCATACCGGTCGTCGCATTGGAAACTAGCGGAATTGAAAACAGCGTCATTGTCCGAACGTCTCGAATTCCATGCGCTGCAGTCGCGTTTTGAGGATGTAATGGCGCCAGAACGCCTTCAGAGAAGATGCATAGACCGGGCGCGGCCGAGATTAACCATATGACTCAGAATCTTCACGTATTTTCGAAAACGCCAACGCCGAGCGAGCGCGAAAGGAATACGCTTCTAAGCGAGCGCCAATTTGTAGTTTCGGCGGGTCAGGCGCGGTTCGATCCGCATGGTCTTCAGCGCTTCGCCGCCTACTGCGTCGAGAAAAGCATCGGCGCGCTTCTTATCTGAGGGCATCATGATCTGGTAGGTGTCGAGCGCGTCCTGCAGCCGCAAGAGCGAGAACGTTCGCGACGCGATCTCGCCGGCGCTGCCGCCGGTTGTGAACGGCGAGGTCCCGACACCGCGTGGGACTTCAGAATGCGGCGCAGCCGTCTCCGCCCAGGTTCTGAATTGGTCATTGGTGTTGGTCAGGACCGGCAAGTGCTCAGCGAGTGCGACCTGCAAGACAGGGAGCAAGGTGATGGGAATGTCATCGAGCGGCACCAGTTCACCCTGTTTGCCATCACCAGCGATCACGCGTTCAACATAGTCGGCGACTTTCGGTGCCGTACGCTTCATATGTTCGCCGCTGATTTTGTCGCGATACTGGTGCGCATAAAGCGGGCCGATCAGAGCGAAATCGGCGTAACTCGCCCGCGTGCCGAGCGCGTAAGGCAGTTTCTCAAGGTGTGCGGACATATCCGCCAGAAACTGCTCATAGGCTTTCTCGATCCCAGGGGCAGTGTCCGGGGTGATGCCGAGCATCGGCACAAACCCCTTGAACCGCGACCCAACCGCTTTTCCGGCCTCATATTGCTCTTCCGGTGTCCCATCTGGCGCGGCATTCTTGCCAAACTCGCCATAGATCCAGTCTTCATTGTGATTCCAGCGATAGTGCATCGCCGGCAGGGTCATCCACTCATCCGCGAACAGTTGCAAAAGGTAGGTTACAAATTTCTGCAACGGCGAATCCGGCAGCGCGGATTCCGCCCCGGATGGCCCCTCAAAATGTGCGATAATGTCGGCCGTGTCCTGAATGAACTCCCCTTCTGGCGTCTTCAGGACCGGAATGACGGGCCACCCGATACGCGGCAGGATTACGGTCTTCATAAGTGAAGGCGATGGCGCGATTTCGGTGAATTCCACGTTCTTCCACCGCAAATAAGCCCGGGCCTTACCGCTAAAATAGCTCATTTCGCTGCCATACAGAGTATAGCCCGTCATTTTCGTCACCCTTCTCTACTGCGCTGCATTAGGAGCAAAAAACATCTCTCGTGACAAATGAGAAATTGGAGAATCGAGGAATCGTTAACCCAAACGCTGCAATGCCATGAACATTACAGAGAAGACGGCAGCCGGTCACGTTTCCGCCCGATTCTCCACGGATAGAAGCACGAGATTTTTATAGGGCGGCGAAGGTCGCTCCTCAGAAGGATGGAACAAGCGTATGGAATCACAAGCGCTGGCAGAGGTCACGACTGAAAAGGCCTTTTCCATGGTCGAGCTTTTGATGTCTGCGGACCCAGTTGTGAAAGCGGTTCTTATCGCGCTGGTGATTGCAAGTATCTGGTCCTGGGCCGTGGTTGCAGAGAAATTGCTCTCGATTGGCGGTGCTCGCAAGAAAGCCGACGAATTTGAAGAGGCGTTCTGGAACGGACGCGCCGATGATTACGAAATGCGGCCTGGTCAAAACCCGGACAATGCCGGCGCGAGACTGTTCGCAGCGATTTCGCGCGAATGGCGTGATGCCAAGGCGATTTCACCCGTAGAACATGGCGCACTCGTCGCCCGGGCAGAGCGTTCATTGCGCGCGACGGTCGACCGCGAAGTTGGCAAGATCTCAAACGGTATCGGCGCGCTCGCGACGATTGGTTCGGCCTCTCCCTTTATTGGCCTGTTTGGTACCGTATGGGGGATCATGAATGCCTTCCTCAATATCAGTGCCCAGGAAGATACCAGCCTCGCCGTCGTCGGCGGCCCGATCGCGGAAGCTCTGTTTGCGACCGGCCTCGGCTTGATAGCGGCGATTCCAGCCGTGATTTTCTACAACAAGTTCTCCGGCGATCTCAACCGTTACGCTGATACTCTGGACGCCTTCAGCCAGGACCTGCTCGTGCGATTGTCGCGCCGGGCCAGTGACGGGCCTGTCTAATGGGAATGCAGATCGGATCCTCAGGCGGGCGACGCGGACGGCGATCGTTCAACGCTGAGATCAATGTCACACCATTTGTCGATGTGATGCTGGTCCTGCTGATCATTTTTATGATTACCGCGACGGCCTTGCAGCGCGGCGTTGAAGTGAACCTGCCCAAGGCCGCCACAAGCAATCTGACGGTGCCGAAAACGACGCCGCTTCTGGTCACTGTAACCCGCGACGCCAAGGTCTACATTTCCGAGACTGAGATTGAGCTGGGCGAGCTTACCGCAAAACTGCTCGCGATTGCTGATGAAGGCTATCAGGAGCGGATTTTCCTGCAGGGCGATACAAACGCGGCCTATGGCGAAGTGCTCGGCGTGATGACGCAGATGAAGAATGCCGGTTTCACTAATATTGCCTTGGTGACGGATCCGAAATCCCGCGTCGAGGAAGGCCAATAGACGATGCTGCGCGGCCTGCCTGTTTCCGTCATTGCGCATGCCGCTGTCCTCAGCGCGACTTATTTCACGTGGCCGTATTGGGGCTCTGCAAGCCGCGTGTACGCCACCGACATTGAAGCCGTCGACGTCAATTTTGCCGAGCTCGGAGAGATTACCAATATTGCGCCATTGATCGCGCAAGAACCTGAAGAACCCGAGCCGACCATCCCGGAAGAACCTGAAGAGGTTCCCGAAGAAGACCCGGTCGAAGAAGATGTACCGGAGGCCGAACAAGACGTTTCCAGCGCTGCGGAGCCCGAACCTGTCGAACCTGATCCCGAAGATGTTTTACCGGATTTTGAGCCGGATGAGCCTGAACAGGAGCCTGAGCCGCAACCGGAGCCTGATCCGACACCCACACCGCCGAAAGATCCGCTTGCTGATTTCTTGAATCAGAGTGAGACCACCTTCAAGAGTGAGATCGAAACGCAGCGCAAACGGCCCGAACCGCGACCAGAACCGCCTGTAGAACAACCCCAGACCGCGCTCAAGGATGCCCCAAAACCGGTCGAGACGCGCAACCGCCGCGGCGCCGGAGAACGCAACGGTAATACCGCTCGGTTGGAAGCGCTGATTGTCTCGCGTATCCGAAATGAGTGCTGGGCCGGCGTCGATGATTTGCCCAATCCTGAGCGTTACAATGTTCAGATGAAACTGCTGCTCAACGAAAACGGGACGATAGCCGACCTCGCCTTGGTTGATCCAAAGCGTCGCCCGATCGGCAGTTCATACACCGGCACGGCTGTCGATCGCGCGTTGCGCGCGGTGAATAAATGTGCCCCCTACCGCCTTCCAAAGGACGAATACGATCTGTGGAAGGAAATCGATGTCTATCTCGGACTCGGTTATGCCAATAGATAGATGAAGACCTGGAGTTTTACGATGCTGAGAAAACTGATCTGTGCAACACTTGTGGGGCTTCTGGGCAACTGGGCCATGGCGATGGCGCAATTGGAAGTGGTCGTTGACCGCGCCGACCTCAAACCAACGCCGATCGCAATCCCGAATTGTGAAGCAATTGGGGTGACCCCTGACGTCTCGCAGCAGATCAGCGACGTCGTGCGCGCTGATCTGGAATCGACGGGATTGTTCACAATCACGCCGGACGATGCCTACATTCAAAAAGATCTCAACATTGAAGTCGCGCCGCGTTTCGCGGATTGGAAAATCATTCAGACAGACGCACTCGTGGTCGGCACGGTTGAGCAGATCACCCGCGATGGCAACGAGCTGATCCGCGGCTCGGTTCGGATGTGGGATGTCTATGGCGAAGAATTGATGCGGTTCGAAGATTCCGCCGGGCGCCAGGTGTCTGGTCGCCGCTTCACGACGACGCCTGAAGATGTGCGCCGGATCGCCCATAAGATCGCCGACGCCATCTATAGTCGCCTGACGGGCGAAGATGGCTATTTCGATACGCGGATCGTGTACATCGCCGAAACCGGGCCGAAAAATGCCCGGATCAAACGCCTCGCGATCATGGATGCTGACGGCGCCAACGTGAAATATCTGACCAGCGGCGCCTTCACGGTGCTAACGCCGCGCTTCTCTCCCGAGGCTCAGCAGATCACCTACATGTCGTATGAAGGCGGCATTCCGCGCGTATACCTCTACGATCTGCGCCGCGCGCGGCAGGAAGTGCTCGGCAATTTCCGCAGTATGACGTTCGCGCCGCGCTTTTCTCGTGATGGCAATTCGGTCCTTCTGACACAGGCAACCAACGGCAATTCAGACATTTACCTGATGGACCTGCAAACGCGCCAGAGCCGTCGCCTGACCGATCATCCTGCGATTGATACCTCACCATCCATGTCCCCTGACGGGCGTCAGATTGTGTTTAACTCAGATCGCGGCGGCAGCCCGCAGCTTTACGTCATGAACACCAATGGCACGACCCGCACCTGTCCCTCTGGCGGACGCGATATTGCCTGCCGGATCACATTCGGATCTGGTCGCTATTCGACCCCGGTCTGGAGCCCACGCGGGGATTTGATCGCGTTCACCAAGCAAAGCCGTGGACGGTTCCATATTGGCGTGATCGGCATTGATGGTCAGGGCGAGCGTCTGCTGACCGAGTCCTATCTGGATGAAGGCCCGGACTGGTCGCCAAATGGCCGCGTCATCACGTTTTTCCGCGAACGCGCACCGGGGGCCTCACCGCACCTCTGGTCGGTCGATTTGACCGGTCGTAACCTGCGTCGCCTCGAAACGCCGACCGACGCATCTGACCCCGCCTGGTCGCCATTGCTCGACTAGGACTAGAAATTCGCAGCCTGACAACACGTTAATCTTCCCAAATCGTAGAAAATACGGGTATACGCTGTCACGAAGTTGACAAAAACAGTGCCTAATGCACCCATTGCACGCGCAAGCAAGGAGAGACCCACATGCGTAAGATTATGATGACGTCTGCGTCGATCGCCCTTTTCGTCGGCGTCGCAGCATGTTCTTCTACCCCAGAACCGGAACCGGTCGTGGTGGATGAACCTGTTGTCGTTGAAGAACCAGAGCCGGAAGTCGTTGTCGTTGAAGAGACGCTTCCTACCGTTCCAACCGGTCCGATTGAGGGATCGATGGAAGACTTCCAGGTCAACGTTGGCGACCGCGTGTACTTCGACCTCGACCAGTACCGCCTGTCTGCCGACGCTCAGAGCATTCTGCAGCGCCAGGCCGCTTGGCTTTCATCCTACCCGGACGTGAATATTCTCGTCGCTGGTAACTGCGATGAGCGCGGCACGCGTGAGTACAACCTCGCGCTTGGCGAGCGTCGCGCATCTGTCGTGAAAAACTATCTGGTTGACCTCGGCGTCGACCCGGCCCGTG
>SPJK01039166.1_pt1 | contig 15148 bp, 12 predicted proteins | sample 3741771 | NCBI WGS metagenome assembly SPJK01 (sample SAMN10925997, study PRJNA522277) | cold seep metagenome | isolation source: Elba SIP-enriched marine methane seep metagenome, extraction at timepoint T2 | place: Italy: coast of Elba, Mediterranean Sea | reverse complement strand
CCTGCACGGAATGAAGCTGTACACATTCAACAAACAATAACTGGCCTTCTGGCACAAGATTACCCTCCTGATCGATTTGAAATCCTGGTCATTGATGATCACTCTGAAGATGAAACAGCAGAGCTCGTATCAGCGATTAGCGACCCAAGGCTTCGTTTATATCGCTTAGCTGAACACTTGCCCGCCAATGCGCCCATCGTCGCATACAAAAAAGCCGCTTTAACACTCGGTATTCGGAAAGCTCATGGCGAGTGGATCATCACTACCGATGCTGATTGTTTGGCTGATCCCGGCTGGTTCCGGGTTTATGCGAGCGCTTTTCAAAAAGGAGATGACCTGGTACTGGCCCCTGTAAAACTAACTACCGACTCCTCTTTCCTACATGCTTTTCAAGGGCTCGATGTAGCCGGTACCATGTTACTCACCGGTGCTTTAGTTTGGCATGATATGCCATTGTTGGCCAACGGGGCCAACCTCGGATTTCGCAAAGCTTTCTTTCAGGAAATTGGCGGATATGCCGGCAATGTACAGCAAGCCTCTGGTGACGATATCTTCCTCCTGCAAAAAGCGACCGACCGCATCGGAAGCCGAATAAGCTTCCAGCCTCAGGCATCAGCTGCCGTACTCACCTATCCAACTTCTTCGTGGCAGGCTTTCTTCCAACAACGTTTGCGGTGGGCATCCAAAACCAGTGCTTATCAAGATATACGGCTGACTGTTTTCCAGGGGGCCGTTTTCCTTTTTGACCTATTCTTACTCCTTAGTGTTCCTTTGGCCTTTTTAGGTGGGTGGTGGCTAGGGGCTGCATTGATCGGTTGGGGGACTAAAGCGCTGGTCAATTATTATTACCTCCACATAGCCAGCCAACAATTCGGCCAAGACGTTTGGATGCGGTATTGGCTGCCTGCATTCCTGCTGCATCCACTCTATCTGGTGGTGGTTGGAACGCTTGCGCTGCTTCCTTCTCGGGTGAGTTGGAAAGGGCGTGTGGTGCGATAGCCGTTCTATAGCTTCCCTTTAATTTTCCTCAGTAGGTCCGGTAATTGTCGCAACGCGGCAAGTTCTTTATATACTCCGCGCGCCTCTTTAGCCGGATAACCAAAGTGTACCTCTTTCGGATTGATATCCTTTCTTACACCTGATTTAGCCAGCACAACAGCCCCATCACCGATATGCAGGTTTTGTGCGATACCTACCTGACCGTAAAGGATTACCTTATCGCCAACAATCGTATTGCCAGCAACGCCAACTTGTGCGGCGAATAGGCAATGGCGGCCAATCTTCGTATCGTGCCCGATCTGCACCTGGCAATCGAGCTTAGTGCCTTCGCCAATCACGGTATCGCTAGACACCCCTTTATTGATCGTACAATTAGCACCAATACTCACCTTGTCTTCGATGACAACGCGTCCGCCCGAGCACCACTTCTCATAACCGGCATCGGTGCGCTTGAAATAAAAGGCATCGGTCCCAATTGCTGCGCCTGCCTCAATCGTCACCTCGTTGCCAATACTGGTATAATCTCCGATATAGACATTGGCCTGGATGTAGCAATTTTTGCCAATAACCACCTCATGGCCGATCACGGCGCCTGGCTCAATGATGGTTCCCTCACCAATCTGCGCGCTAGGACTAACCTGTGCAGTCACCGGTTGAAAGGGTCGGTATTCTCGCACCAAGGCGTCGTAAGCCTTAAAGGGCTGGTCCAGCACCAGGAGCGCCTTCCCTTCCGGCACCTCCGCTTCTTTGTCAATCAGGATAATCGTGGCCTTCGATTCGAGTGCCTTTTGATAATACTTTTCGAAATCAACAAAGGTGATATCTCCCGCTTCTACATGGTGCACCTCATTGATACCAGTGGCCTGAAGGTTGTCGTTGCCCAATAGTCGGGCACCAAATTTTTCAGCTAAGTGCTGAACGGGAATGGGGTTGGGAAGTCGCATGTTCCGTAGTTTTACGGCGCAAAGTTACAGTTTCAAGTTTAGCAAGCAATGACGATTGGTATCGTGGTGTTCTATCTTCCCGACAAGGGCTACGGTTATGTGCGTGTACCTGATACACGCGAGGAATTTCATTTCCGTACCCGCAACTTGCTCGACCCGGTACGTGCTGGTGATCGAGTACAATTTCGTCTCCGCCAAAACCGCCAAGGTTGGTTCGCCGATGAGATTCGGTTACTCAATATTGCCTGAGTTATTACAACTGCTTCAGGCGTTCAGCAGCTGCCGCCAATAGGTTTTCCGTTTTAGCGAAACACAAGCGAATGACCCGCTCACCAGTATCGTCAGCTGAAAAGGCCGATACTGGAATCGCAGCTACCCCGATTTCGGTCGTAAGCCAGCGGGAAAACTCCACATCCGACACATCTTTGATTGCACTGTAATCGAAGAGTTGAAAGTAAGTGCCGTTACACGCCAGTGGCCGGAGTGAACTCCCTTGCATGGCGGCCAGAAAAAAGTCGCGCTTCTGCTGGTAGAAACTGCCTAGGCCTTCATATGTCCCGGGGTCCTTCAAATAATCAGCTAACCCAAACTGAGCTGGGGAGTTAACCGCAAATACATTGAACTGGTGCACCTTGCGGAACTCTGCCATCAATGGTGCCGGGGCAATACAATAACCTACCTTCCATCCCGTCGCATGGAACGTTTTGCCAAAGGAATAAGTCACAAAGCTACGTTCCCGTAAAGCTGGAAAGGACAACGCGCTGAGGTGCTCAACATCGTCGTAGACCAAGTGTTCGTAGACCTCGTCGCTGAGTAAAAAGGCGGAGCTATCCGCCAGCAATCGATTGAGTTGCTCCCAATCATTGCGATCCCAGGTGGTGCCGGTGGGATTATGTGGTGTGTTGACAACGACCAGTCGCGTGCGCTCACTGAGCAAGGAAGCAAAGCGATCCCAGTCTACTTTGAAATCAGGGGCCCGCAATTGGTAGCGAATCACTTGTCCGCCCGCTAACTCAACAGCGGGTCCGTAACAGTCATAGGCAGGGTCAAAAACGATCACTTCATCGCCAGGATGGACGATGGCCGTAATGGCTGTGAAAATCGCCTGTGTAGCCCCTGCTGTGACCGTAATCTCCGTATCCGCATCGACTGGCACTCCAGAACTTTGACTGTACTTCTCCGCTAGTACTTCCCTTAGCGCTGGCAAGCCAGCCATCGGCGAGTACTGGTTGTGCCCTTGTAGCATATGTTGATAGATCAACTCACGCAACTCCAACGGTGGATCGAAGTTTGGGAAGCCTTGCGACAGGTTTATCGCGCCATGTTCATTGGCCAAAGCCGACATGACAGTGAAGATGGTGGTGCCGGTATTGGGTAGCTTGGAGGTGATGGTCATATCTGAACAACTTATTTCAAGATATACAGGCTAAAGAAGCAAAATCAGACGGCTTTCCGGCCACTGCCTCTTTGCCCGTTATTATCGTATGATTCCAAGCTGTGAAGATAGCCGGATTCAGTAGCAACTACTACTTTTTAATCCAATACGCTGCCGCAACCAAATTTCTTCCTATTTTTTGGCAAAGTAATCGCACATGACCCTTCCACCAGATGTAGCACTTCTCGGCTTAGCCTTCGATGAAAACTCCAGCTTTATGACCGGTCCGGCGATGGCGCCCGGCCGTATTCGCGAAGCCATGCATAACGATGCCGGTAATTATTGGACCGAGCGTGGTTTTAACCCCATTGAGCACCGTCATTTCTCTGACCTCGGTAATTTGAAAATCCCAGGCTACCTGGGTATTCAGCAAGTGGTGGGTAAAGCATTGGACCAGGGCAAGCGCACACTTACACTTGGTGGCGATCATTCTATTTCTTACCCGATTCTGCGTGCTTACCACGAACGAAATCAAGGGTTTGCGATACTACAGATTGATGCGCATGGCGATATCTACGATAACTTTATGGGCAACCGCTACTCTCATGCCTGCCCTTTTGCCCGGGTGATGGAAGAAGGCCTTTGCGACCGACTCGTACAAGTAGGCATCCGAACCCTCAACCCGCACCAGCGCGAACAAGCGGCCCGCTTTGGCATCGAGCAAATAGAGATGAAGGACTACGAGAACCAATGGGAATCTATTCGCTTTAATCGCCCGATCTATATTACCATCGACATGGATGGTATCGACCCTGCTTTTGCACCAGGTGTTTCGCATCACGAGCCCGGCGGGTTAACCGTACGCCAGGTGATGGACCTACTCCACAATATCGACGCGCCCATCATTGGTGCCGATATCGTAGAGTATAACCCACATCGCGACCTGGTTGGCATCACGGCTGCCTTAGCCGCAAAGTTGGTAAAAGAAGTACTGGAGTTGATGTTGAAGTAGGAGGTAGCGATTATCCGCTCCTACTGCTTCAGTACCGTCACTAATACATCGTAATATCGTTCAGCGATAAAGTTGGCACCTGCTTCATTGTAGTGCACATCATCAGCCAGGAAGGAGTCCATAAAGCCGGTCGCCATATTTACCGTCAGTACTTGCGATGTTGCCGTCGTTTGCTCCGAAGCAATACTTACTACATCTTGCTGCATCTGATCGAAGTAGGTCGCTAATATTCCCGTCATCAGGTCCGAGCGGGCCGGTGCCAACTGCTCGATGAGGATGGTCACATTCGGATTGGCCGCCTGAATAGCATCAATAATTCCGTTGATATTAGTAATAGCTTGATCGTAGGATAAACCTTGTAGGGCATCGTTCCCTCCTGGAGAGCTAAAGAGAACAATATCAGGGGCTCCGGCCTGGTCAAGCCAGCCATTGATGCCATCCAGTATCTCTCCTGAAGTCCAGCCCCCTCGGCCTTCGTGGTCTGCATCAAAGCGGGCACCAGCGTATTCCGGATAAGTCGCTTCGTCCCGCTCTGTACCGATGTAATCAAACTCCCAACCACCATCAAGCAATTGCTGCCACAAGCTGTAGCGATAACTCTCAAAGGCAGGGCGCGCGCCTTCTACTCTGGAAGCACCGAGCGGCATGATTTTATTGATAGAGCTACTTGGGGTAATGGGCCCACCATCATCTTCTTTGTCACAGGATGAACAGCCAAAAAACAGTACAAGGACTAAGAGAAAAAACTTGTTTGTCATATTATGATCCGTTTTCCCCTTAGAACTACTTACTAGGGAAATACCCTACCTGAAACACGTTCTTTTTGAAACCAGTAGCTTCAAAGCCTTTACCTTTTTGCCAATCAAATGATCACCCAACCACCTATCAACAACAAAACAGCGGAAAGGAATTGAACCTTCAATCGCCACCCTCCTGTTCCTGTTAGTTTTTCCGACTCGGTGGCTTCTACTGCATTACTCCAAGCGATAAAAGCGTCAGCCATCGCCAGTTGTCCAAAAAGGTAGTTCTTCTTTCCGCCTTTTGTTTTCCCCACCCCAAAGGCTTCTATGCTGTTTCTGAGACCCATGGCGATCTCATCCTCCCCGTAACGCGCCATGACTCTTTGACCAACGATGGATGCTGCACCACCAATATCAAAGATGACCGGTCCCGAGTCAATATCGCCATTACCTTCCGCTCCTTTGGGGTATTCTCTTATTCCGGGCATTCCCATCCGATAATCTAGAAAGACTTCTTTGTATATCTCAAATTTATCTCTGGCGTAACTGGAGTCGATTTCGATCAGGAAATTCAAGATTAAGCTTTGGGAAGAACCCCGGGCAGGTTTCATAACTTCTCCACCTGGCCAATAACTAGCATGAGAAATCAGTCCTAAAGAGTCTGTCCTGGCCTCTACTAGCCGCAACCATTCAGCAATAGCTTCCTGGTAAAGTCCAGGGAAAAGTTCTTCATGAATCGCTACGGATGCCATGCCTACTATCATATCTGCTGGCCAGCAGCCCTCAACATATGATTGCAGAAAAGGGCTTTCCTGATGATCTAACGCAGCAATAATAGCAGCACAATTTTCACGAAAAAGATTAATCTCTGTAGAATCCTAATGCGCCTTGGAAAGCTGTCGAAGTTTAGTTCCCAGGAGGTAATTGCTCCAGCCGCGATAAAAAATACCGTAGGATGGGTTTAGTCGTGCAGAAAAATTAGACTTCGCCTTTTCTGATAAAACTTCCTTTAACACCCAATTGATCTCCTCATGGGCCTCTTGGTATAGGTCACTCTCGCTAGTCAGGTATTCAGAAACCTCAAGCCAACTCAATCCATATAGCGCATTTAGAAAAACGAAGCCTTCCGGGTAAATCCTTTGCATCTCCCGTCCTGCTCCGTGACGCAACTCCTCTTTAAGGTGCGCCAGCTGACGTAATACTCCCTTATTGATGTGCTGTGCTCCAACTTCCTGATAGCTGGGTTGATAATACAACTTGACGTTAAACAAGAGAACCCCAACAAGAAACAGGGCAAGCGTAGCTACAGTGAACAATCGAAAGAATCTCACTTGATTTTCTTATTTCTCTCAATATCGTTAATCGTGCACTCATCACTACAAATAAAAGAGATTATCTACTGCTAAAAAACACGCCGCGAGCCGCCGCGCCCGTTGCGTCGCCGCGAGAAGAGACCTTACCCTTCTACTCCCGTTTAATAGCTTCCACCGGATTCATCCAGGCTGCTCGCAGCGCTTGAAAACTTACGGTTAGTAGTGCCAATAACAGCACCAAGCCGCCAACTACAGCAAACACCCACCAGGACAACTCTGTGCGATAACTGAAGTCTTCTAGCCAGCTGTTGGTCATTTGGTAAGCGATCGGCGCAGCCACCAAACAAGCAATGAGAACGAGTATCACAAAATCTCTGGACAGCAATTGCCACAAGCTCAAGACCGTAGCACCAAGCACCTTGCGAATGCCAATTTCTTTGGCGCGCCGCTCTGCTACGTAGGAAGCTAAGCCGAACAACCCTAAACAAGAGATGATAATCGCTAGTATAGCAAAGAAGGTAGCCAATTGACCAATCCGTTCTTCATCATCGAATTTGCGAGCGTACTCCTCATCCGCAAAATGATATTCGAAGGTATTGACGGGGTCGTATTTTTTGAAGACGGTTTCGATAGCGGCGAGTGCTTCGCTTGGCCGGCTCGCTGCCTTCAATTTGATATTCACCTGATCCAACCAGGTCTCATGATGCATGAAGATCGTTTGACGGACTGGATCGTAAGGCGATTGAGTAATCAAATTCCTTACTACCCCGACAATCTCGTGCTGATCCTCCCCTCGTCGCATAATGGTACCGACGGGGTCATCCAGACCCATGTAGGCAACGGCCGCTTCGTTGAGGATAATGGCCGATGAATCGGTAGCGAACTCGGGGGAGAAATCCCGGCCATCAATAATTTCCCACTCGACCATTTCACCAAAATCGTAGGTCACTCGAAGGCTCGTAAAATCATTACTCATCGCTGGGTCCATTCCTTCCCAACTAAAGCCGCCATTGGTTACACCGGTGGCCGTCATCGGAGAGTCGGTTCCTACCATGTTTTCGATCATCCCGGTGTTCATCAAGTCGGTATGCAGCGCTTCCCAGTGGGTGATAATATCGTCGGTCTTGATCGGTACCCGCACAATGTTGTCGCGATTGTAACCCGTGGGGCGATCTTTGGCGTACTGAATCTGTCGGAAAATGAAAATGGTACCAATGATCAAACTGATCGATACGGTAAATTGCACGACCACCATCACCTTCCGCGGCAAAGTCGAAAAACGTCCTAGACGGAACGTGCCACGCAATACTTTTATGGGTCGGAAGCTGGATAGGTAAAAGGCAGGATAACTCCCTGCGAGAATACCCGTAAACAAGCTGAACCCAATGCCCAACAACCAGAACCAAGGATTACTCCAGGGGATGCCCAATTCTTTATCGGCAATGAAGTTATAGGTTGGCATAAGGATCAGGGCCAGGATAATGGCCAGGGCGAAGGCCAGGAAAGAAATCAGCATCGACTCACTGAAAAACTGGCTGATCAGCTGTGCCCGCACCGACCCCAAGGTTTTGCGAATACCAACTTCGCGGGCACGTTTTTCTGAGCGGGCCGTACTCAGGTTCATGAAATTGATGCATCCCAACAATAAGACAAAACCAGCGATGATCCCGAACAAGCGCACATACTCAATGCGGCCACCTACGCTCACGCCGTTTTCAAACTGACTATGCAGCGTCCAGCGCTCCATCGGGTGCAGCCAAAGCTGTGGGTTGGTGCGCTCCGCATGTTCTGGGTCGATGCGGTCGTATTTGGTATCCTTGATGATGGTAGATACCTGCGCCATATCGGCCTGCTCGGCAACTTGCACTAAGGTGCTAAACCAAGAATTTCCCCAACCGGCCCGTTCTTCGATATTTTGCTCGCGGAAAAACCGCTCCCAGGGCACGATAATATCCAGCTCGCCAAAGGAAGAGTTTTCAGGTAGGTTTTCGTACACCCCGTTGACGGTCACCGCCAGTTCATTGCCGAGAATAATGCTCTTGCCCATCGGATCTTCGTCACCAAATAAAGCCTCAGCTGCCATATTGGATAAAACCACCGAATTGATGTCTTCCAACGCAGAGCGAGTGCCTTGCAGAAACTCCAGCGATAACATCTCCGTGGCAGCCGCGCCCATATAGCGGCCACCAACCGTTACCTGCTGGTCTTCATAGCGCAACAGCTTATCCTGGTTGCCCGTCATGGTGATCACATGCTCAAAGTGATCCGCGAAGCTTTCTTTCAGTGCCTGTTCCGTTTGCCAGGGTTGGCTCCACCAGGTCTCCATGTTGCCATTGAAGGTCTGGTTCTGCATCACGATGGCTAAGCGGTCGCTATGGGGGAATTGGCGGTTGCGACTGTATTCGTCATATTGCCACAAGCCAATCAAAATGGGTACCATCATGGCCAGTGTGAGGCCGCCTACATTGATCAGGGAATACGAGCGATTCTTAAATAGGTTCCGCCAGGCGAGTTTCAGGTTGGTTCTGAGCATGAGTTGAGAAATAATCGGGTGAATTAATCGGATCGGACGAATCAGGTTGGGACGTAAGAGCGTCACCACATCCCAGACAAAGCGACGACGGGCACGCTTCATGCCGAGTTCTTCTATTCGGTCGTCAAAGCGTTCCATTAGATCACCTTCGATGTCTTCCTGAAAATCAGGATGACAGAACCAGCGGAAAAAACGCAACGCCCTTTCGGGGGCTTCGGGTGATTGGGTATCCTTCATAACTTGGATCTAATCGATGTACAATTGGCCGCCCTCATCGCTTAATCAAAAGCAATCTTAGGAATAGCATTCCACAAGGCAAGGCGTTGGTCTTTGGTGGCTTGTAAGGTATTTTTACCATAGTTGGTGACTTTGAAGAAGCGCTTGCGCTTGCCTCCGCGCTTACTGGTGGCCTCGCCAAATTCAGACACCAGGTAGCCTTTCTTTTCCAGGCGACGGAGCACCGTTTGCAATGACCCGATACTTACCTGGCGGCCAATACGTTTTTCGATCTCTCTCAAAATAGCCACGCCATAGGCCTCTTCGTATAGAATAGCGACCGTCAGCATCACGATCTCTTCAAACTCACCGAGGTGGTGCTTACTCATGATTTATTTTTACCTTAAATGTAGTCTTAATAGACAAAAAGAAAAATAAAGGGTTGCACAAAGGGCTCAACAACTGCCCACTTAATGATTTTTTCATCCCGCTTAACGGCCATTTAGGCGCATCAGTTGAAGAAACGTTCTTTCAATACATTGTTATGCTAGCTTTGAGAAACAGTTATCAAAGAACATCGATACCATGACTAGAAAAGAGTTCATGAAAATGTGCGGCCTGCTGGGTATAGGTCTTCCTTTACAAGCCTCTTTCAGTTCCTGTGAAGGAGAAGTTATTGAGACCAATTTCGATGGTAAGGTACTCATCATTGGTGCCGGTGCCGCCGGCTTGGCAGCCGCCTATTTATTGCAGCAGCGTGGTATCGAATTTGAAATAGTAGAAGCCTCCGGACAGTATGGTGGCCGCATGAAGCGCACCCTCGACTTTGCCAACTTCCCCATCCCATTAGGGGCCGAATGGCTGCACGTTGGTACCGATGTATTCGCTGAAATCGTCAATAACGATTCGGTGCCGATCAACATCGAGACGACGCCTTACGATCCAAATGTCGATTTCGGCTGGTTGGAAGGCGAACAAATTACCATAGCCGAAGTAGGCGTAGCCCAGGATCGAAAGTTCATCAATTCCACCTGGTTCGATTTCTTTGATGAATACATAGCTCCTTCCGTCGCCTCTCAGATCAAGTATAATACTGTCGTAGAATCGATCGACTATTCGGGCGCGCAAGTTCGAGTGACTACCGCTACCGAGGAGTTTACGGCTGATAAAGTCATCGTCACTGTCCCCTTGAAGATTCTGCAAGGCGGTAGTATCAGTTTCAGCCCTGCCTTACCAAACGACAAAGTTGAGGCTATCAATGAAGCTCACGTATGGGAAGGTTGTAAAGCCTTTATCGAATTCTCCGAAAAGTTCTATCCCGCCTTTACTGTATTTGGGGTTAGTCCAGAAACTGCCGGCGAAAAGCTATACTACGATGCAGCCTACGGTCAAAATACCAGCCAGCATATTTTGGGCCTATTTGCCGTGGGCGTTACCGTTGAACAATTCGTTCAGCTGAGCGATAGCGAATTAATCGACTACATGCTGGCAGAACTGGACGCTATCTACGATAATCAGGCCTCGGCCACTTACATCAAGCATACCTTCCAGAATTGGAATGCCGAGCCCCACATTCAAGCGGCTTACCTCAATGACTACGAAGATTGGCGCCGCGTCCGCACACTCGGTGAGTCGGTAGGCGACAAACTATACTTCGCCGGCGAGGCCTATACCGATGGTGAGGATTGGGGAAGTGTGCATACAGCAGCCCAGGCTGCGAGGAGAGCCGTGGAGGAGTTGGTGAGGTAACCCGAACACTTTCGGCTTTCTTTTAGCTATACTGACGTTGATGAGGTTTGGGGCCTCAAACCGATATCAAGTACAGTATATACTGACCGAAGAGGCTTTGACTCCGCCCACCACGTAGTAGCAGCGAAGCTAAACCACTTCGCGTCATGTTTAATTATTGTTCTTCGCTAAATAATAAACTTGCTTTCTATCGACCCGCATTCGGTATAATTCTCTGAGTGTATCGATTTCCTCTTCTGATAAATTATACTTCTCCAATACTTCTGGTAGAGGAGGAGGTACTCTATCCGAAATCGGCACTACCTGTTCAACAAGGTATTCACCGATCATCATGGTAAAGCCAATACACCCCATACGATAATTAATAAAGGTCGTTGTATCAATCAATGCCTGATAAAGCAAGTCAAATTGATCCCCCCTTGCTTTTCGTATCAGCGCTTCATAGGCCGTTGTTTTCACTGCACCGTTTGGATAATTCATCAACTTCGTTAGTTCCTCTTCCGTGGCATTTTTCATAAACCACCTTCTAGTGTGCCATTGCTGAGGTGTTTTGGCATTAATGCCAACAAGTCTACTTGGAATACTTCCATATCTCTCCATCACCTTAACCGTATCTCTAATATCAGGTCGAATCCCATCCCAATTGAAGCCCCAAGTTGGCTCGTAAGCATTGGATAGATAGATCATAGACGCAACTAAGGCAAGGGTCAGCACTGACAGAAAAATGGTAGAGCTTAGCATCTTCGAGTGCCTATTCCTGGTTTTGTAATTCATAGCCACTAATTTCTGTAGCAAGAAATAGCAAGGTGAGATCACTTCACCTCTACTAGCAACCGCATTGATGAGGTTCCATATTGTATGATGGCTAATACCCGAATTATGGCGGGTCTCTCCCTTCAGCCTACTTCAAATATTCTTCCCGAATGAATACGGCAAGTAGGCAATGGCCTGTACCTTTTCGATAACAGCTGTTTCTCTTTGCAGGAAACCTAAATAGATGAGACTTACCCGATCAACCCCAAAAACTCCTCCTCTGTCAACACTTGCACTGTGCCCAATGCTTGTGCTTTTTTGAGCTTAGAGCCTGCTTTTTCACCCACTACCAGAATATTGAGGTTGCCACTCACTGCACTGATGTTTTTAGCACCAGCAGCAGTCGCTTTTTCCTGCGCTTCCTTGCGGCTCATGGTTTGGAGGCTACCGGTAAAGAGGATGGTCTTGCCAACAAAGGGGCCATCGGTAGCCGCCACAATGGGGCGATCGTCATCCGTAGGGCGCATATTTACCCCCAAGGATTCGAGCTCTTCCAACATAGCCACGTTTTCGGGCTGCGCGAAGTAGGCCATGACATTTTCGGCCACGGTTGGGCCTACGTCTTTGATATTAGTGAAGTTTTCTTCCTGCCAATCGCGAAGATCCAATACATGCTCAATCTCGCCAGCCAGGAGCTTGGATACTTTCTTGCCTAAATGATGGATGCTGAGGCTGTGTAAAAGGCGATGCACGGGGTTTTGCCTGGCTTTATCAATAGCGGCTTCCAGGTTGGCGGCCGATTTTTCGCCAAAGCCTTCCAGTGTTGCTACTTGCTCGTAGTCGAGGCGATAGATGTCGGGAAGGGAGCGAACCCAACCCAACTCAAAGAAACGCTCAATGATCGATTTACCCATGCCATCAATATCCATCGCCGATTTGGAGACGTGGAAGATGATGCGCTGCTTCACCTGCTCCTCACACTCGTTGTTGGGACAGCGCCAGGCCGCCTCTCCTTCCGGGCGCTCCAGTGGCGTGCTACAGAAAGGGCATTCTTTGGGAAACGCAATGACTTGTTCGCTACCATCGCGCAGGTCTTCCATCGCCTTCACGATGTAGGGAATTACGTCGCCGGCTCGTTCAATGAGCACCGTATCACCAAGGCGCAGGTCTTTTTCGGTAATGAAGTCTTCGTTGTGTAAAGAAATCGAAGAGATGGTGACCCCGGCTAATTGTACCGGCGCTACTTTCGCCACTGGCGTAATGCTACCAATTTTGCCTATCTGGTATTCTACATCGACCAACTTGGTTGTGGCCTGCTTAGCCGCAAACTTATAAGCAATAGCCCAACGCGGATGATGGCTGGTATTACCAGCTCGTTCTTGCAAACGCCGGTCGTTGACCTTTACCACCATGCCATCTACTTCGTAGGCATAGGCTTCGCGTTTTGCTTCCCAGCCTGTGCAGAACTCAACTACTTCGTGGATATCTTTGCATAGCTTTCGCTCGCTGCCATCAGTCGGCACTTTAAACCCGAGATTAGCCAACAGATCAAGGCTCTCATAGTGGGTATCCAAGCGATCTAAGACATTCTCGCCATTTTCATCGGTCCCGTATCCCAAGGTATAGATAAAGGCTTCCAAGCCGCGTTCTGCTACTTCTTTGGGGTCCTTCATTCGCAGTCCACCGGTAGCTGTATTGCGCGGGTTTGCAAAAAGCGTGAGGCCTGCTTCCCCTCGTGCCGCATTGATCTTGGCGAATTTATCTTTTCGGATAATTACTTCCCCGCGCACTTCGACCTTATGGATACCTGATTCACTGAATTTAGCTGACAAGGGCACGGAGCGAATCACGCGCGCGTTTGCCGTCATCTCTTCGCCTTGTGTGCCGTTGCCGCGAGTCGCCGCACGTGCCAGGTGATCCCCTTCATATACCAAGGCAATACTACCACCATCAAACTTAGGTTCTACTGCGTAGACGATCGGCTCATTCTCATCCATATTGAGCATGCGCTTCACCTGCTGATCGAATTCGATCAAGTCCTCTGCATTGTAGCTATTCGCTAAGGATAGCATGGGAGTCAGGTGAGCCACCGACGGAAAGTCATTACCCACATCACTAGAAACCCGCTGCGTAGGCGAATCTGGCTTGATCAGATCGGGATGGGCAGCCTCCAGGGCTTCCAATTGCTTGTATAATTGGTCGTATTCAAAGTCACTAAGAACAGGGTCATTCAAAATGTAGTAACGCCATTCATGGTAAACGATCAGCCGCCGCAGCTCGTCAAGCTGTTGCTCGACGCCTTCTGCTGCTATACCCGCCAGATAGGCCTTAGACAGATCGAAGAGTGATTTTTGATCGGTGGAGGTGTACATGTGCTAATTTCTTTTAATCTGCCCGAGAGGGGTTAGTTTTTCGTGCATTTCAGCATTATCTCCATTTATTCTAGCGGGTGGATTGCTCCTTTAGGAGCTTGCGCAAGTCTGATGAAATCGGACGTTGCGCTGAGGTGCGGGTAGGTAAGATCGTCCTCTTTCTATTCCTCCCGCAAACTATTCGCCAACTCCTCAACCAAATGCTGGCCCGTATAACTCTCCTTACAAGCGGCTACCTTTTCTGGTGTACCGGTCACCACCACAGTACCACCACGGCGCCCGCCTTCAGGGCCCATATCGATAATGTGATCGGCGACTTTGATCACATCAAGATTGTGCTCAATGACGATCACTGTATTTCCCTTATCAACCAGTTTATTCAATACCTTTAAGAGGTAACGGATGTCTTCGAAATGCAAGCCTGTAGTGGGTTCATCCAGAATGTAGACGGTGTTGCCGGTATCGCGTTTCGAGAGTTCTTCCGCTAGTTTTACCCGTTGCGCCTCACCTCCGGATAAGGTGGTCGCTTGCTGGCCAAGCGTGATATAACCAAGACCTACATCGTTTAAAGTCTTCAGTTTCCGAAAGATCTTGGGGATATGTTGGAAGAATTCTACCGCCTCACTGACCGCCATTTCCAGCACATCATTAATCGATTTGGCTTTATAGAGAATCTCCAGCGTTTCGCGATTGTAGCGACGCCCCATGCAGGTTTCACACTCCACGTATACATCCGGGAGGAAATTCATCTCGATGGTGCGCATACCAGAACCATGGCAGGTTTCGCAGCGCCCTCCTTTCACATTGAAAGAAAAGCGACCTGGTTTATAACCCCGAATTTTCGCTTCCGGTAAGTCGGAGAATAATTTGCGAATATCGGTGAACACGCCGGTATAGGTAGCCGGATTGGAGCGAGGTGTCCGTCCGATCGGCGACTGGTCAATCTCAATGACTTTGTCTACATGATCAAGCCCTTTTATGGCTTTATGCGCCATCGGTGGTTTCAAGCTGCGATAGAAGTGCTGGCGCAGGATTGGATAAAGCGTCTCATTGATGAGAGTGGACTTACCGCTTCCCGATACGCCGGTCACACAGCAGAAGGTTCCTAAAGGAATCTTGATATTTACCTCTTGTAGATTGTT